>VFQP010000067.1_pt1 | contig 312663 bp, 272 predicted proteins | sample 3512351 | NCBI WGS metagenome assembly VFQP01 (sample SAMN10412372, study PRJNA504923) | tailings metagenome | isolation source: Relicate 1 Philex TSF1 revegetated site | place: Philippines: Tuba, Benguet | collected 2017-08-29
TTAAGATATGTATTGGACCTTAGAATTAGCATCGCATTTGGAAGACGCACCATGGCCTGCAACTAAAGATGAATTAATTGACTATGCTATCCGTTCTGGAGCACCTGTAGAAGTTATCGAAAACCTACAAGCTTTAGAAGATGATGGCGAGCCTTATGAAACAATCGAAGAGATTTGGCCAGATTATCCTACCAAGGATGATTTCTTCTTTAACGAAGATGAATATTAAATAAGTAAAGCCTCAATGAAAATTGGGGCTTTGCTTTTAGAATTTTTATTAGGTACTGGAATAATTACCCATTAATCTAGTGTGCCTACAAAATATACAGATATATCTTATTAAGGTGAATGCCGTCGGCTAAACCTTAACTACCTTGGAAGGGGTAATGGCGAAGAGTTGGTCTTGCGCTTTCGGTTTTATTAGTTGCAACCCGGTAAAAGCACTGAAAGCCGGAAGAATGGAGTAGGCATCGCTGAAATAAAAGCAAGGAAATTTTAAGCGCTGTTTGGCTTTACTGTAAATACTGATACCAGGATGGAGGTGGCCACTAATGGCATATAAATCCGATTTGCAGTGCGTTACATTGTGTATAAAGCAGAAATGGTTTGTTTGGTAATTTGGCTCATAAACGTTAATGGATAGTTTTTCATAAACCTCTTCCGTTTGTTTATCGTGATTGCCCTTTACGAGTATAAAATCAATTTCTTTAAATTCCGATCTCCAGCTAGCAAATTCATCAATTTCGGTGTTGTAATCGCTATGGAACATATCTCCATTAATGAGCAATTTTTTAGGCTGATAATGATTGATTAGCTGAGATAGCCTTTTTAAATCACTTTGTGAAACACCATTAGGAACAGCCAAACCAGCTTTACGGAAATGCGCTGCTTTACCTAGATGTAAATCGCTAATTGCTAATAAATTTTCGTTGGGCAAATAAATTGCTCTTTCTTTATCTAAAACAATTTGTTCTCCTCTAATTTCGATTTTCACAGCGTAAAGCTAATAAATTCTATCTTTTGTTAATCAAAACCTAAGCTCTAAAACTAGTGCAAGTACGTAATTAACGGCCTCTTTTTTTTAGAATAATCTTTCGCAATTGTAGAATACCATTGGTAAGATGGTGTTTTTTTGGTGTAAAAAATGGCAAACTTAGCACCGATAGCAACGAAATACCCGCCGACGCTCCTAAGGCGCCGCCGTAACCAGCAAAAAAGTTACTAGTGTTTAGATAGATCATAGCAAATACTAAACCCGCTAAAGCCAACTTAAAATAACTGGCTACTATTTTTTTTGAAACCATACCAATAAACGACCCTCCAATAAAAACTACTGGTATATTTTTGGTTAAGTATGGCGCTAAAACATGAGGAAAAAAGTAAGCTAGCAAAGCCACTAAGAGAGACAACAAAGCTGATGATCTTACTGGGCCTTGCTTTAGTTCGTGATTTGTAAAGAACGTAAGCATTGCGGCAATAATAGCAGTTATTGTGATGATAAATGTATTCATTTTTTAAAGATTAGAAAGAAAATGAATGAGGTAATGGTAACAGCCGTAAAGGCAACAGTACCCAGCTTGCCACCTAAACCATTAAATAAGCTTTTGGATACCAATAACAGTACACCAGCGAAGAAAGATGCTGCCAGTATGAAGTAAACGGTTGAGGCGATGGTTAAGCTAGTCATACCAATAAATGCACCACAATAAAATGTTGCGGGCAATTGCTTTAGGTAAGTAGATTTTTTATTGATAACAGGAATAAAGGAAGCGGCAGTACCTACAACACCCGCAGAAATTACAGGGCCAAGATGATAGCTGTGGTTTAAGAAGTAGCAAATCAATGCTCCAGCTGGTATCCAAATTACGATTGATATATGCTCGTACAAATTAGTTCTGTGATGTATTGGTGCCTTTACGTAAGACATCAACAACAACAAACACAAAAAAATAATTACTAGCGGAACGTACTTACTTTGAAGTTTTTCGATAAAAATGGCACAAAGAAATAGCAGTTGTATAAGTAGTGTAAGAATAATAATGAAGGTTCTGACTTTTTTTTTTGCCATTATTTTAAATGTAATGTTTAAATGAAAAACTAAAAGGGAAGCTTTAAACTAAACAAAGACTATCATAAATAAAAATGCACAAAAAAAGCCCATTAATAACTAAGGGCTTGTTTTGTTTGCTTTTTTAGCAGCGGAGAGCGAGGGATTCGAACCCCCGGACCTGTTACAGTCAACAGTTTTCAAGACTGCCGCATTCGACCACTCTGCCAGCTCTCCGCCGCAAAAGTACAAACTCTAATCAATTCTGCAAACTTTGATTAAAAAAATGTTAAATAAATTTTAAAAAATCGGTTTAAATAGGTTTAAACGAGGTTGTATCCCTAAAAAAGATAAACTTGGTGAGTTTTTTATCCCCAAAAAAGCAAGTGCTATGGTCGTTTATATTTTTTGTAGAAGTAATTTAGATATAGCAAATACAAAAAACCAATTAACAAACCGCCTATAATATCCGTAAACCAGTGCGCACCTAAATAAATTCTAGACAGTGGGCCAACTACAAACATAAAATAAGCAACCAAGCTTATAATATTTCTCAAATAAACCGGGATAGATTTTAGCTGCTGCATTAATACAATTAGAAAACCAAAGAAAACCACATAAGAAAGTGTATGCCCACTTGGGAAACTATGGTTTTGATAACTTTCAATTAAAACAACGTATTGATCTGTTGGTCTAGGGCGACTAAATAAAAACTTTAAAGAAAGGGTTATTAGACCCGTAAAAGAGATGGCCATTATAAACAATGCTTCTCGTTTATACTTAAAAATATAAAACAATAGCGATGTTATTACCATAGCAACAAAAGCCACCACAAGGTTTCCAAATGCGCTAATCCAAATCATGAGCTGATCTAACGCGGGGTTACGGAATTGTTGTACAAATCTAGAAATACTGATATCAAACTCGTTTATTGGGTTGTTAGCAACTAAAAAGGCAAGTAGTGTAAATGATAGCAGTAATAAAATGGCGACAATTGTACTTCGAGATTTGAACATATTTACGATATAAGTTTTGGATAGGAACGTACCAAATATCCATTTTTTTGCCAGCTTATACCAATTAGTATTGGCAAATTTTTTGGTTACTGATCTTTAGATTACCTTTGAAGCGTATGGTAAATACTAATGAAAATAAATTAGAATTGAGAACGGTTAACGTTACGCGTTACATCACCCCTTTAAGAGAAGGTGGTTCTATGCCTGCAATTGCCGAAGCAGACGATGGTTTTTTATACGTATTGAAGTTTAGAGGTGCTGGACAGGGCCATAAAGCACTCATTTCTGAAATTATTGGTGGCGAAATTGCCCGTGCTTTAGGTTTACGAATGCCCGAGTTGGTTTTTGCCAATTTGGATGAAGCATTTGGCAGAACAGAGCCTGATGAGGAAATTCAAGATTTGTTGAAAGCTAGCGTAGGCTTAAATTTGGCACTGCACTATTTAGCTGGAGCAATTACTTATGATCCAACTATTAACAAAGTTGATGCAAATTTGGCTTCAAAAATTGTGTGGATGGATTGCTTATTGACCAACATGGATCGAACGGCAAGAAATACTAATATGTTGTATTGGCACAAAGAGCTTTGGTTAATTGATCATGGAGCTTCACTGTATTTCCACCATTCGTGGCAAAACTGGGAAGAACAAGCCAAGCGTCCATTTGTATTGGTGAAAGATCATGTACTGTTGCCACAGGCAAGCGAAATTGAAGTAGTTGACGCCGAATTGAAAGCGACTTTAACGCCACAGTTAATCAATGATATTTTAGCTTTAATACCTGATGAGTGGCTAGATGAACGTAGTTTCGAAACAGCCGAAGACCAGCGAAAAGCGTATGCCTATTTTTTAAATACTCGAATTGAAAACTCTTCAGTTTTTGTAAAGGAAGCCGAAAATGCAAGACAGACACTTATTTGAGTATGCCGTAATTCGGGTAATGCCTAGGGTAGAACGCGAAGAATTTATAAATGTGGGCGTAATTATGTATTGTGCTAAATTGAAGTACCTTAACGCTGCTTTTAAAGTATTTCCCGAAAGACTAAAAGCTTTAAATTGTGAGTTGGAAACCGAGATTATTGAGGAGAACTTAAACGCAATTGTCAATATTTGTAAAGGAGGGAAGACAGCTGGACCAATTGGTGAGTTAGATTTAGCCAGTAGATTTAGATGGCTAACGGCAACCAGAAGTACCGTTGTGCAGTGTTCAAAAGTGCATCCCGGGTTTTGTATAGATGCCGAAGAAACACTAAACAAACTGATGCAAGAATTGGTTTTATAAGACAAATGCGGCTTCTATCCAGACAGCCGCATTTTATCAAACTAAACCTAAATTTACTCTTTATAAACTTGCTTTTACTTCTCCGCAAGTCAACATATTTTTTGGATAGTAAGGGTTTTTAATGTCCTTACTTTCACTTAACCAAATATCGCCAGTCATTGGGCAAACTTGTTGGTATAATGGCATATCGGCTGGTTTTAACTTATCGGCAATTGCCCAAAACTTAGTAGAAAGCGCACTAAAAGCTTTACGTTGTTTGTTAATGTTTTTAGTTGCTGCAATTGCTGTCGCAAGCGTCACAATTTCCTTTCTCGTGGTTGTAGCTTCATTCATTTTTTCTAAAGTCAGTTTTTTAAACTTGAATTTACTAAATGATGTGATCAAAGCTTTTGCATTGTTTACTGCCAATAAACTGTCTGAATTTAAAAAGTTATCTCTTAAAGCCAGATAGTAGCTGATTACTTCTTTTTTCTGCGTTTCACGTAGCGTCACTAACTCTGGCGTAACCTCTTTTTCCGACATATTTTGTGCCTGCGCTACGCCGCTAATAGCAACTAGCAGCGCAATCAATAATTTTTTCATGCTTCTGTTTTATTAAGTTTTGAAATGATTTTGTCAATATCGATTAGAATGCTCTGGAGATGCTGTTTATTTAAAGCCATGGTAGTGGCCATTAGTTTTACAATATCAGCTCTTAACTGAACCAAATGTTGCTGACCATAAAGTCTAACATCGCTGCGTTGTGCTGTATTTAAAGCCTTACCAGGTTCTACTTCTTTAGGTAGTAACAACATACCCATTTTCTCGATGTAACTACGCTGTAAGCTTCTACGGTAAACATCTAATTTTTCATTACCAGAAAATTTAATCCAAACGGTTTTTTGGAGGTCATTTAAAAATTCCGGAACGGTATAAGCACCTTCAAATTGCAAAGCTTTTTGACTGATATTATAAAGCATGCCCGAACTCAATAGCATATTAAGCACTTGATTTTGCTGTTCTGAAATCTCGTCTGCCGCTTTCATTGGAATAAGCTGCGCAATTTCTTGTGGATACATCCAAAGTGGAGCAACAAATACTTGTCTGCCTACATAATCGATAGCCGATTTAACTTTTCCTTTTGGTATAGGCCTATAAACCACCGCCTTTTCATCTGCTGTTCTTTTAGTTACGTAGTTGTTGCCAATGTTTTTTAATACGTGGTATAGGTACCTTCCGTATTGCCTTACTACGGCTTTGTGCATGTCCGACAAATTATCATAGGCATCGTTAGGTTCGTAAGTCCAAGCAATTAAATTAGGAATTACACGTTTCAGGTTTTTAATACCATAGTCGCTAGCCACCATGGCATCATCGCCTAAATCTTCCGATTGGCTACGTGGGTCTTCATCTTTGCCTTCGCCACCGAACCAAAGTTTTGGGTTTGCAGCTAAACTTTCTGTAGTTAATTTAGCTAAAGTGTTTTCTTCTTCAAATTCGTCTTTCAACTTCGGGAAAAATGTATATCCCCATTTAATTGCCCATTCATCATAAATACCAATACGTGGATAAATTCCTTTCGGACTGATATTATCTTCTGGCTGTGCCACGTAATTGAAACGGGCATAATCCATAATAGACACGGTGTGGCCATTAGCTTCCACCCATTTCTTATCTCTCAATTTTTCTACCGGAGTAGCGCTGCTAGCACCCATGTTATGACGTAAGCCGATGGTGTGGCCAATTTCGTGAGAAGAAACAAAACGGATTAATTGCCCCATTAATTCATCATCCAAATGCATTTTTCTAGCTCTGGGATCTAACGGTCCGGCTTGGATCATATACCAGTTTTGCACTAATTTCATCACATTGTGAAACCAACCAACATGGCTTTCTATGATTTCTCCACTGCGAGGATCGCTAATACGTGGGCCGTAAGCGTTTGGTGTTTCAGAAGCATAATATCTTACCACAGAATAACGAGCGTCTTCCAAACTCATGGTAGTATCGGCCTCTGGCCACTCTTTGCCTACAATTGCATTTTTAAAACCAGCTGCTTCAAAAGCTTTTTGCCAATCGTTAATACCTGCAATTAAATATTTTCGCCATTTTTTCGGCGTAGCCGGATCGATGTAGTAGACAATTTGCTTTTTTGGTTCTACCATTTGTCCGCTTTGATATTTCTTGATATCAGCATCTTTTGGTTCTAAACGATAACGTTGAATAACATATTTGGTTTGGGCACGTTGTAAATCATCATCAAATAAAACCAGTTTATTAGCGAAGTAACCAACTCTTTCGTCAAAAAAGCGCTTACGCATAGGTGTTTTTGGCAATAGTACAATTGATGTATTTAATCTTAAAGTTACCGACGAACTGTTGGCACCAGCATAAGTTTTAGTGGTTTTAACTTCTATATTGATAGGGTAGGTATTGATACTTTCGATGAAAGATCTGTCATCAGCAAGTGCGTTCAGTTTTTTAGCAGTTTTTTCTGCTGCCGCTAAAGAAAACATCGGATTGTCTTTTTTAAAAGCATCTGTAACCTCTACCACCATATTTCCATTGGCAGGATTGATGGTTTTGATAGGAAAAGCAGTAATAATTGGATTTTCGTTACTGCCTGCTATGGCTTTGGCCAACATTGCATCTGCATTACGAATATCTTGTTTGTATTGTAATGATCTTAAAAAGACGGTATTGTTAGGGCCTTTTTCAAAATAGATAGTTTGTTCGTTAGCTTTTTCGCCACCAAAACTTCCCATACCTTGAGGTGTAGCTAAATAACGAGTTACCGTGAGTAAGTATCTATTAAACAAACTATCAGGAATTTCGAAGTAAAACTTAGTGTCTACTTTGGACACAGTAAACAATCCTACTTTACTTTTGGCATTAGTAGTAATTACTTTGGTGTAAGGTTGTAAACTGGTTTTTTGAGTGCTATCAGTTTTTTTCTCTGGTGGCGTTTGCGAATAAGCATACTGCTGCGAGGCAGCAAGTATGCTTAATATTACGAGTAGTTTCTTCATCTAAAATTAAAAAGGAATTTTTTCGTCGGTGTTTAAGGTAAGAGAGGGGTTCATTCTTAACACATTTAACGGAAATGGAATGATATATAACCTAGAATTAGGCTGTAAGGTATAGGTTTGCTGTGGTACCGTTTGATTAACAATTGGAAATTTCCGTACTAAGGTTTTAGCAAATTCTGCTTCGGTGTTTAATCTTTTCAAATCAAAGAAGCGATGGAAACCAAGTACCAATTCTCTTCTGCGTTCGTTTACCACCAACTCCATGGTTTCTTTTCTAGTAGTAGGTACGGGCAAGTTTACGGTACCGCCAGCTAAAATACGTTTTGCTCTGAGCTTGTTAAGGATATCTACAGCTTCGGCAAATTTGTTGTCTCTAGCATAGCATTCTGCTAGCATTAAATGTACCTCGGTGGTTTTCATGCCCACGGTAGGCATAAAAAAACGAGTAAATGCTACGCCCCAATAGGCTGTATTAGAACCTTGATCGAGATTAGATGCATGCGTAGAGTTATAAAACAGATTGAAACGGGCATCATTGTTTCCAAATAGCGTTCTTAACTCTGGACTAATGATGTTGATGTACGAAAAGTTAAGTTCTGTATTACCAGTCATGTACATGTAACTCAGTACTTCTGGATTATTGCCCGCCGTAATTGGCTTTGCCGTTGGACCACCTTCTGCGGCATATTTTACCATGTCAAAAATTTCACTATTGTAGCTTAACGATTTTTCTGCAGCGGCTTTGGCTTGCGCAATTTCGCGTTTAAACAAATGTACTTTAGCTTTAAGCGCATAGGCAAAGGCTAAAGATGGGTGGTACGCATCTAAAGGTTTTTCTTGCAAATAAGGTAAGGCCTCGTCAATGTCTTTTTGTATAAAATCATAAACCTGCGCCACTGTAGATTTTTTCGGCTGCGCTTCCAAATCAAATTTATCCATAATGCAAATACCACCATCACTTGCTGCAGTTTGCGGATCATAAGCCTTGGCATAGTGGTTTACCAAAAGGAAATGGTCATGCGCTCTATAAATTTTAGCTTCGGCTTTTGCCAGTTGTTTAATACCTACATCGCCTTTGCTATCATCTACTAGGGAGATAATGGTATTCCAACGATTAATGTAGCTGTAAGCTTGATTGTAAAAGCTTGACGAGCCATACAAAGAAACCCTATCAACAGTTTCGTTAAAAGTAAAATTGATGATATCAATGTTGGGGGTTCTACCAATCACATTAGCCTCACGCATCCATTGATCGTCTGATAAATATTGAAAGTTATTTACCGGATAACCACGATTTGGTAGCGAAACCATTTCGTGAAATTGTGATGCATTTTCTACAATTAACGATCCTTTAGGAGTAAGGTCGGTATATTTTTCGCAAGCAGCAAAACTCATAGCTACTATAGAAAAGAATAATATTTTGATGTACTTCATGATGTTACAATGTTAGGTTAAGACCAAATAAATAGGTTTTTGGCAAAGGCATATTTCTTGTGCCAGAGTTAGCGGTATACACCTCAGGGTCAATATCGTTTCCGGCTGCGCTCCAATACCAAATGTTATTCATTTGGAACGTAAACCTAGCAGATGAAATTTTGATTTTATCTGCAAATGATTTTGGTAAGTGATAGCTTAACGATACGTTTCTTAGCTTAATGTAATCTCCATCAACCACGTTAATGTCTGAGTTTCTCCATTGCGAACTTATAGTAGAAGCATAGTTTCGCATGTTTTCAGCGAAATCTACCAACAAACGAGGGTTAGCAGTTGGATTAGCATCAGTATATCTTTGAGTTATACCTATATTGGTAAGCGCATCAGAACCTAAATCTAAGGTTTCTTTACGCATTTTATTGCCACCAGAGAAAACCAAAAGCATGTTTAAATCAAATTGCTTATACGAAAAACGTTGAGATAGTGAGCCTGTGTAGGTTGGCATTAAACTTCCCATGTTTACCAAAGCATCTGGGTTGTTAATTGATTTTACACTGGTAGGATTTGGATTACCGTTGGCATCAAAAGTTAGCGATGGATTGCCATTTTCGTCTAGCACATAAGGATAACCATTGGTCATTCCGCCGTATTTGTAGGCATAAAAACTGTTGTAATACTCTCCTTCAAAAAAGTAATCACCTGGGAAACCTACATAGTTACTGGCGGTTCCTTTAGCTCTGGTCACTTTTTCTACTTTAGTTTTGTTAAACGCAATAATTAAATTAGAGTTGATACGGAAATCCCCTCTTTTAAACCACTCAGAGCCAGCACTAAATTCAATACCTCTGTTTCTTAGTTCGCCAGCATTTATTCTGCGTGTAAGTGCACCCACGGTAGGGTCTAAATCTGTGGTTACCAACAAGTCGCTACTTAAACGATCGTAAACATCAATACTGCCTCGCAACTTATTGTTGAAAAGGCTATAATCTAAACCAAGGTTTGTAGTAGCTGTTTTTTCCCAACGCAACATTGGGTTTGGCTGTTGGGTAATATTGATGTATTGCAACGATTGGAAAAGGTTGTCGTTTCTTCTGGTAGCTACGGTGTATGGCGTAGTGCTTTGGTCAACGTTTCCGTTAACCCCGTAGGTAGCTCTCAATTTTAAAAAGTCTACCCATTTTACGTTTGTTAGAAAATCTTCTTCGCTGGCATTCCACCCTAAACCAACCGACCAAAGCGGACGATTTCTGTATTTCGGCTCTGCACCAAAAAAATCGGCTCTATCTACCCTTAAACTACCCATTAGGTTGTATTTGCCTAAATAGGTATAGCCAACATTGCTGTAAACAGAAAAATTACGGTGCTTGGTTTCGGTTTGTGTACGCGAAAGTGCACTTAGTGTTCGGTTATTGCCATAAATGTAACTTGGTGCACCAGTTTGGCTAAGCGCAAAAGTATTGATAATGGTTGAGGTTAAAGTTACTGGATCGTAGCCGTATCTCAACTGCTCAACCGTTCTAGGTATAAAACTTTCACGCATCTCGAAACCTGCAATTGCGGTAACTTTGTGTTTGTTCTGGTCAAAATAGCGATCAAAATTTAATTGGTTTCTAAAGGTGTAATTACTAGTTTGTCTATCTATTTGCTGATAACGGCCACCAGTAGAAAAGCCATCAACATAGGTATAGGCGTTGGTAGCAGGAGTGTATCCGGTTAGGCCATTAATAGCATAGCGCATTTTGTACGAGTTTACATCGTGGTAAACTTCCGCATTGTTCCGGTTGTTTTCGTACTGAAACTGTGTGTTAAAGCTTAAGCCGTTCCAGATTTTAGCTTCGATATTTGTAAAAGCTCTTAAGTTTAAAGAGTTTTGTTGCGTAATACCTTCTTGCAATTGGTTTAGTACGTTAAAGTTTAAAGATTTGAAACCAGAAAGACTATTGATCCTATCAGCTACGGCTGGGTTCATGGCACCGCTAGAAGTAAAGCCGTCCTTAAGATTTACAAACGGAGCAATTACCAAGTTGCCATTTCCGTCGGTTATTCTTTCGTATCTTTTTTGAATGTCGAAACTACCAAAATCACTATCGGTAATATCTGCTACAGAATAGGATGCGTTGATGCCGAAAGTAGCATTTAACCAACTTTTAACTTGAAAACTGCTTTTTGCATAAAGGTTGTAATTTTGGTTATCGTTATATTTTATCCTTCCTCTAGCATCGTCAAAATTAAATGATACGTAGGTGTTTTGCTTTGCTGTACCACCCGAGAAAGATAGATTGTAGCGTTGTCTAAATTCATTTTGCCAAACATTTTTAGTGTAATCGTCAATGAAGTCATTTTGTCTCCATTGATTAATGGTAGCATTAAAATCATCGTTGTTAATTTTTCCTTCTTCTAAATTTCTATTTAACTGGTAAAGCGGGCTGTAATACCTTAAACTACTATTGCCAGCATCGCCATAATAATTAAATAGCGAAGTTACGTTGGCATATCTAGCTCTCTCGCGGTTATACACGGCTTGTTCAAAGTCGATTAAATCGCTTGTACTAGCGTAGTGCATGTCGTTTAGGTTAGGCTTTGTAGCAATAAAAAAGTCCGAGTTTAAAGAAACCTTCAAGTTTCCACTTCCTTTTTTAGTATTGATAACGATGATACCGTTTGCAGCTCTAGAACCGTAAATAGAAGCAGCAGAAGCATCTTTTAACAAGTTTACACTTTCTACATCGTAAGGGTTGATGTCTTCTAAAGTAAGCTCCGTAGGCAATCCATCAATTACCAAAAGAGGAGCAGAACCAACTTGTGCAGACAAAGTTCCGATACCTCTCAATATTGGTTTATCTGCTGCGGCTCCATTCACATTTTTTTGAAACATTAATCCAGCAAAACGACCTTCTAAAGCACTTGTTAAGCTTACATTTACGTTCTCGTTTAAGGTTTTGTTATTTACCTCGGCTATAGCCGCTGGCGATTCGAAACGCTTAAGCGACTGATAGCCGGTAACGACTACTTCTTGAAGTACCGAGTTAGAAGGTGTTAAAGAAACTACTATTGAGGTACTAGAGGCTCCTTTAGTATATTTTATTTCTTTTTGTTCGTAACCTAAATAGTTAAATTTTAGGGTATTATTGCTATCGCTTACATAAATCGCAAAATATCCATTCTGATCTGTGTGGACCATATTAGTGGTGCCTTTTTGTGTAATGGTTACCCCAGGCATTGGTAAACCTACATTATCGTTAACTATCCCGCGTAATACATAAGTATTTTCACCTGCAGCTTTAGACTTAATCACAATAGTTTTGCCGCTCACTCGGTAAGTAAAATCTTGATCTTTAAAAACCTGTGTTAGTATTTCATCAATATCTGAAGATTTGATTTCTGCGGTGATGAGCTTTGCTTTTTGGTTAAACGAAGCATCGTAAACAAATTGGTAATTGGTTTTTGTAGCAATTTCAGAAATTACTGTATTTAGTGTAGCTTGTTTAAAGCTAAACGTATATATAGCTTGCCCAAAAGAAGATTGAGCAGTTAACGTGGTAAAAATAGAGATCAATAAAAGTAATCTCAAATACGATATCAGCACAGGCTTTTTGCTACCTGCTAGGTAAAGTTTATTCATTAAAGGTTAGTTAGTTGATTATAAAATTTGTTTGATTGAGCGTATTTTAATTATCTATGCTTAGCCTCCTTTCTTCTACTTTAAATTTTAGACCTGTAGTGGTGTACAACATTTCTAGTACATCTTTAAAGGCAGTGTTTCTATTCAGTCTTATATATAAGCGTTTATTGGGGATGCTGTTCTCGTCGAAAGAGAAATCGTACCAACGGGAAAGCTCATGGAGTACATCGGCTAATGATTGGTCGTTAAATACGAACAAGCCATTGGTCCACGCTTTAGCAGCAGCGGTATCGGCTTGGTTTACGAGAATGCCATTTCGGTCAGATAATCCTTCCTGTCCGGGAGCGAGAATTTTGTGGTTAGATAGATAGTTGAGTTGTACGCTACCTTCGTAAAGCGTAGTTTTTGTTTGCTTGCCAAAGCTATTGATAGTAAATGCTGTACCTAAAACTTCAACATTAGTTTGGCCAACAGATACAATAAATGGCATTTTTTTATTTTTTGCCACTTTAAAGTAAGCTTCGCCGCTTAATTTTACGTGTCTTTCGGCGCCGTAAAAGCCAACGGGAAATTCCAAGGTAGATTTTGAATTGAGATAAACCTGTGTGCCATCTCCAAGTGTAATTTTGTAGAAACCACCCGCTGGTGTGCTAATGGCGTGCAGGGCAGATAGGCCCGTAGTATCGTTTGATGTTTGTTTGTAAGTAATGGTACCATCTGCTGCTGTAGTAACCGATATTGCTGGGGCAGGAGAGAAGCTCGATTTGCTTTCGCTGTTTAGCGGAGTTTCTTCGTTATCGATTACTAAAACAGCTTTACTACTTCCAGGAACAATTTCGCGTTTATCAGCACCACTATTGTAAATGGCAAAGTAGCCTACAATAGAAACTACGGCAGCTATTGCAGCGGCTTTGTACCAAGTAGTTATTTTAATTACTTTAGTTTTTGGTTGTTTTTCTATTTTCTCTTCAATTTTTGCAAAAAGAGTTTTTAGATGAGCCGTATCAGTATGTTCAATTTTATCTTCTGAAAGGAGTTCTAGGTTAATATGATTACGTAAGTTCGCTTCATTAACCTCGTCCATATTTTTAAACAACGAATTAAGGTCATTTGCGGTAACTTGATTGTTCAAATACCTGCTAAATAATTTTTCGAACTTTGACTTTTGCTCCATATTTATAAACCTATACGCACGAGTTTTAGAAACACACTATTGCGATTCAAAAAAAAATACTTTTTTTTCAGATTTTAGTTTAGAAATGGTTTGGAGCTAATTCTTGAGGTAAAGTGCAATTGCAAAAAGAAGAAATTCTTTTGAGTGGAAGAACACATGTTCCTTTACGGCTTTGGTGGCATGCACCAACTGGTTGCTGACCGTAGAAACACTAATATTTAGCTGCTCTGCTACTTCTTTATAGGATTTTTCTTCTAATTTACAAAGTCGGAAAATTTCTCTTCTTTGTGGAGGTAGTTGATCGATTGCTTCATTTAGGACAACTGTTCGCTCCTTATTGTAGATATAATCTTCTGTCTCGTTGTAAAACGCAGCAAATGTATGAATTAAGTGCTCTTGCATCTTCTTGTCTTGTGCAAGTTTTCTGTAATAATCGTAAACCGTATGCTGCGCTACGGTATATAACCAAGCTTTAAATGATTTTTCCGCATTTATCGTATCTTTTTTTAGCCAAACTTTTAAGAAAACGTCCTGCAACAATTCGTCTGCTATTTCGGAAATCTTTACCATCTTACTGAGCTTTTGATACAAGCCGGGGCTATATTTCTCGTATAAAAAAGCAAAGGCAGCTCTATCAGCATTAATAAGCCGGGTTAAATAAACTTCTTCCGATAGTTGGTTTGCAGACAAATTAAAAGATCATTTTTTTTGCTAAGATGGCAATAAATTTTCTTCCTATCAAAGTCCAAGGTTATTTAAAGCAAGGTTCGGCTTAAAGACCACAACAGAAAAGCTTCAATAAATGGGATATATCAGCCCTTTAAAAAGTTAAATTTATATGTGTAATTCCGCTAGTACAACGTTTGAATGGCGCAGTTACTGTTTTTGAAAAAAATTATTTTTAAGACTATAAGAAATATCATTGGAAATGTATTAGTTTTATTATTCTAAATATAAACAGAAATGAAAAAGTTATTACTTACGCTATTTATAGCGTGTTTTACAATGGTGTTTGCCCATGCACAAGATGCACCAAAAAAGAGAACCTCTTTTGGATGGGATAAAGCTTCGTTAACGGAAATTGGCTGCGACACAGACCAGATCAAAAAGATTGCTGTAGTTAAGAAGGATGCTACAGAAAAACGAAAAAAGATTGAAGAAGATACATCGTTAGATGAAAAGGCAAAAAAGGCCGCAATTAAAGTGATTGTTAAAGACAGGAATGAAGCAATGAGTGCACTTTTAACCGAAGATCAACGTAAGAAGGTAGAAGAAATCAATATAAAATTAAAGGAAGAAGCTAAAGCGGCAGCTGGAAACTAAACAGCTTCTATTAATAAAAATATAACGCAGAGCGGATGATTTAGCAATTATCCGCTCTTTTTTATTTAAAAATAACCATCGTGAGAAGAGATTATGGCGAATTAGTTTGCCACACCAAATGATCAAAACTTAGCGCTCCGCCAGTCTCTCTTTTTTCTGTGCGCATTTCTCTAGCGCAAAGTTTTTAAATTTTCACAAAGACAAAATCACATTTTCTTTCGTTTCTACACTCACATCGGTTAAACTGCGATGAGAAAGTAAGATTTAAGCCTCATGCTCAGGTAAATTCACCTATGCCAATTTGTGATTAAAATCATTTTTTAGGATAACTGCGCTCAAATTGCTGTAAACTGCTACTAGTTAGTTTTGTGAAACATAAAATGATTTCATGAAGGCTATCGCTTATAATATTAAACCCGAAGAAAAAGAGTGCTTGGTGTTGGCTAACCACAAGAAACATGATATTACCATTATAGCCAATAGTTTGAGTAAAGAAACACTGCCATTTGCATTGGGTAAAGAAGTGCTAATTGTATTTAATGAAGATCCATTAGATGAGGAGTTAATTATTGGTTTGAAGGCTCTAGGTATCAAATACATCGCTACTTCATCTTTCGAAACCAAACACATTAATCTTGTTGCTGCCGCAGTAGCGGGCTTCAAAATCGCAAACGTGCCTTCTAGTAAAGGCCAAGAAATGGTAATGCCACGCATGCAGCAAGTAGTTAAAAACTTAGACAACTGGGCTGCTGGCAAATGTGTAGGCAAAGCTTGTTGCTGCCCTAACAACTGTAGTGTTGCGGCAAAAGGGGGAGAGCAATAATGGAAACCGACGAGCTATTACGCAAATACAATATTGCTGCACCAAGATATACCAGCTATCCAACTGTTCCTTATTGGGATAACGAAAATTTCGATAATATACAATGGAAGGGCAGGTTGGTTGCAGCATATAAACAACATGAAAATGAAGGGATTAGTGTTTACCTACATTTGCCATTTTGCGAGAGCTTATGTACCTATTGCGGTTGTAATACGCGGATTACCAAAAATCATGCGGTAGAGTTGCCTTATATCCATGTCCTGATAAAAGAATGGGAAATGTACTGTGCCTTGTTGGGGGAGCGTCCAAAAATCAAAGAAATTCATTTAGGTGGCGGTACGCCAACTTTTTTTAGCGCAGCTAACCTAAAAAAGTTATTAGAAACCATTGCAGGTGCTACGCAGTTTGATGAAGATGCAAGTTGCTCTTTTGAAGGACATCCAGACAATACTACGGCCGAGCATTTACAGACTTTCTATAACTTAGGCTTTCGGCGTTTGAGCTTAGGCATACAGGATTTTGACCCGAAAGTTCAATTCATGATCAATCGTTACCAAACACCAGCACAAGTAAGGCACATCACCGAATTATCTCGTGAGCTTGGGTATCAATCTATCAACTTCGATTTGATTTATGGTTTGCCTGGACAAAATATTACCGGTTTAATGGAAACCATTAATGAAACCATTGCAATCAGACCAGACCGTATCGCATTTTATAGCTATGCACACGTACCTTGGATCAAAGCTGGTCAGCGTCATTTTACAGAAAGCGATCTTCCGCAAGGCGACGAAAAATTTGCACTGTATCAAAAAGGTCGGGAGATGTTGGTAGCCGCTGGCTATGAAGAAATTGGTATGGATCATTTTGCCTTACAAACAGATAGTCTTTACGTAGCCAGCCAAAAGGGACAGCTTCACCGTAATTTTATGGGTTATACTGATCAGCGTACGCATATTTTGTTAGGCTTAGGCGTGTCTGCTATCAGCGATTGCGGTACTGCTTTTGCGCAAAACGCAAAGACTGTTGAAGCGTACAAAAACATCATCCAATCAGAAGATTTAGCTGTACAAAAAGGTCATTTATTAACTGGCGAAGATCTGCATATCAGAAAACATATTCTTGATTTGATGTGTAAGAACAACACCTGTTTTACCAATGAAATTCTAACGGATGTTGTTGAGCGGTTGCAGCCTATGATAGCCGATGGCATGGTGGCTATCAGTAATAAAGAAGTTAAAATACAACCTTTGGGCAGATCGTTCTTGCGTAATGTTTGTATGGCTTTTGACGAAAGGTTATGGAAAAAACAACCGCAAACCCAATTATTTAGTGCCGCGATATAATAATAATTAGAACCTTAATTAGGTGCGTCATCCCAGATTTATCTAGGATCCTAGAGCGATAAAAAGTGCCCATTGAATACGCATTAAGATTGCTGTGAGCATGTCGAAGCATATTAAAAGTAGTCTCCAATAAACTCAAACTGACAAATAAAAACAAAGCAAGTTATGAGCAATTCAACCGTTACCCACCAAAGTTCAGTTTGCTACCATTGTGGCGATAAGTTGCCTGCGGTTAAACTCAATTACGACGAGAAAGATTTTTGTTGTATTGGTTGCCAAAGCGTGTATCAGATATTAGCTGAAAACAACATGTGCAATTATTATGCTTATAACGATACACCGGGGCAGCGTATTAAGGATGAGGGCCATTTCGAATATTTAGACGAGCCAAGCATCATTACACAGCTCATCAACTACAAAGACAAAGAAAATTCAATGGTTACTTTTTACGTACCTGCTATCCATTGTAGCTCTTGTATTTGGTTGTTGGAACATCTATACAAAATCAACCCTTCCATATTTAGTTCGCGTATCGATTTCTTGAAAAAGGAAGTTACCATTAGTTATAAACACGAAAGAGTTTCTTTGCGACAGGTAGTAGAGGTACTGAACCAAATTGGCTACGAACCTTTAATAAGCTTGCAAGACGTAGTAAAAGAAAAAGGAAATTCAGTAAATAAACAACTGATTTGGAAAATCGCCATCGCCGGTTTCTGTATGGGTAATGTTATGCTATTCAGCTTTCCTGAGTATTTCGGTTTATCAGCTTTAGAGAAAGAATTTCAATATTTGTTTGCTTGGTTAAACTTGGCATTTTGCATCCCGGTTACGTTCTACTGCAGCAAAGAATATTTCACATCAGCCATTGCTAGTTTAAAGCAAAAGCATATTAATTTAGATACGCCACTCGCATTAATTATAGCCGTACTATTTGTACGTACTGCTATTTCTACCATTTTTAATACAGGGCCAGGTTTTGGAGATACCTTAACAGGATTGGTATTTTTATTATTGATGGGTAAATGGGTAAAACAACGTACTTATCATCACATTTCGTTCGATAGGGATTACCGCTCTTACTTTCCCATAGCCATTACAACCCTCAAAGATAACCGGGAAAAACCGGTAGCCATTAGTGAGATAGCCGTTGGTGATCGATTATTGATACGTAATGGCGAATTAGTGCCCGCCGATTCCATCTTAATGAAAGGAGATGCTTGGCTGGACATGAGTTTTGTAACTGGCGAAGCTGAACCCCAGCAAAAGGTTTTGGGTGAAATTGTTTACGCTGGCGGAAGGCAAATGGGAGAGGCGATAGAGCTTGAAGTGATCAAGCCGGCTTCGCAAAGTTACTTAACAGGCTTATGGAACAAAGAATTTTACAAAACCGATTTCAAGAAAAGGAATTTTAACGACAGCATTGCAAAGTATTTCAGCATGGGTGTTTTCTTAATCGCCTTTGCTGCCACTGCTTATTGGCTCTGGATGGATGATGGTACCAAAGCTTGGTCTGCATTTACGGCTGTAGTTATTGTGGCTTGTCCTTGTGTACTGGCTCTAAGTACGCCCTTTACTTTATCGGCTATTCTTTCTGTGTTTGATAAAAAAGGTTTTTATGTGAAAAATACTGACGCAGTAGAGCAATTGGCAGATTTAGACACAGTAGTTTTTGATAAGACAGGAACGCTAACGAGTACCCAAAACTCTGAAATTCGTTTTACTGGAGAATTAACCACCAACGAGCGATTATTGGTGGCTTCACTACTCTACAATTCGTCTCATCCGCTGAGTAGACAAGTGTTAAAAGTGATAAACCCTAGTAAGATTTATGCAATTACAAATTACAATGAAGTGGTTGGAAAAGGAATTATGGGGCAAGTGGATGGCTGCATGGTTTATGCAGGAAGCATGCGGGGTTTACCTTTTGAGGTGGGTAGTGTAATTAGCAAGGAAAACGGTGGCGTACATATCATGATTGATGGAATGTATAAAGGCTGCTTTTCGGTAGAACAACGATGGCGAGATGGCATTGCTCCTTTAATTAACCATTTGAACGAAGCTTATGATTTGCAAGTGCTGTCGGGCGATACCAACAAAGATGAGCAACTTTTAAAAGCCGTTTTTAAACCCACCACTGTAATGCTTTTTAACCAAAGTCCACATCAAAAATTAGAAGCCATTAAAAACTTGCAAATCAACAAGAAAAAGGTAATGATGTTAGGTGATGGTTTAAATGATGCAGGAGCTTTAAAACAAGCGGATTTTGGTGTAGCAATTACAGACAACATCAACAACTTTACGCCAGGTTGCGATGCCATATTGAGTGGCAATTCATTAAGCTTGCTGCCAAAATTCATCCAGTTAAGTAAAGATGGTTTAAAGACCATTAAAATCAGTTTTGCTATAGCCACGTTTTACAATTTAATTGGCATTTACTATGCTGTTCAAGGTACCCTTTATCCTTTAGTTGCTGCAGTTTTGATGCCTATCAGCACCATCACCATCATCAGTTTTACGAGTTTGGCTACGAGGTATTTTGCGAAGAGGAACAAATTAACCCCCTAGCCCCCTAAAGGAGGAATGAAATGTAGGCTGGTTTACAAAGTCCGCTTTAGGGGATTTAGGGGTGACAATACAACAATTTAACAATCGAACAATAAATCATGAACATACTCTATTTCCTAATCGGTTGCAGCGTGCTCGTAGCGCTAGTATTTCTGGGAGCCTTTTTTTGGGCACTTAAAAATGGCCAGCACGATGATGTATACACACCAAGTGTCAGAATTTTATTTGATGACGAGGTAAAAAGCAACGCTGAAGATAAAAGTGATATCAATCACATTTCCGACTAACGCTGGTCATCAGCGATGCTGTAACGCCACAATAACTTTGTCATAAACATTACAAATCTATTTCTATTTATTATGCAGCTAGAAAAATTTACTTACGACAATAAGATTGTACGAGATTTCGGTATTGCAACCATTGTATGGGGCATTATCGGAATGCTAGTTGGTCTACTTGTTGCCACCCAACTGTTTTCTCCAGGCATGAACTTGGGCAATCAGTACACTACATTTGGTCGTATCAGACCGCTCCATACCAATGCAGTAATTTTTGCCTTTGTAGGTAACGCCATTTTTATGGGCGTTTATTACTCTTTACAACGTTTGCTTAAAGCTAGAATGTTTAGTACCGTACTAAGTAAAATTCACTTTTGGGGTTGGCAATTAATTATTGTGTCGGCGGTAATTACTTTACCTTTAGGTATTACCTCATCACACGAATATGCAGAGCTAGAATGGCCAATCGATATTGCTATCACGTTAATTTGGGTAGTTTTCGGTATCAATATGTTCGGTACCATTATCAAACGTAGAGAAAGACACCTTTATGTAGCCATTTGGTTCTACATTGCTACTTTCGTTACCATTGCGGTATTACACATCGTAAATTCATTTCAGCTTCCCATATCGTTCTTAAAAAGTTATTATGTTTTTGCCGGGGTGCAAGATGCCTTGGTGCAATGGTGGTATGGGCATAATGCGGTTGCATTTTTCTTAACTACGCCGTATTTGGGGATGATGTACTACTTCTTGCCTAAAATGGCTAATCGTCCGGTGTATTCTTATAAATTGAGTATTCTTCACTTTTGGTCGTTAATTTTCATTTACATTTGGGCTGGTCCGCACCACTTGTTATACACTTCCTTACCAGGATGGGCGCAATCTTTAGGCGTGGCTTTCTCGATCATGCTTATTGCACCGAGTTGGGGCGGTATGATCAACGGTTTGTTAACCTTACGTGGCGCTTGGGACAAGGTTCGTGAAGATGTAACCTTAAAATTTATGGTGGTTGCACTTACCGCTTATGGTATGGCAACTTTCGAGGGACCCATGTTATCTTTAAAACAAATTAATGGCGTAGCACACTTTACCGACTGGATTGTTGCTCACGTGCACGTAGGTGCCTTAGGATGGAATGGTTTTTTAACCTTCGGCATATTGTATTGGTTAATCCCACGTATCTATAAAACTGAGTTATTCTCTAAAAAGTTGGCATCTTTTCACTTCTGGATTGGCACTTTGGGTATCTTATTTTACGCTATACCTATGTATTGGGCTGGTTTTACGCAAGGCTTGATGTGGAAAGAATTTACCGACGAGGGTTTGTTGAAATACGCTAATTTCTTAACTACTACGCTACAGATTATCCCAATGCACATTCTACGTTCTATAGGCGGCGCATTGTATCTAATAGGTGCTATCGCGATGACCTATAACCTAGCTAAAACAATGTTAAAAGGCAAATTAGTAGCTAACGAAGCCGCAGAGGCCATGGCGTTAGAGAAAGTGATTACTCACGAAGATCCTGCTGATAAAAAATGGCACCGTGTGTTAGAACGTAAACCAATGAAATTCATGGTACTTTCTATGATTGTGATCTTAATTGGCGGTATGGTAGAAATGATGCCAACCTTCACAATTGAAAGTAACGTACCGACTATTGCTAGTGTAAAACCTTACACACCGTTAGAGTTAGAAGGTAGAGATTTGTATATCAAAGAAGGCTGTGTGAATTGCCACTCTCAAACTATACGTCCGTTTAGGTCAGAAACTGAGCGTTATGGCGAGTACAGTAAAGCGGGCGAGTTTGTTTACGACCACCCATTCTTATGGGGAAGTAAGCGTACCGGACCAGATTTGCACCGTATTGGTGGCAAGTACTCCAACGCTTGGCACTACAACCACATGTTAGATCCAACCTCAATGTCGCCAGGTAGTATCATGCCGCCTTATCCTTGGTTAATCACTCAGAAACTAGATACCAGCATGACCGAAGCTAAGATTAGAGCGATGCAAACTTTGGGCGTGCCTTATAGAGAAAATTTCGATGCCGTAGCACAAGCTAAATTGAAAGAGCAGGCAGAAACAATTGCTTCCGACTTGAAGCAAAACAACATCGACGTTAAAAGTGATAGAGAGATTATTGCCCTGATAGCCTACCTGCAACGTATGGGTACAGATATCAAAGCCAACAAAACAACTATTCCATCTAACCAGTAAAATTATGTTTAAGCAAATAAAAGACCTAGCAGGCGGTGAGTTTTATCTCATCGCATCACTGCTGATATTTATGATATTTTTCATTATGGTTGGTATTTATCTTATTAAGATGAACAAAAGCCACATCACAGAAATGAGCAATTTACCATTTAACGAACCTCAAGCAGATAGATATGAAGAAGTTTAGCTTATTGATAATTTTATTGGCAACAGCCGTTGGTTCATTTGCACAAGAAGGCGCTACAGCTGCAGAGCAAGCAAAGATGATCATTCCAGAACCATCTTTGGGTATAAGCACTACCGAATTGTTAATCATTACTTTGTTGGTATTCTCGGTTATCCTGTTGTTTGTTGCCATCACTTTGTATAAAAGTTTTAAGGTTATTTACCAAGAAAGCAAAAATCCAACGCCTTATAAAACTAAAGAAGATAAGAGGTTAGAATACGAAGAATGGGTTAAATTACATGGCGAAAAACCTAGCATTTGGAATAAGCTGTTGAGCTTAAAACCATTATCAGCAGAAAAAGATTTGGAAATCCCGCATGCTTACGATGGTATCAAAGAACTGAACAATCCGGTTCCGGCTTGGTTTAACGTACTTTTTTATGGCACATTAATTTTTGCTGCCGGATATCTGTACTATTACCACATTGGCGAACAGGGTGAACGGCAAGACGACGAGTACAAAACCGAAATGGCCAAAGCTGATTTGGCAAAGCAAAAATTTTTGGCAAAATCGGCCTCTTCGGTTGATGAAAACTCAGTAAAAGTAGACCCCTCGCAAATTGCTGTAGGTAAAGGCGTTTTTGATGCCAATTGCATTGCTTGCCATGGCCAGCATGGAGAGGGTTTGGTTGGACCTAACTTAACCGATGAATTTTGGTTACACGGCGGCAGCGTAAAAGATATTTTCAAAGTAGTGAAATATGGCGTCCCAGAAAAGGGAATGGTAAGCTGGGAGAAAAATATGAGTTCAGCGAACATCAGTGCAGTAACCAATTACATTTTATCGTTGCAAGGTTCTAAACCGGCTAATCCTAAAGCACCACAAGGCGAGAAATATGATGCCGCTACTGTAGAAGCTGTAGCGAATTAGGTTTAACCTTAATAGTACGTCATTTCGAACGTTTGAGAAATCTGTTAACTAGAGTTCTACTAACTAACAGATTTCTCCTCGTACCTCGTTGAAATGACGCTCGTTTGAAAAATTAGTGAGTAAGCAGCGCCAAAATTCTAAAACAAAACAACAAAAAGCATGGCCAGAACATTTCTTTATCCTAAAAAACCCGCTGGTAAATTATACAACCAACGAAAATTGGTAAGTTACGTATTGCTACTGCTTTTATTCGCTAGCCCATTTATTAAGCTTAACGGCGAACAACTGGTGCTGTTAAACTTCCTAGAAAGAAAGTTTGTTTTTTTTGGGCTCATTTTCACGCCGCAAGATTTTTATCTCTTTGCTTTGGCTATGCTGATATTTATCTTATTTATTGTTTGTTTTACCGTCATTTTAGGCAGATTATGGTGTGGTTGGGCGTGTCCGCAAACCATATTCATGGAAATGGTTTTTCGCAGAATTGAGTATTGGATAGAGGGAGACGCCAGCCAGCAAAAGAAACTAGATGCGCAAGAATGGAATGCCGAGAAAGTATTCAAAAAAGGCTTTAAACATTTTTTGTTTCTAACAATTTCTTTCTTTATCGCAAATACTTTTTTGGCCTATATTATCGGCTCAGATCAGCTTTATGACATCATTACGGAGCCAATTAAGCAGCATACGGTGGGTTTTATTTCTATATGGATCTTCACCTTTATTTTCTACGGTGTTTTCTCGTATGTTAGGGAGGTAGTTTGTACCGTAATTTGTCCTTACGGCAGGCTGCAAGGTGTTTTATTAGATAATAAAAGCTTAATTGTAGCTTATGATGAAACTCGTGGAGAACCGCGTGGACATATCAAAAAAAATGCAGATCAGGACCTGAAAGGTGATTGCATCGACTGTAATTTGTGTGTCCATGTTTGTCCTACTGGGATAGATATTAGAAAAGGCACACAACTAGAGTGCGTAAACTGTACTGCATGTATTGATGCCTGCGACGAAGTGATGCTTAAAATTGGAAAGCCAGAAAAACTCATTGGCTTTTATAACCATGATTACATACGGCATAGAAACAAATTTAAGTTAGGTGCAAGAGCCTACGGTTATGCCGCTGTTTTGGTCTTGGTTATCGTAATTTTTTCTTCTTTAATTTATAAAAGGGAAGACGTGCAGACTACGGTACTCAGAGCCAGTGGTACTTTATATCAAAAAAGACCTGACGGAAGTATTGCCAATTTATACAATGCAGAGCTAATTAATAAGACGAACAAAGGGATGAAATTTGTATTCAAATCTGCCGATGAGAAAGATCAAATAGAATTGATACAAGCCGACACCATTTTACCGAAAGAAGGTTCAGCACATTTGACCTTTTTTCTTGTAAAACAACCGAAGAATATTAAAGAATTTAAAAGTAAAGTGAACTTCGAAGTGGAAGTAGAAGGCAAAGTGATCAGTAATACGAGTACCACTTTTTTTTCGCAACCATAAGTAGTGGTCAGGGATTAGGGGTTAGGTATCAGTTAACCTAATAACCAATTAAACATTAAACATGGGTTAGGTATCAGTTAACCGATAAAACAATTAACCAAGAAATCTAAATACTAAAAAAATGAATTGGGGAACAAAACTGGTTTTAGGAATGGCACTTTTCATGTCGTTCATTATAGGTATGGTAGTTTACATGTTCAAGCAGCATGGTAACGATTCGCTAGTAGAGGAAGATTACTACGAAAAGGGCATTAACTATGACAAGGAGTACAGCGCAAAAATTAATACGCTAAAAGATGAAGCAACTCCAGAAATTAAGCAAAGCCAAAGCCAGTTAATTATACAATTAAAAGACACTGCAAATTATCAATTGACCTTAATGCGTCCATCTGCAAAGGAAAAAGATATCAAAAGCGGTGGCAAAACTATTGGCACCGAAAACTTGATTATAATTGAAACCGGTAATTTGGATAAAGGACTGTGGTTATTAAAATTAGAATGGCAATCTAATGGTAAAGATTACCTGTTTACCAAAAATATCACGATATGAACTTAATGCCGCTTGCTTTTTTAATGGGCTTTTTAGGAAGTGTACATTGTGCCGTAATGTGTGGACCAATTGTGCTTGGCTTGCCAATAGACAAAAAGAGCAATTTGCATAATATATTACAGTTTTTTTTATATCAATTAGGTAGAATAGCTGTTTATGCTTTACTAGGTTTATTAGTTGGTTTAGTTGGCAACACTTTTTCTGTTTTCGCCAAACAAGAAACGCTAAGCTTAATTATTGGTATGCTCTTGTTGCTTTTTACAGCGGCCCAATTGAGCGGCAGATATGTAAACTCCTTTCAAAAACTTCAAAATAAAATGGTAATTCCTATTGGTAAGCTGATGGGTAAAGTTTTTCAATTACCTATGTGGGGATTTTTTGCAGGGATGCTAAACGGCTTAATTCCCTGCGGAATGGTTTATTTAGCCCTAGCTACTGCGCTAAATTCGGCTACTTCGCAATCTGGCGCAAGTTTTATGTTGCTCTTTGGTTTGGGTACTACACCTTTAATGCTCTTCATTTCATTAGGTGGTGTTTACTTAAAAAAGTACTTCAAATTTAATAGTCAAAAGCTAATTCCTTGGTTTGCGCTTTTTATTGGTGCGTTGTTTATTTTACGCTCTACAAACTTGAACATTCCATTTCTTTCGCCACATACACACTCTACTTATGGAAATACAGCTAACTGTAATTGATTAAAGTAAATACATTGTTATTGATGATGAGAAAAGCTTCCAACCAAACGGGAGAAATGTTGTAGTAAGTAATTAGCTCTTACCTTTCAACTTTCCACGCAAATAACTTATCGCTTCTAGCAGAATAGCCAATGCACCGATGTATACCGTAAATTGCTCAAATAAGTTCATCTTTGGCTGTGTTTAAATGTTAGATGAATCTAAGCAATTAATGTTACAATCCGGTATTGGTTCTAAACAACTTAATTGCGATAGCCAAAAGAATTACACCGAAACTTTTCCTCAATACATTCAATCCAGTTTTACCCAATAGCTTTTCTAACCTAGCTGTGTTTTTTAAAACGAAATAAACAAATACCATATTTAGGATTATTCCAATCAAGATATTTTCTGTGCGATATTCAGTTTTTAAGGATAAAAGTGTAGTTAAAGAACCTGCACCAGCAATTAGGGGAAAGGCAAGAGGTACGATAGAAACGGTTTCGGGCGCTTCTTCTCTAAAAAAGTTGATTCCTAATACCATCTCCATGGCAATGAAAAATATCACTAGCGAACCTGCAATAGCGAAAGATTGAACATCTACACCAATCACACCTAAGACTGCTTTTCCGCCAAATAAAAACAAAATCATAATTGCTGTTGCAACGATCGTAGCTTTTTCCGACTGGATGTGTCCCGCTTTTTTGCGCAATGAAATAATAATCGGGATGGAACCCAAAATGTCGATAATCGCAAATAAAATCATCGAAGTCGATAAAATTTGATTAAAGTCGAAATGCAAAGGTTCCATACGTTAAAATTTGATGTAAAAGTACGGGTTTAAATGTTAAAGTTGTGAATTTAACCGTTGATTTTCAATTAATAAAAAAAGCGACAGCTTAATGCTAATCGCTTTAACTTATACGTTCTACCACCTTAGATACCTAAGAGAACCTTAGTCTCGGATGTTTTTAGGTATCTAAGGTGATAGAAATCTAACATTGTATCCGATAGTTATCGGATCTAAAATTTCCTTATCCTAACTTTTTATATCTAATTCTCTTAGGAGATACATCGCCCAAACGTTTCTTGCGGTTTTCTTCGTAATCAGAGTAGTTACCTTCAAAGAAATAAACTTGCGAATCGCCTTCAAAAGCTAAAATGTGCGTACAAATACGGTCCAAGAACCACCTGTCGTGACTAATTACCACAGCGCAACCACCAAAGTTTTCTAGTGCTTCTTCTAAAGCACGTAGCGTGTTTACATCGATATCGTTGGTAGGCTCATCTAGTAATAAAACGTTAGCGCCTTCTTTTAAAGTAATCGCTAAGTGAACACGGTTACGCTCTCCACCAGATAATACACCAACTTTCTTTTGCTGATCGGCACCATTGAAATTGAACTTAGAAACATAGGCTCTAGAATTTACCTGCTTGTTGCCCAACAACATGTTATCTAAACCATCGGTAATGTTCTCGTAAACTGTTTTATCAGGGTCCAAATCGTTGTGCATCTGATCTACATAGCCCAATTTCACCGTATCGCCCACTTTAAAATCGCCACTATCTGTTTGCTCTTGACCGGTAATTAAGCGGAATAGGGTAGTTTTACCCGCACCATTTGGTCCAATAATACCTACAATACCTGCCGGAGGTAAAGAAAAACTTAAATCTTCGAATAACAACTTGCCATCGTAAGCTTTCGAAATATTGTTAGCTTCGATTACTACGTTGCCTAAACGAGGTCCCGCAGGGATAAATAGTTCTAATTTTTCTTCGCGTTCTTTACCATCTTCACTAGCCAGCTTATCGTAGTTGCTTAAACGGGCTTTAGATTTTGCATGACGAGCTTTTGGTGCCATACGAACCCATTCTAACTCACGTTCTAATGCTTTCTGGCGTTTACTTTCTGTTTTATCTTCCTGCGCTAAACGTTTTGCTTTTTGCTCTAGCCAAGATGAGTAATTACCCTTCCAAGGAATACCTTCGCCACGGTCTAACTCTAAAATCCAACCCGCAACGTTATCCAAGAAATACCTATCGTGGGTTACGGCAATTACAGTTCCCTCGTAGTTTTGTAAGAATTGTTCTAACCAATCAATACTTTCTGCATCCAAGTGGTTGGTAGGCTCATCTAGCAATAATACATCTGGTGATTGCAACAATAAACGGCACATGGCTACACGGCGGCGTTCACCACCTGATAAAACCGCGATTTTAGTGTCTGGATCTGGGCAACGCAAAGCATCCATTGCACGCTCTAACTTATTGTCAAGTTCCCAAGCATTCGATGCGTCAATTTTATCTTGCAATTCGCCTTGGCGCTGCATCAATTTATCCATCTTATCGGCATCAGAATAGTTCTCTTCTAATCCAAATGCTTCATTAATTGCTTCGTATTCTTTAAGTACCGCAGTAATTTCGGCAACCCCTTCTTCAACTACTTCACGTACCGTTTTTTCTGGATCTAGTTCTGGCTCTTGCGCTAAATAACCTACCGAGTAACCTGGTGAGAATACTACCTCGCCTTGGATAGATTTATCTAAACCAGCAATAATTTTTAATAATGATGATTTACCAGAACCATTTAAACCAACAACGCCGATTTTAGCTCCGTAGAAAAAAGATAAGTAGATATTTTTTAAAACCTGTTTTTGGGGCGGATAGATTTTACTCACTCCAGCCATTGAAAAGATTATTTTTTCGTCTGACATTGTGAATATTTTATTTCTGCAAAGATGCCATTTATTTTGGAATTGCGAAGGCCGTAATGTACTTGTTTTAAGAAAGGAAGTGTATTTGGAGTACCTAAAAACAAAAAAACCGCAGGATTACTACGGTTTTATAAATTATTTAACCAATAAGGTTTATAACGCTTCAGAAACTACATCTTTAACCTCTGGCACCATGCGTTGCAATAAGTTTTGTATACCAGATTTTAAAGTGATGGTACTTGATGGACAACCACTGCAAGAACCTCTCAATTCTACCGTTACTACACCTTCATCAAAAGATTTGTAGGTAATGGCACCACCATCTTGCTCAACTGCAGGGCGCACGTAATCGTGTAAAATTTGCTGTATCTTAATTTCGGTGTCCGTACCTTCAAAGCTTGGAGCTTCTTCGGCAGCATCTTTAATTTTAAGTTCGGCCTCTACAGCACCTTTTACGAACTCTTTCAAAATTGCTTCAATATCGCCCCATTCTGCATCTTCCGTTTTGGTGATGGTTACAAAATTACTTGCAAAGAATACGCCATTTACGAAATTGAATTTGAACAACTCTTTAGCAAAAGGAGACTTCTCAGCACTTTCTTTAGTCGCAAAATCTTCGCTACCGTTAATTAAAAGCTTATTTACCATAAACTTCATTGTAGCTGGATTAGGTGTTTGTTCTGTATATACGTTAATAGTCATGTCTAATAGAATTTATATTACAAAAATATGCAATTGCGCCTCTAATTGTTGTCTATTTTAGGTCAAATAAGATAGAGTTTTGAATTATAAAATGAGTGAATAATGAAATAATGTAGTCTGCGCTATTTACTCATTTAAAATTTACTCATTTAAAATTCCTAAAATATTCCCGTATAAGTAAATGGTGTGATTTTCTTCAGTTCAGTTTTAATGTTATCATTCACATCTAATTCATCAATAAACGTGGCAATGGTAGTAGCAGTTATTTTTTGATTAGTTCTAGTTAATGCTTTTAATGCTTCGTATGGATTTGGATAAGCTTCTCTACGCAAAACTGTTTGGATAGCCTCGGCAACCACAGCCCAGTTGTCCTCTAAATCAGCATCTATTGCTTGTTGATTTAAGATGATTTTGCCTAAGCCTCTTAAGGTAGAGTTGATGGCGATAAGCGTATGTGCCATGGGTACGCCAATGTTTCTCAGTACTGTAGAGTCTGTTAAATCTCTTTGTAAACGAGAGATTGGCAATTTAGCAGCTAGAAATTCGAACAAGGCATTAGCAATACCGGCATTTCCTTCTGCATTTTCAAAATCAATGGGGTTTACCTTGTGTGGCATAGCCGATGAGCCCACTTCGCCTTCTTTGATTTTTTGTTTGAAGTAATTTTTTGAAATGTAAGTCCAGATATCACGATCTAAATCGATAATGATGTTATTGATACGTTTTAAAGCATCGCACTGCGCTGCAAATTGATCATAATGCTCTATTTGTGTGGTAAATTGAGATCTGCTCAAACCTAAAGTTTCGTTCACAAATTGGTTAGAAAAAGCTACCCAATCTATCTGTGGGTAGGCAATGTGGTGTGCATTGAAATTACCAGTTGCACCACCAAACTTTGCTCCGTTAGGAACTTGTTCTAAATTAGCTACCTGCACTTTTAATCGCTCCACAAAAACCATAAACTCTTTACCTAATTTAGTAGGCGAGGCCGGCTGACCGTGCGTGTGTGCCAGTAACGGTACATTTTGCCATTCGTTGGCAAGTTCAGTCAGTTTTTCAATTAATTGTTGTAAAGCGGGATAATAACTTTCTGCTAAGGCAAGTTTAAAAGTGTACGGAATAGCGGTATTATTAATATCTTGTGAGGTTAATCCGAAATGGATAAACTCTTTGTAAGCTTGTAACGCCAAACCATCAAATTTCGCTTTGATAAAATACTCTACTGCTTTTACATCATGGTTAGTTACACTTTCGGTTTCTTTTACGCTTTGCGCATCAGCCTCATTAAAAACGATATAAATATTCCTCAACTGAGGGAACAAGTTTTTATCAAAGCTTTCTGTACCAGGAACGTTAGCTTCTACTAAAGCAATAAAATATTCAATTTCTACCAGCACTCTATATTTAATTAGGGCATATTCAGAAAAATAGTCGGCAAGTTTAGCTGTAGTTTTTCTGTAACGGCCATCAATAGGAGAGATAGCTTGCAGTGAAGATAAAGTCATAATTTATTGATTTTTTAAAGATTTGCAAAGTTAACATTTGTTGGCTATTAATATAGTTAAAAAGCAAAATGGTACTAATTATAGATAAGACACCTAAAATAATTCAGCACATTGATAGCCCATTTTTTTAAGGCTATCAACTATTTTCTTCGAAGAAATGTGTTTCCCTTCAATTCGTAGAATATGGTCGCAATCTTGCAAATCGAAATTAATTTGAACATCTAATACCAGCTTTTGTAAGCAAAATACAATATAGTTTGCTTCATTTGAACAGACTACATTCGTTTTGAAAATTTTAACATCATTCATCATTGTTTGTAAAAGTTACTTTTTATTTTTAGCAAAAGGATTAAATGAAACACCTAAGTTTAGATACATAGCTCCATCAGGTTTCGCTTCAAAGAGGTAATTATCAAAGGATTTGCTTTTTTCAAACACCCGTCCAGAAGTAATACTTTTATAGCCTGTTTTAACGGTGCCTATAAATGAACCCCCAAAATAATGTTCGTAAATAGCCCCCGTATTAATCTCGATTTGTCTAAACTCATAAGTTCCTGCTGATCGGTTGAACTGATAAAGATAAAATCCTGTTCCATCAAGTTCGCTACCAAGGGAAATTCTGCCATTGCCAAAAACTTCTTTTTTGAGAAGCAGTCGTTGTGGTAATACAATGTCAATAATCCAATCTTTTTTTAATTTATGTTCATAAGAGAAAGTTGGGATTATCGGAATTTGTGCACTAGGGTCAACAATACCAACTAGGCCAAGTGTCATCTTGGTTTTTAGGTTGGCTTTCAATATCATGGTGGCGGTTACTAGACCTTTTACCCGTTCGAAATTTTTCTCACTACCGTCAACTACCACAGAGCCCGAATAGACCACCATTTTGTCTAAAAGCTTTGCGAAATAAGCAAAATTTACCGATGAAGTATGGTAGTGATAAGTATCTTTAACAATAGTCTGCAGTTGGTCGGTTGGGTTAGTATATTCGGTAGTCGCTCCAACGTGGCGATAGCTAAACGATCCACTTAGCGACCATCTTCTTTTTTTAATAAAGCTTGGGTTGAGGTTGATCTTTGTTTGGTACATGTTAGTGATTTTACCGTTGGTTTGCGGACCATTTAATAAGCTAGAATTAAATTTGTGCGAAGCTAGTTGGTAGTGCTCGATGTTAAGTACTCGGGTAGAGGGAAACTTATCAGCCACGTATGCAGTAATTTTTTCGGGAATACTATCTTTTTTTTGTCCAAAACAAGGGCTACATATCAATAACATAACAAAAGACAGGGGTGTGCTTTTCTTATAAGGAAGTACTTTTGGGAGTTGTATTTGGGCCAGCTTTACTAATTTTAAATACATTTTTTGTTTTTATTGCAAAAAAGAAGAAAGTATGGCGAGTTTTATTTCTTTTTATACCAAGCTTACTTTTTTTTATACTAAGTGGGGTTTGGTATAATTTTAATACCGTTTCGTATAATTTGTATCAACGTTAAGTTTTTTATATCGCTATTTTTGATGCTGTTTTATTATGAAGGACTGTTTTTCTATGGATGATACCTCAAATGCCTTTCAAAATAAGAAGCTAATTAGTTTTTTAATAGGTAAGCGTTACGGGTACGTTAGGCATGCTATCATGCTACTTAGTTTGTTTCTCATTTTGTTTAATGCCAAAACAATTAATGATTATAGCGGTAGCTATGAGCAATATAGTTTGTTGTTTTATTATTCGGTAATTGTCTTTTTGGTATACGTTAATATTTACCTGTTAGTACCTGTTTTTTTCTTAAAAGGCATGTATTTAGCTTACATAACAGTGTTGATGGTACTATTGGCCTTGGTATTGTCTATCATGTTTTCGATGATGGAAAAGTACTTTGAACCCCATCGTGTTTTAGAGCGGCACCCCATTAGCTTAACCAGGTTAATTATTTCGGGCATTATATTTTTTGTTCCTTTTATCATGGTATCTACCACCATTAAATTGGTGCAACGATGGATTAAGGACAACGAAAGAATTAGCGAACTGAAAAATATTACCTTAAGAATGGAGCTTAATGGACTTAAAAACCAAATCAATCCCCATTTTTTGTTTAATATGCTTAATAATGTGAATACCTTGATTAAGGTAAACCCACAAAAGGCATCATTAGTGATTTTAAAATTGTCGGACTTGTTGCGTTACCAGCTTTATGACAACGATGAGGAATATACCAGTTTGAATGCAGAGTTAGATTTTCTCTCTAATTTTCTCAATCTGGAAAAAATAAGAAGAGACGATTTTGTGTTTGATATTGACATTAATGAAGGAGCCAGAACAATACTATTACCGCCTAATTTATTCACTACTTTTGTTGAAAATGCTGTAAAACACAGTGCTGATGCCACGGGTGGACATAGTTATGTGCACCTGCTGATTGTGGCAGACGAACATCGTTTGCATTTTAGATGCATTAATTCATTGGTAAGCAACGAGGATTTACGACCTCAAATACCGAAAGGAGGAGTGGGACTAGTCAATATCAAAAGGAGGTTAGAGCTGTTGTATGATAGTAACTATCACTTTACTTCAGAAACATCAAGCAAAGAGCATGTGGTAAATTTAATCATTCCGATATGACCTGTATTATTGTAGATGATGAACCTTTGGCCCGAGAAGGCCTGCAAGCATTAATAGCAGAAGTTTCAGATTTGGAAATAGTCGGGAAATTTTCAAGTGCCTTTCTTGCTTCGGATTTTTTGGAAAGGAATGAAGTAGATCTGATTTTTTTGGATATTCAGATGCCAAAGAGTACGGGACTAGAATTTGCCGCTCAAATACCTAAACACACTTTAATTATTTTTACTACGGCTTACGAGCAATATGCTTTGAAAAGTTATGATTTGAATGCTTTTGATTACTTGCTAAAGCCTATAGGGATTGAGCGCCTAGCCAAAGCCATTGATAAGGCACAGGCTTATAATAAATTACTACTAGCCAAAACACCTAGCAGTGCGGCAAAAGAAGACAATCAAGAATATTTATTAATTAAAGCGGATAGAAGGCAATATAAAATCAGTTTTAAGGATATCCAATTTATAGAGGGTCTTAAAGACTACGTAATTGTTTACTGCGGAAGCCAAAAACTAATTACCGCCATGAACTTGAAGAATATTCAGCGTAAAATCAGTTCATCTAGTTTTTGTAGAGTCAGTAAATCGTATGTTGTAAATATTGATTACGTGGAATCTTTTAACGCAAAGACAATATATATTGATCAATTTGAAATTCCTATAGGAGAAATTTACCGAACGGATTTTTTAGAATGTTATTCGTTGAGATTTAAAAGGAAGATAAATTAAATGCCACAAAAAAAGTCCTGAGAAACTCTCAAGACTTTTTTTATACATTACTATTTGACTAGTGTTTAACAGTTGAATCAACAACAGTAGTATCAGTAGTTACAACTGTATCAGTTACAGTAGTATCAGCAGTGATAGTAGTATCAGCACCTACAGTATCAGTACCTTCTGATTTGTTCTCAGACGAACAAGCAACTACAGTTAAAGATAATGCTAAAGCTAAAAAGCCAAATTTGAATAAGTTTTTCATTTTAATTTTCGTTTAAACGTTTTGTTAAATTAATTAATTACTGTTTAATACGTTTAACATTAAAAGGTAACCCATAAAAATTTGTTTTTTAAAAATAAATATATAATTCGTTGATTTTTAGTTCTTTATTTTAAAGAAACCTCTCCAGGCCTTGTACTTTGCGAACCAGTTTCGTTTGCTGCGTTAAACAATTTGCTAGTTGCTGCTTGTTGATTATGAATTATCATTAAACCATTATTAGCAAAATTTTGAAGATCTTTATTCGGTAAATGTTGGGCTTCTTTAAACAACATAGTAAATGAAGCTTGAAGGGATTGTATTTTTTGCAATACCTGTTGGTCTAAAGTTGGTGAGGAAAGCTCTTTTATCGAATTTAATTCCTTCTGTTGCATATCAGATAACTTTCGTTCTAATGAAATACCTTTACCTTTAGCAATCATTTCAATATCTCTACTTATTTTTTGATAGCTTGATGCTATTTTCTTTACAAATACCCTTAGCTCATCGTTTTTGCTTTTTGCTGCAATAGTGGTTAGTTCTGTAACGTAAAGACTCTGCGAATGTATTGCAAGTATAAAAGACTTCTCTGAACCATCCATGTCTATATCTGCAGTACTTATTTTAGCTTTAGTAGTAGCATCAATCGTTGAATCGGCTGATATACCAGCGTTTTCTCTCTGTTCTCTTTTGGAAGGAGTACAAGATGCTGCAGCTAAACTTATTGCGGTTATAGCAACAATTACATTTCTATTTGACTTGATCATATTTTCTCAATTTTATTAAACTCATTAGTAAAACCAATTTTAGTTTATTTTGATTGCGTGAGTTAAAATAATTTTGAAACACAGAAATGCCTTGCCATCATATTCTCGTAGAAATTAGCTCAAACAAATCGGAAGTTTACCTTGTTTTAACCCATGTACCTAAAAAAAGTATAAATTGGCAAATTATAATCAAGATGGGTTCTCTCTTAATGGCGATACCCTAAAACAAGATTTCGATGTATTATCTCAAGCTTTAGATTCTTCCGTATCTGGGATAATTATTACAGACAACACCCAACCAGACAACCCGATAATATATTGCAATACCGCTTTTGAAGTAATTACCGGTTATTCGAGAATAGATATTATAGGACATAATTGTAGGTTTTTGCAACAAGCAGATAGATCGCAATCTGCTCGAAGCCAACTAGCAGAAGCTATTGCTCATGGAAAAGAATGCAGGGTAGAGATTAGGAACTATCGTAAAAATGGAGATCTTTTTTGGAATGAGCTCTACATGTCGCCAGTAAAAGCGGCAGACGGAAAAATTACGCACTTTATAGGTGTACAAAATGATGTGACCAAGCGTAAAAAAGCAGAAATTGAATTGCTCGACCAGCAAAATCAGATGGAACGAAAAATTTTGGACAGAACTAGAGAGCTACGAGAAAGCGAATCCTTTTTAAGCTCCATTATCGAAACTGTGAGAGAAGGTTTATTAGTCTTAGATCCTGATTTCCGCATATTGAGTGCCAATGACCATTTTCTTAGAACATTTAAGGTAAGCAGCCACGAAACAAAAGGAAAACTGCTATACGAATTGGGAAATGGCCAATGGGATATCCAACGGTTGAGAGAAATGCTCATCAAAATTCTTCCAACAAGTAATCCCGTAGTAGATTTCGAAGTAGAACATGATTTCCCACACATTGGCAGAAAATTGATGCTTTTAAACGCTTACCGAATTGAGTTGGAAGGCCAATACAAGGATCAAATCCTGCTAGCAATTGAAGACATTACCGAAAGGAGAGAGATTGAACGTAGGAAAGATGACTTTCTTTCTATTGCTAGTCACGAACTTAAAACACCGCTTACTACGATTAAAGGTTTCGTGCAGATGCTCGAAAAAATTAAGCCTAAAAATGCGAGCGAAAAATTTGAGCAAACACTAGCTAAAATATCCAAATATATAGATCGTTTAAATAACTTAATTACCGAGCTATTGGATGTTTCTAAAATCCAATCTGGTAATATGGAGCTTCACCATGATCTGTTTGATTTTGATAAAATGGTAGCAGAGACTATTGATAATTTAAGAAGTTCGGCGGGCGTACACGAACTACAATTAGAAGGTAAATTAGGTAAGCAAGTACTGGGCGACGAAAGTCAAATTATTCAAGTAATCAATAACCTGGTCTCAAATGCTATCAAATATGCCCCAGGATCTACCCAAGTTGGAGTTTACGTATCTAGAGTTGGCGAATTTGTAAAAGTATCAGTAAGTGACCAAGGCTTGGGAATAGGGATAGAAGATCAGAAAAGAATTTTCGATAGATTTTTTCGAAGTGGCGATATTCAACGACGCTTTCCTGGCATGGGAATTGGACTCTATATCTGCCAACAAATTGTAAAAAATCACGGCGGAACCATTTGGGTAATAAGTGAAAAAGGAAAAGGTTCTACTTTTAGCTTTACTTTACCGATAGAAGGGAGACTGCAAGGTGAAGCGTAAAATGATTTTAATATGTGATGACGACCCCGGAATTTTGGAGATGTTAGAACTTGTATTAGAAGATACTGGTTACGAAATTATTCCGGAAGCAAATAGCTTAAATGTAAGAGCCATCGTAAATAAACAAGTCCCAGATTTAGTGATACTAGACCTATGGATGCCCGTTTTGTCGGGAGATCAAGTCCTGAAAATGTTTAGAGAAAATCCTATCACAAAAGATTTACCTGTAATCGTAATATCAGCAAGTACCGATGGAAATGATATTGCTTTAAAAGCTGGAGCTACACATTTTTTAGCTAAACCTTTTGATGTAGAGAAATTGTTAGAACTGGTAGAAGGGCATCTAAATTAAAAAAATAATGTGTTATTAATTAACGAATTATATAGTATAAATAAAGCGCTAGATCAATAGACTTAGCGCTTTATTTATGATGGTGAAATAACCTTGAGCTAGCTTTCTTCCGCTAGTTCATCCTTTTTCTGCGGACAAGCAATATTTTTCAGCACATAAGATACTACAAAACCCAACACCACATAACCTACAAAAATAATGTAGCCAGGCTGTAAAGAAGTGAAGTTGACCGTAGTGGTGGTAAGTACATCGCTTTTGATATTTAAATCGGTAAGCTGACTTTGTAAAATGCCATTTAGCCCAATGTAGGTCATCAATATACCAATTACCATTACATCTGCCATGTCCCATTTTTCAGACTCAAAAGCCAAATATTTGGTGACTTTATTTTCTGAGATTAATGGTTTGCACAATAAATGTATGCCCCTCGCTGCCATTCTAAGTAACGGTAAAAGTATCACAAAAATGATAATTAGAATACCTACAGTGACTGAATCAGGCTTAGGTTGTTGTATCAATACTTCAGCAATTCCTAAAATACTTTTAGATTGAAAAAATAACACCTGATTGCTGAACACCAATTTTTCACCGAGTATATGTAATTCTAACGCACTTATCCGAGCATCAACTTCAATAATAGATACAGTTACGCCAACAACAAGTAAAGCTAAACCCATTAATAATGTCATGGTAAACAACGTGTGATATAAATGTTGTTTTTTTCTTAATGGAAACCAGAAGCAAAGCATAACTAGCGCAGATGCTAGCATGGCGTAAGCGTAATCATAAGTAACTTTGCGTATGTTATCGAAACGGCTTTCGAGGTGTTTATTAAATGAAGCGAGGGTATTTACCTTATACTTTTGGTAAAGATGTTTGGTGATTTTAGCTTGTGCGGTAGCAGTACTATCGTAAGTTTGTTTAGCTAATTGGTTAAACTCGGTAGTGGCTATTCCTTTTAGTTTATTGATTGACCTTGGCGAATTTATTCTTGTAATGATAGTTTGCGCAAAAGATGGCACTTGATCATGAAGTTCTTTAGGATCTACCAGCTGCTTAAAAGCGAATTTTTTTAGCTTATTACCTATGCCTTTTTGTGGTTTTTCAAATTCTCTTACTACTTCATTAATCATTCCATGAAGTTGGTCTTCAACTTCTTTCTTAAGATCTTTTCGCTGCTCTTTCGATATCTTAAAACCTTTAATCTTTTCAGTTACAATCGCAGAAAGTTTGTCTGTCCATAAATCTAAAGAGAATACCCCAAAGGTGATGCTATTGATAGTAGCATAATCTTCTTTTAACTGTTCTTGTTCAGCAGAAATGGAATAAAGTCTGTATCCAAAGTACGACGCCGTACACAATAGCGCAGCTAACACCATCAATAAGGCTACATTAGGTAAGATTTTTTTCTTAAATCTAGAATTGGCTTCTGTTTTCAAAGTTATGTTAAATATTAAACAAGGGTTATATCATTCAGTATTTTGGCTAATGTTAATCGCAATTATAGGGGCTAATGGTTTTTAATATCGTGGAGAGTACTAAACCGAAAAGTACAAAGGCAATAAAAATGACGTATCCCGGCTGTAAAGCTGTATTGTGGGTAGAAATCAACGTGAGCGATTCTGGCTTTATTGCCGCTTTCGCTAATTGATTTTCTAACAATCCGTTTAAACCGATATAAGCCATCAATATGGCTATTACAATTACATCAGCCATGCTCCATTTGCCAGATTGAAAGGCAAAATATTTGATAATCTTGTGTTCGGCTAGTTTTTTACGCCCCAGAAGATGTATGCCTGTAGAGCTCAGTTTCATTACCGGAAATAAAATACTAAAAGCTAAAATAAGTACGCCAACCAAAATGGAATCTATAGCAGTGCTACTCATAAGTATCATTACTACGTCTAATATACTCTTTGATTGGAAAAATAGCACTTGATCATGGAAAGTGATATGCTGGCCAAGTAATACAAAATCTATCGCACCTATTCGAGCATCAACCTCAATCATAGAAGCTGTTAAACCTACCGCAAGTAAAATAAACGCCATTGCCAGAGAAAGAATAAAAAGTGTAGCATAAAACTGTTTGCGTTTACGGAAAATACCCCATGCTACCAAAAACAAAACTATTCCGGCTAACATGCCTATGCAATAATTGTACATTTGGCGGTTAGTTTTGCGTAGTTCTGTTTCTACTTTCGCATTAAAATGCGGCGTATTGGTAACATTGTAACGCTTATAAATTTTGTTAATTATCAATGCATTTGCTGTTAGTGTACTATCTATCGACTCTATTTCATCTATTTGCTCTAGTTTTTCGAGTGCCATTATACTCAATTGTCTTTTGGCCTTCGGATTATCGATTTTAGTAATAATAGTATGTGCAATACCAGGTACTTTTTTCTTAATCGTATCTACATCAATAAAATTTTTAACGGCAAACTTTGCAATTTTTCCACGTAGTGATTTTTTCTTGGTTCCAGTAACCAAATTTTCTGCCTTATCTATCAAGGCTATAATAACTGCCTCAATCTCTTTTTGAAGTTCTCTTTTTTGTTTTGTATTCAAATCCAGACCTCTGGTTTGGCTAATTACAATTCGCTCTATTTTAGTTTGCCATTGGCTAATAGAAAATAAACCCAAAGATATACTGTTGATTTCGGCAAAATCTGTTTTGAGCTGTTCTTGTTTCTCAGAAAGTTGATGCAACCGATAGCCAAAAAATGCTTGTGCTGCCAGTACCAAAGGCAGTATTAAGACCAAAATCATCTTTGGAAAGTCAAATAACTTAGAGGCAGTTGTGTTAAACATTGGCGTTGATTAGTATCATCGCTAATAACGATACAGAATAGGATATTGTTTGTCACAATACAGAATTTAATTATTAATTGAGCTATTGTGTTTTTGTGTACCGTGCCGTAAACAATAAACTATATATATTTGTTCGATAAAATAGTTTGACAATTAATAACTAATGAAGAAGAAGGTGTGGGTTATTGAGGATGACCCGGATATTGGTGAAATTATATCTCATTTACTTACCGAAGAAGGATACGATGTTTCCGTTTTTTCAGATGCCTCAAGTTGTAAAAACTTACTGATTTTTAACAGTGCCGATTTGATGGTAGTGGACGTGATGTTGCCTGACGGAAATGGAATTGAGCTTTGTAATGTCATAAAAACAAGCTCAACATCGGCTCGTGTGCCTGTTTTAATGATGTCTGCAAATAAGGGAATGTCTGACTTAAATGGTTACTACCGTGCCGATGATTTTATAGCCAAACCTTTCGATATCAATGAAATGATTAGAAAAGTAAAACGTTTAACTATTTAATTAAAACTAAAATTGATTTTGCCCAATAATTTATATCAATGAACCAACCATTATTGAATAGCCGCCTAAAAGAAGAGACTAAAAAGGCGCATCAAGACCTCGAAAAAAAAGTGATTTCAAAGTTAAAAGCCATACGTACTGAAGCGCACTACGCTGACTTTTTGAATAGTTTTTACAATTATTTTAGTGGTGTTGAAAGCTTAGTAAGCCAACATATTAACACCGATATTTTGCCTGATTACGCAGTTAGAAGAAATAGCGGTCGTCTAAAAGAAGATATAGCAGAATTAGGTTTCCAAATTAGTCCCTTAACAGAAAAACCTATGCCCGAGATAACATCGCTGCCGGCGGCCATTGGAGCTATGTATGTAATGGAAGGCTCTATTATGGGCGGACCAATTATAGTAGAAATGCTAAAAAAGTATGGGATAAAAAGAGGTTTTTCTTTTTTTTCGGGATACGGAGCCGAAACAGGTAAAATGTGGGCAACATTTATGACATTTATGAATAATAATACTGTTACAGAAACAGAACAACAAATTGCTATAAATGTAGCCAGCCAAACCTTCGCTAGGTTTCAATATTATTTTTAGTAGCTGATATTTAGTAGGTAAGTAAAATCTGTTTGCTAGTTAAAGTATTTTAATTAATTTCATGGTTAAAATATCTTAAAAATTAAAATACTAGCTTTTATATGGGCGAATCGAATTTAGAGACTTGCGATACCGAGCCAATACATATACCTGGAAGTATCCAAGATCATGGTTTCTCGCTCGCTGCAGATAAAAATCTGGTAGTTACCTATTGTAGTGAAAACATATTAAAGTTTACTGGGGTAGGTGCGCAAGATATCTTAGGAAAACCACTTCAGGGAATAGCGATTTTCAAAAACGAGCTTAACGAGAACTTAGATAGTTTGGTTCTTTTTGCAAGTCAGCAAGATACATCTTCTAGTCAAAACGCATTTCATTACCAAGTTAATGGCCAGTTTTTCAATGTAATTGTACATTTTCATAATGGCTATTATATTCTTGATTTCGAACCTACCTTGTCTCATCTAACCCATGATCTTCAATCATTAATAGGGCGCTCGTTATCGGAGATTTTAGCAGACAAAAAAATAGATAGTCTGCTCGGTAATGTAGCTCAACAAGTTAGAAAAATTATCGGGTACGAAAGAGTAATGGTCTATAAATTTCATGAAGATGGCCATGGTGAAGTTGTAGCCGAAGCAAAATCGGATAGTTTTGAGTCATGGTTGGGGCTGCATTACCCCGCTTCTGATATTCCGAAACAAGCCAGAGAGTTATATAAAATAAATTTAGTTAGGCTTATTGCCGATGTGAATAGTACGCCATCAGCCTTGCTAACACATCATACAGAAGGCGGCAAGGCTTTACCTTTAGATCTTACCTATAGTACCTTGCGTGCGGTTTCGCCAATTCATATCCAATATTTAAAAAATATGGGAGTGGCTTCTAGTTTTAGTGTTTCTATTTTAGATGGTGATAAACTTTGGGGCCTTATTGCTTGTCATAATTACACACCTAGATTTATCAATTATAGAGAAAGAGAAAGTGCGAAGTTAGTTGGGCAGGTACTCTCATCGGCTATAACCTTTAGAGAACAAGAGGAAGACCAGCAACAAGCGGCCGATCACAGACAATCTGTAGATATGATAACTAGGTACCTGCTTAGAAATATTGCGGTACAAGAAGCGCTCATTAACCAAGAATATACACTGAAAGATGTATTGAATTGTGGCGGTGCAGCTTTGTATTTTGAGAACAAATTGTATGTTACCGGCGATGCCCCCGATACCTCGTTTATCAATAAGCTGATAAATTGGTTAGATGAGAAGACTTACGCCGACGGCTTTTATTTGACCAATAAGCTTGCTGAAGATTTTCCTTTAGCGGGCAAATTTAAAGCTACTGCTAGCGGCCTTTTGGCTTGTAGGCTGGAAAGAGACTTAAAGGAATATATGCTTTGGTTTAGGCCAGAGGTAAAAACAACCGTAAAATGGGCCGGCAATCCCGATAAAATTGTCAACACAGATTCTAATGGTTTCGGTCATATCTCTCCAAGAAACTCGTTTAAAGAATGGTCGCAGCAGGTAGAATTAAGTTCGGTTGCTTGGAAAAAACATGACCTTGAAGCTGTAGTTTCGTTGCGTGACGAAGTAAATTATGCCATTAGTAGGAAAGCAAATGAGCTTAGGGTAATTAACGAAAAACTTAGGTTAGCCTACGAAGAATTAGATGCTTTTAGTTATACCATTTCTCACGATTTAAAAAATCCGTTAGCAACAATCAAATCTTATTCGCAATTAATTAAGAAAGGGGATAGGAGTATGGATAAAATAGTGATGATGGCCGACCGGATTGATGTTGGAACACAAAAAATGCAATTAATGATTGACGAAGTACTGGCTTATTCTAAAGTTGGCCAGGCTAAATTGCAAAAACACGTTATTGACATGCAAAAGCTTTTGGAAGATTTGCGTGACGACTTGATGGTGGCCAATAATCATCAAAATTTGACGATAGAAATTAATGAGGCTCCGGAACTAATTGGCGACAAGATCATGATTATGCAGGTTTTTGCCAATGTGGTAGGAAATGCAGTGAAATATTCTTCTAAAACCGAATTTCCAAAAGTAACTATTTCTGGTAAACAAACGGAAAACGACGTGGTTTATGCGGTTTCTGATAATGGTATTGGTATCCCAAAAGCAGAGCATGAGCGCATTTTCGAATTGTTTAGTAGGGCTGACGGAGGTAAAAACTTTGAAGGTACCGGCGTTGGTTTATCCATTGTAAAACGTATACTGGGAAAACACGACGGAAACATTTGGCTAGACAGTACAATGGGAGTGGGCTCGGTATTTTTTATGAGTTTTCGCAGATATGACTCGTTAGAAATTGCCAACTAACCTGCTAGCTTTTATACTTGTCCTGTAAAAATTTAACCGTTTGTTCCATCATTTTTTTTAGTACATCAATATTGATGTCAACTAATTTTTTAACGTATATACAAGCTTTTCCCATCTTAAAGGTGCCCAAGTCTTTAAGCATATCGTCTTGCTCTTTAGTACCTACATATACATATAAAGAAATAGCCGCCTTACGGGGAGAAAAACCAACCAATGGCCAATCTCCTTCTTGCTTACTCCGATCAGATTTATAGTGATAGCAGCCAAAACCGATGATACTAGGTCCCCACATTTTGGGTTCATAACCAGTAAAATCGCTCATGATTTTTAATAGTTCGTAACTGTCTTTGCGTTTTTGTTCGGTATCTGCAAAAGAATTAATGAAATCTATAACGCTTTCTTCGGTTTGCTTGGTTTTGATCGTAGACATTGGTTGTTACTTTAGGTTAGTTACTTATTATTTTAATTGGGTGCGTTAATATCTTGTGAATTGGACATTTATCGGCAATGATCATTAATCGTTTTCTCTGTTCTTCATCTAAATCTCCGTGTAGCTCAATTTTTCGTTCAATAACGGTTCCTTCATTCATCTCATCTTCTGCACAAATGGCAAGGTGTATCGTTAATCCAGTTAATGGTATTTGCTTTCTATCTGCATACATTCTTACAGTGATAGCCGTACAGCTTCCTAAACTAGCAAGTAGTAATCCACCTGGGGCCATGCCTTCATTAGTTCCGCCAAGATACTCGGGCTCATCTGCATAGATAAAATGCCCATCGGCAAATATTTTGGTTTTGTATCTAGATTGGTCTAACTCTACAACGGCTGTAATTTGCTTCTTATTCATTTCTCTGTTTTTTCTATAAATTTATAAAATGGAACAACAAAACAATACTAACGAGCGATTAAAAATTTTTCAATCGTTTGTCAACAAAGAAGTAAACAGTTCTCCTTCTAATTTTATGAATTGGTTAAAACCTATCGTAATTAGCGCCGAAAAAGGCAGTTTGCACTGTAGTTATGTAGTGAGACACGAAATGACCAATCCGTATGGCATTTTACATGGCGGCATTACTGCTGGGATTATTGATGATTTGATTGGTGCCACTGTTTTTACTTTAGGTTTAAGTAATGCTTACACTACGGTTAACAATAACATCGATTATTTTGCTCCTGCTAAGGAAGGAGATATGATTACAGCAAGAACCAGCATTGTAAAACAAGGTAAAATGATCATTAATCTTCAATGTGAAGTGTTTTTACCATCTAAAAATAGATTAATTGCCAAAGGATATTCGAATATGATAAATATTGGATAGGTTTTAACAAATTTTAACAAAAAATAAACGTTTGTGATAATGTTTGCGCAATTGTGCGTATATTCAATTGACAATCAACTAATAATTCACAAACTATGAGCAGAAAATTTACACTAACCTTATTGGGGTTATTGCTATCGGCTTTATTTACTTATGCCCAAAAAACCATAAAAGGCAAAGTAACAGATGCTAGCGATGGGCAACCCATTCCTGGAGTGAGTGTTTCGGTAAAGGGACAAACCGGCAACACAGTAGTCACTAACAATGATGGTAGTTTTACCATAAATGTTCCATCAAATAATTCTGTATTGGTGTTTACTTATGTCGGGTATGCTACCAAAGAGGCACAGGTAGGAACGCAAACTAACTTATCTATTTCTATCGCATCTAGTAACCAAGAATTAGATGAAGTAATGGTAGTAGCCTACGGTACAGCTAAGCGAAGCACGTTTACAGGTTCTGCAGCTGTAGTTAGTGCGGAGAAAATTAAAGAAATGCCTAACACATCATTTCAGAATAGTTTGGTAGGCAGGGCAGCTGGCGTACAGGTTACACAAACCTCTGGACAAGCGGGATCAACGCCTGCTATTCGTATTAGAGGTATAGGCTCTATTAATGCGTCTAACGAGCCATTGTATGTGATAGATGGAGTTCCTGTAATTTCTGGAAATGCAGGGCAATTGAGCGATTATACTACAGCTACAAACAACATCATGAATACGATCAATCCATCGGATATTGAGAGTATAACGATTTTAAAAGATGCTGCGGCTTCATCTCTTTATGGTTCGAGGGCAGCAAACGGAGTTGTAATCGTTACCACGAAAAAAGGAAAAACCGGTAAACCTAAAGTTGAGTTTAGAACATCTTTAGGTCTTACACCTAGCTGGGCAACAGATAATTACGAAGCCGCTGATCCGCAAGAACAAATAAATATGTTGTATAGCATACTTTACGACTCACGAATTTCGGCAGGCAGAACACCACAACAAGCAAACGAACAAACATTAATGCGATTAAATTCCAGAAACTGGACACCCGGCTCATCGTATGGTAATGCTACTACTTCATACGGCTTTGGAATACATGGTTACGAATTTTCAACCCAAGGAACTAGCATGTACGAAAATGTGACCATTAAAGGCAAAACTGATGGTGTAGAAAACCGAGATGGAAAATTTTATGATTGGGATAACGCCTTGTTTAGGACCGCACAATACCAAACCAATGATTTATCTATAAGTGGTGGCGATGACAATACCAAATACTACACTTCTTTATCTTATACAAAAGACCAAAGCAGAATTCGTATTAACGAATTTGACCGTATAACGGGAAGAATTAATCTATCACAAAAGGTAGGTAAGCTTTTCGAATTTGGAGCTAATGTAAATATTGCTAGATCAACTCAGGTAGGATTTAATGATACCAGAAATACTGGTTCTAACTATTTCATGCAAACTAGAAATCTACTTTGGGGTTTTTATTGGCCAACAGACTATAAAACGGGTCAACCATTTACTGCTAGGTTCGGAAGTTTAGCGCAAAACAATATTTTTTATGATAACGAATGGGACAATAGTTCTGTAACCAAAAGAATTAGCGCCAGTCCTTACGTTCAATTCAACTTATTACCAGAATTAAAACTGAAGTCTATCTTCTCTTATGACAATTCTCAAATTACCGACCATATCTATTACAGTGCTGTACATTACAATGGCGCTGGAGTTAATGGCTCTGTAAATGATATGACTACGAATGAAAACAAAGTTGTTTCGTCTACCACTTTAAATTACAACAAAACATTTGGAGATCACGGTTTAGGCTTCTTAGCAGGTTTTGAAACAGAGAAAAATGTTACTGATTTTCAGAGAGCTACAGGTACAGACTTACCTACCAGTACTTTGCAAACCGTAGCTACTGCAGGTATTCAAAGTGCAAGTTCGTATGAATGGGGTAATTCTATTGTATCTGGTCTTGCTAGGTTAGAATATAACTATAAACAAAAATATTTCTTATCAAGTTCGTATCGAAGAGATGGTTCTTCACGTTTACATCCCGATACCAGATGGAGCAATTTTTGGTCTATAGGTGGTTCTTGGCTGTTAAGTAGCGAAGACTTTATGAAAAGTATATCTTTTGTAGATAACTTAAGACTAAGAGCTTCCTATGGAACAAATGGTACATTTCCTACAGATAACTACGCTTGGAGAGCACTAATTTTTTATGGTTCTAAATACAACACCCAAGCTGGAGGTACGTTAAATTCTATCCCAGATAAAGAGCTAAAATGGGAGAAAAATGTTGCTACCAATATAGCGTTGGAATTTGGCTTGTTTAAACGCATTACAGGTACGGTAGAATTTTTTAATAGAGACACTAAAGATTTATTGCTAGATGTAGAATTATCAAGAGTTACGGGAGCATCTTCCGTATTGAAAAATATAGGTTCAATAAATAATAAAGGTGTTGAAATAGATTTAAGCGCCGACTTACTGAGTAAAAATAATTTTAAATGGTCGGCGGGTATTAACGCGTCCTTCTTGTCGTCTAAAGTAACTAAATTATATCGGCCAGAAGGGGCTACTACCGGAAATGATTTTTTAAAGAATGACCCTACTGGAGGAGATACAAGAGCATTATATATTTACAGAGAAGGTGCTTCTACACTTAGTTTTTACGGTATAGAATGGGCCGGTGTAGACCAAAAAGATGGCAAAAATATGTGGTATGTAAATGACCCAAATAATGCGGCAGCAGGAGATTTTGTATTGAATGGAAGAGGTGCTACTTATAATTTTAATAATGCCAATAGAAAAATAATTGGAAACGGTATACCGGATGTTTTCGGAGGAGTTAATACCACCTTAGAATATAAGGGAATTAGTTTAGGCCTAGTATTTAATTACAAAATAGGTGGTGATATTTATGATGGTGCCTATAAAGATGTAGCTGATGATGGTTATTATTGGGAAAGAATTAGAGCACAAAGCTACTACGATAACATGTGGACACCACAAAAAAATTCTGGCAGTTTACCGAAATTAAGCGGTTCCGACTTAACAGACGCAATTCAGTTTAGTACAAGGCAATTGCACGATGCTTCCTTTTTTAGACTTAAAAACATTCTTTTAGCTTATCGATTACCTACTAATTTGGTTTCTAAGATTGGTGCATCTAATGCCAGAATTTATTTTAATGGCACAAATTTGCTAACATTTTCAAAATATAAAGAGGCAGATCCAGAGGTAAACAATTGGAGTACTAGAGGTTGGGAAACGCCTTTTGGTAAAACATATACTTTTGGTTTAGAGTTTGGTTTTTAATGTAGCTAGTATAATGAAATGAAAAATATTAAAATAATTTTGATGGGTCTACTGCTAATCAGTTTATCCTCATGTAAAGATTTCTTGGATATGACGCCTACTAATTCCGCGGATGCAGATCAGGCAATTAAAACTCCAAAAGACGCTGCTGTTATTATGAATGGTATCATGCGTTCAATGACATCTTCTAGTTATTACGGTAGAGATTTTTTGATTTACGGAGATGCAAAAGGAGGTGATTTTACTATCTTTTCTCAAGGTAGAGGATTGGATGGATTATATACCTTTAATCACGCCGCTAACATTGGTAGCTATTCCAGTTTTTGGTCGCAAATTTATTATTGCATCTTACAAGTCAATAATCTATTGGAAAACATCGAAAAACAAGAGGCCTTAGGAGTAACCGGATTTAATACGGCTAAAGGGCAAGCATTAACTGCTAGAGCAATGATGTATTTTGATTTGGTACGTTTATACGGAAAAGTATATGACCAAGATAAAAATGCTTTTGGTGTACCTTTAGTACTAAAAAAATTGAGTACTGATGCACAGCCGTTAAGGTCAACTGTAGAGCAAAACTACATTCAAATTGTGAAAGACTTAACAGATGCTGCTCCACTATTGCCAAAAACAAAGCTAAATGGCTACATTAATTATTATGCCAATAAAGCAACTTTAGCTAAAGTATATCTTTATATGAAATCTTATGGAGACGCACTTACTGCTGCAGAAGAAGTAATTAATGCTCCTTCTATGTACACTTTGTACACTAACGCAAACTGGGTAAGTTCTTGGGCTACCCAATATGGCTCTGAATCTATCTTCGAATTGGCAATGGTTCCTTTAGAAAACGATCTTGGCAACTCTTCGTTAGGTATTTACCATCGAAGAAGAAATCATGGCGTAACGGCAGCCTTAGGTTTCTTTGTAGCTAGTGATTATTTTCTAGCTAGATTAAACCAAGATGCTGCTGACGTTAGAAAAGGCATAATGGCGGCCGATGAAATTAGTTCCACTCGTATGGGTGCGCTTTACAAATACAGCGGTAGTACAACTCTTTCGGGCGACGGAAAACCTAGTAATAGCACTGCTGTAAATATCAAGGTAATTAGGTTATCCGAAATGTATCTTATAGCTGCAGAGGCCTCTTTAATTTCTGATCCTGGTAAGGCAGTTGGTTATTTAAATGCTATTCGTAAAAGAGCACCAAATTTAGCGCCAGCTACTGTTGGTACAATTACATTGGATATGATTTTACAAGAACGCAGCAAAGAATTGTATGGAGAAGGGCATCGCTTTTTTGACATGATGAGAACAAACCAAACCATAGAATTTAATGACGAAATAGGTGCTATCAATGTTCCGCATAGAGGAAAAACTATTGACAGAACTTTTTATAAAACAATTTTACCAATTGGTGATGCAGAACTAAACGCCAACCCTCCAATTAGGGCCCAGCAAAATCCGAATTACTAATGTTAATGTAAACAAAAAACGTCCCGATTTTCGGGACGTTTTTTGTTATAATTGATTTGGATTTTTAGTCTTACAAACTATTCCCAAAAAACAAATAAGCCAATCCAATAGCTGTACAAACACCAGCTAAATCTGCAATTAACATAGTTCCAATAGCGTAGCGAGTGTTCTTAACCGATACCGAGCCGAAGTAAACGGCAATTACGTAAAAAGTGGTATCTGCAGCACCTTGAAATACGCCAGATAATTTACTCGCAAAAGAATCAGGGCCATAAGCCGTCATGGTATCTACCATCATTCCTCTGGCGCCACCACCACTTAAAGGGCGGATCAATGCAGTAGGTAAAGCCTCTACAAAACGAGTATCGGCGCCTAAAAACGCAAAAAAGTTTTTAATTCCGAGAATAACCACGTCGAAAGTACCGCTTGTGCGAAGCATACTAATGGCTACCAACATGCCTACTAAGTAAGGAATAATCTTTACCGCAGTTTCGAAACCGCCCTTGGCGCCATCTACAAAGGCATCAAAAACATCTATCTTTTTATACACGCCACCCAGTAAAATAGCCAACACAATAAAGAGAATAACACCACTACTTAATGTGCCAGAAAAAGAAGCAATATCTTTTGAGTTGAGCGTAGTAATGTACCAAACCAACATCGCAATAATTACACTTATGCTCAAGATCCACCCTAAAATTACAGGCTGAAAAATATTGATTTTTTGCTTGAAAGAAACAATTAACATGGCTGTCATGGTACCCACAAAGGTTACAATTAAACAAGGGATAAAAATATCTGTTGGATCTGAAGCGTTTGAAGACGCTCGCAGTGCAATTACACTTACCGGAATTAAGCTTAAACCTGCTGCATGTAAACACAAGAACATAATTTGCGAGTTACTGGCTACCGATTTATTTGGATTCAATTCTTGTAAGCTTTCCATGGCCTTTAAGCCGAAAGGAGTGGCTGCATTATCTAAGCCTAATAAGTTGGCAGAAAAGTTCATTACCATGTGGCCAGTAGCTGGATGTCCTTTTGGAACTTCAGGAAACAGTTTTGAGAAAAATGGGCCCACGATTTTAGATAACAGACGGATACCGCCAGCTTTTTCGGCAATGCTCATTAAACCCATAAAAAAAGCCAAAATACCAATCAGCTTTAGGCACATTTCTACTGCGTTCCAACAGGTTTGTATTACGCCATCAACTTTGGTAAGGTTGGTTGGATCATCAGCCTTGCCAATTACCATCCAGCTAAATATCTCTGTTTGCCCCAAAAAGAAACACTTAATTGAAGCTACCACAATAGCTACAATAATAAATGCCGACCAAATTCTACTTAATGCCATTTGTGTTAGTTTAGTTTTATGCGCTGAATTTAGTGTTTTTGCGGTATTTTACCACATATCCATGTGAATTTTTCTGAAAGAGAATTAAATAGCCACAGATGCACGGATGTATATTACAAAGCTAAAGTGCTAAATTACCTGCTCATACCGAAAAACGGTCAGGTAGTGTGGCAAAAGAAATCTATAGCAATAAACTTCCATCATTAAAAGCCAGAATGATTTGTTTTTCTTTTGATAATTGGAAATCAGCTGCTTTATTAAAAATAATATTACCATTTAGTTGGCAGCCGGTGGCATCGTAAACGTCATAAGCATCACAAAAACTTAAATCGCCAATATCTTGTATGCTATAGCTTTTGTAGGTGCTCTTTCCATCTGCGTTAGGGCATTCATCGTAATTAATACCAACACTCACATTTACACCTGCTAAAACAAGATTGTTAATTAAGATATGGAAGATTTGTTTTGTGTTTTTAGGAATTGAAAAATAATTCGTCGTAGTTTGGTTTTCGTAGCTTTTACTTGCAATAGAAATTAATCCCGATAGGATAGAAGCGAAAAAATATTTTCTAATCTGCTGTTTTTCTGGATCATTAGGATATCCGCCAGCTTCAATTAAAATAGTAGAAGTGCCAGCTGCTTGAAAATTATCGCCAAAGGCTCTTGGCTCGTATTCATCATCAAATAAACCAACATGCTTTGGTAGAATTTGATCCAATTCTGCAAACATATCTGCAATAACCAGCATGGCATTTTCACGAACTTGATTGATCGAGAGCGCTTTATCAAAAGCAGGTGCTAAATAGGAGAGTGTTGCGGGTTTTAGCGAATCGGCTACGCTCCATAAGGTAGTTTGGTCGTGCAAATTGAAACCGAATTGCGGCTCAAAATCATTTCTGGCTTGCTTTAGTATTTTGCCTTCTGGAGTTGCCGTTTGCAAAAAATCTCTATTGATATCGATCTGTTGCGCATTTCTACGTGTAAAAACTGCTGCACCATCAGGGTTAACCATTGGGATAAAAAGCAGCTGGCACTTATCCTTAATTAGTGTAGCCATATCATTTTCCTGTTGTAGAAAATTGAACAAATCAAATAAAGCCATGGTACCTGTAGCTTCATCACCATGCATTTGGCTCCATAACATCACTTTGATCTTTCCATTTCCCCATTTAACCGCATTGATACTTTTGCCGTTTACGGAGTTACCAAGTTGCTCAACTTTAAATTCTGAAGGTAATTGATGAATTAACGGAAGGATATCTTCGTGCTTGAAAAAACGATTAGTAAGTGTTTTTTCTTCGAAAGTTGAGTAATGGGTTAAGATGGTTTGAATGTTCATTTGAAATCGAAATTAAATAAAAAATCGCCATTGCTAGCAGAACAAGTAAATTTTACTTCCTTACTGGCAAAGGCGATTGTAATAACAACTATTTAAATCGGCTTTCGTTATTTCAACTTTAGGAGAAATCTAACATTTGATAGCAATTTGCTAGATTTCTCCTCGTTCCTCGTCGAAATGACGGCTAATGTATGGTTACTGCTAACTGTGAACTGACTATGGTTTATCGTCTTTACCTCGTTACTGGCAAAGGCGATTGTAATAACAGCTATTTAAATCGGCTTTCGTCATTTCGACTTTAGGAGAAATCTAACATTTGATAGCAATTTGCTAAATTTCTCCTCGTTCCTCGCCGAAATGACGGCTAATGTATAGTTACTGCTAACTGTGAACTGACTAAGGTTTTTCGTCTGTTAGTTCAAATCCCCAAGTTTTTCCTTTTTCGGTAGCAGGTACGCCACTCACCATCCAAACCGGCGCTTTAGCACCTTTCAAATAGTAATCAAAAAATTGCTGCTCACGAATTTGGATATCTTTTCTGTTTTGACGTTGTACTAAATTATGAGCTTCATTGTTGTAATTCAACATCCAAACAGGTTTGCCTAAACGGCGTAAACCAGTAAACATTTCGATACCTTGATACCATGGCACAGCTCCATCAGCATCGTTGGCCATTACCACTACTGGAGTGTTAACTTTTGGAAAGTTAAATAAAGGAGAGTTTTGGATGTATAACTCTGGCTTTTCCCATAAAGTTGCGCCAATTCTACTCTGTGTTTTTTCGTATTGGAACTGACGGTTCATACCGCTTTCCCAACGGATACCACCGTAGGCCGATGTCATGTTAACCACAGGAGCACCAGCCCAGGCAGCCGCGTACATATCGGTTACTGTAATGAGGTGGGCAACTTGGTAACCGCCCCAGCTTTGTCCTTGTATACCGATTTTTGTTCCATCAACCCAAGCATTTTTCTTTAAATACTCCACCCCAGAATTGATAAATTCTTCGGCAGATTTGCCTGGATAACCGATTTCGTAGCTAATATCTGGGGCAAAAACCAAATATCCATTACTTACAAAGAATGAGATATTTAAACGCGATGGTGTAGGGGCAGGGGCTTGATAAGTGTATAGTCCATCAGAAAGTTTTTCGTAGAAATAAACAATCATTGGGTACTTTTTATTTGGATCGAAGTTTTCTGGTTTGTACAAAATTCCTTCAGATTTATAGCCTTTTGGTGTTGTCCATTTTACCAATTCGGTAGTACCCCAATTGTAGTTAGCTTGCTGTGGATTAGTGCTACTAAGTTTGGTAGCTGTTTTAAAATCTTTAGAAAGATATACATCTGGAGAATTCACGTAGCTTCCTTTGTCATAGATAAACAAATCGGCATCTTTTGCTTTCACTAAAGAAGAAAACTTCGCTTTTTCCATCGCCAGTTGCTCTGGTAATTTATTGTCGTTTATCGCTTTGCGGAAAATGCCGTTTTCTTTCGTAGCATTGTTAAAAGCATCAAAATACAATACTTCATTCTTTTTAAAGAAACGATCGTCGCTATTACCACCGGTGTTTCTAAAACCTCTCAATTGCTCTGAACCTACACTTATTCTTTCTACTCGTAAAGTAATATTGTTAGAACGACCAAAACCGATGGTTACATTTCTAGGAGCCGATTTACCATCTGGAGAGAAGGCCCAAACATCGTACCTGTCGTTAATTAGTACTGACTTATCATCCTCAGTCCAGCCTGCAATACCATAACTTCTTGCATAATCTGGCACATCGTTTTCCTCATCTGCAAATTTTACCGACATGTTGTTGTTTAACAGCGTAACCTTTGCAGTAGCTACCTGATAGGTGTACCAATTGCCATTTTCGTTGTTAAAATAAAGTACATACTGACCGCCAGGCGACGCCATTGCTTGGCCATTTAAACCTTCGATTATCTTTTTTCGGCTACCGTTCTTAATGTCAACTAAGTAATAATCTCTTTTGCTTCCGCCGGTCCATTGTGTAGCAATGCGGTTACCAAAATCTGTTGAGGCCAGCACATAGCTTGCATCTCCTTCGTTCACTAAAGAAGCGTCGGGCAGTTTGGTATCTGTTAACGGAATAATTTTCGGATCCGAACTGTACACGTCAATTACGCTCAAATAACTTCTTTTAGATTCTCTGTCAGCATTTCTCAGCTGCATGGTTTGCAAATAGTCATCTTTGTAGCCCCATATATCTAGTTTCGCATTTTCGAAATCAACTAAAGTGGTATCTTTTGGTTTTTTTTCTGGTGCAATGCCAAAAAACAATTTAGTGCCATCTTTGCTAAAATTCAATCTTCCATCTGCACTTACTACATATTTTGTAGGTAAACCCGGAATTTCGTTATCTACCAACACTTGTGCAGTATCTAGGCTTAACGAATTGTAATAGATGCTGTAATCTTTAATTTCCTTCTTTTCAGGATCAGTTTCACCTAAGAAAGCCAAATGCTCGCTTTCATCATCAAAAGTAAAACCTTTAAAATTGCCTTTGTCTTTAACGAGGGTTTTTAAGGTCCACTTTTCTGTATTTAATAAAAATACGCCAGGCTTAGCTTCCTTGTCTTTTTTAGAGCCTGACGAGGTGAAAACCAATAGCTTTCCATCATTACTAAAAGCATATTCAGTTACATATTTGTAAGTCTTTTCTGTGCCAGTAGTTAAATTTTTTACAATTAAATCTGTGCCTTCTTTACTTGCGCCAGGGCCGCCAGTAGGTTCGTCAGCAAAGAAATCACTATCTTTTTTTTCTGGCGCTGCCGATGAAGATCTTGTTTTCTTAGCAGTATCTAACGGCTTTTCTAAATTGTAAGCAATAATTGCCGCCCCTTTGTCTGGAAATGAAAATGATTTTACACGAGGAATTTTAGTAACATTTAAATTGCTTAAATTCACTATCGCTAAAGTGTCTTTGGTTAACTCATCTGGTTTCTTCTTTTTAATTTTCGCTTGTCTTACATCCTTAAATAAAGGTTTTACAGCTAAGGCAGCAAACTTAGAGTCGTTGCTGAAAGATAAGTTTGTACCTCTAGGCACTGTAAGCTTGCGGCCACTAGGCGTAAGGGTTTCCTGAAAATATAGGTTTCCATCTCCTTCTTGCAGACTAACGATGTAACTAGCCCAAAGTCCGTTGTTGGTTAATTGCTTGCTTCCTACAGATTGCCAGCCATCGTAAACACTATGGTCTAAAGGTTTTTTTTGCGCAAAAACAGCACTGCTGATGAGCACAAAAAATAAAAAGAGTTTTTTTTGCATGTTATTTTTATAAATACGGTTAGATTGTTGGTTAAACTGTTCTAAAAATCGCAATAATAGTATCTTAAAGCAAATGTTAAGGGAAATTTTACAAAGCAGAGTGGTGTTCGCTAGTTAATAAGGAAAAACAAATGGAATTTTCATATTGGCCATTTTCAAAATAATCTTCTCTCATTATTCCTTCTCTTACAAATCCATTTTTTTGGACGAGTTTTAATGATGGCTCATTCCAAGCTGCTATTAGGGCTTCCACTCTGTGCAAAGCCATTTGCTCGAAACCATATTTTAAAATTACTGGAATTGCCTCTGTCATCAACCCTTTACGCTTATAACTATCAGATTTTAGCGAATAAAAAAGCTCGGCTCTGCTATGTTTCTTGTTCCAAGTATGGAAACCACATTCGCCAATAATTTGCGTACTTTCTTTTTCTATCAAAAAGAAATATAGGAAGGAGATTTGGTAGGTTTCCATGCCGTTTTCGAACATATTTTGATATCTATCAAAGCCAGTTTCATCAATTTCTAATATGCTTATGATTTCTGCTTTTGTGTGACTTTCAAAAAGATGATTAATATACTTTGGTGTAACGGCTTTTAGGTAAAGGCGTTTTGTTTCTAGTCGGATATCGTTCATTTGAGTACTAAATAATTGAGATGAAAATAAAGATTTTTAGTTGTTAGCCACGTATGCGCAGCTTTTTTCTTGATGACACATTTTTTGGTTGTAGTAATATCTTGCGTCATTTCGACGATAGGAGAAATCTAACACAAAAAATTAGATTATACTAGATTTCTCCTCGTGCCTCGTCGAAATGACGATGAAATGTACATTGCTTCTGTAAACAAAAAAATCCCGCATTTGCGGGATCTATTATTGTTTTGTTGTGATTTGTTATTTTTTCTTTTGGTTTGCCTGTTGTTGTTGTTGACGCATATAATCCTCTAAACGAGCTTGGAAACCAGATTTCTTTTTCTCCACTTTAGGTTTTGCTTTGTTTTCTTGTAAAATTGCGTGGATTTTGTCATCATTTACCATTTTTCTGATGATAAATTGTTGCAAGAAAGTAAGCATGTTAGCTAAGAAATAGTAATAGTTTAATCCTGATGGATAGCTATTTAATACCCCTAAGAAAATAATTGGCATAATGTAACCAATGTATTTCATTTGGCCAGTAGCACCAGAAATTTGGTTGTTAAAGTAAGTGTAGATCAATGTTGAAATAGTCATTAAAATACACATCAAACTCAAATGGTCGCCAATGAAAGGAACGTTGAAACCAAAATTAATGAAGTTATCATAAGTAGATAAATCTTTCATCCAAAGGAAACTCTCGCCTCTTAACTCGAACAAGTTAGGGAAGAAGAAGAAGAACGCCATTACGAATGGCAACTGCAGCAACATTGGTAAACAGCCACCGATTGGATTAACGCCAACTTGCTTGTACAATTTCAGGTATTCTTGTTGTAAAAGGGTAGGATTATCTTCGCCAACTTTAGCTTTAATTTCGTCCATTTCTGGCTTTAAAACTCTCATTTTAGCCATAGATACATACGATTTGTATGTTAACGGCGACATTGCAAGCTTCAATAGAATGGTTAATACCAAAATAATCAAACCGTAACCCCAGTTAAATCCTTCTAAGAAGTTAAATACCGGTAATACCACAAAACGGTTGATGTATTTTAATGGCCAGTAACCTAAATCAACTTGCTTCTCTATTTCGTGACCTTGATCTTTTAAAACACTAAATTTGTTAGTGCCAAAATAAAATTTGAAGTTATAGTTTTGGGCAGCTAACTGGTTAAATGGCAATTGCATATTAGCGCCATACCATTTAATTTGGCCAGGCTGTGTTAATATTTTAACTTCTAAATTTCCTTTCTCAAATGGAACAGATGGAATTAAAACTGCCGAGAAAAAGTGTTGTTTGAAAGAAAACCACTCAATTTTACCTTCTGTTAGCTCTTTTTTCTCGTCTTTATGTAAATCTAAATGGTCTGGGTTTTCCTCGGTATACTTAAAGTATGGACCAGAATGCTCTTGCTCTTTTTTGGCATCTTTTTCTTGCTGCAATAAAGTAGTTTCCCAATTTAAGGTTACATTGTTGCCTTGTATAACTTGATTTAAACCATTAAGGTTGATGTTAAAATCTACGTTATAGCTATTTGCAGGAACGGTGTATATGAAATCGATAGTTTTGTCTGCATTGTAATTGGCACGCATGGTAACACCATTGGCTGTTTTAGTTGCGGTAAAATACAAATCATTAGTATTGACATTTTTACCACCAATATTTAGGTTTAAGCCAAATTTGTTTTGATTGCCATCAAACAAAATCACAGGCTTATTGCCATAAGTTTTTTGGTTTTTAACTTCAACAGATTGGATCTTGCCACCTAAATTGCTGAACGTAATTTTTAGATCTTCGTTTTCTAATACGGTAGTTTGCTCGGTTCCAGTAATGTTTCCTCCAAAAGGCCCATTAAGTGCTGCTGTGTCAACCGTTTTTAAAGTTTCTACTTTAGGCTGAGTTGTTTTTGCTGGTTTGTTTAAACCTGCATTTTTAATAGAGTCTTGTACTTGTTTTTCTCTCTTGATTTCAGCCTCTGATGGTCTCATGAAGAAAACGCCACCTGCTAAAATTATCATGATCAAGAACAGACCCGTGAATGTATTTCTATCCATTATACTGTTTTATACTGCTTAAATTGCCTTCTTTTTTACCTGCTCCATTGCAGCGGCCACAAATTTAATAAAAAGTGGGTGAGGATTAGCAACTGTTGATTTTAATTCTGGGTGAAACTGTCCGCCCACAAAGAAAGGATGGTTTTTTAACTCTACAATTTCAACCAGCTTACTTTCAGGATTAATACCAGAAGCAATCATCCCTGCTTCTTCATATTGCGCTAAGTATTTGTTATTGAACTCGTAACGATGACGGTGTCTTTCTGAAATATGTTGTTTACCATAAGCAGCGAAAGCTTTTGTGCCTTTTTTCAAATCGCAAGGGTAAGCGCCCAAACGCATTGTACCACCTTTGGTTGTAATATTTTTTTGCTCTTCCATCATATTAATTACCGGATGAGGTGCATTTTCATCGATTTCGGTAGTGTTCGCGTCTTTTAAACCTAGCACATTTCTACCAAATTCAATTACACAGCATTGCATACCTAAACAAATACCGAAGAAAGGAACGTTGTTCTCTCTAACGTACTTAATGGCTTCTATTTTACCTTCAATACCGCGGCTACCAAAACCTGGCGCTACTAACACACCGTCCAAATGACTAAGTTTTTCTTTTACGTTATCTGCGTAAATACTTTCTGAAGGAATGTATTCTACACGAACTTTGCATTCGTTTTTAGCACCAGCATGAATAAATGCTTCGGTAATTGATTTATAAGCATCTGGTAACTCTACATACTTACCAACCAGCCCAATTTTAACTTCCGACGTTGGATTTTTAAGTCGACCTAAGAAATCTTTCCAAGTTTCCATGCTTGGCTCAGCTTTAGCAGGAAGTTTTAATTTGCTTAAAACGGTTTTATCTAATTGCTCTTTGTACATTAACAATGGTACATCGTAAATGGTAGAGGCATCCATAGATTCGATTACCGCATTGATATTTACGTTACAGAAAAGTGCAATTTTTCTTCTAATATCTTGGCTGATGTGATGTTCTGTTCTACAAACTAAAATATCAGGCTGGATGCCATACTCTAACAAGGCTTTAACAGAGTGTTGCGTAGGTTTGGTTTTTAACTCACCGGCTGCTGCTAAATAAGGTACCAACGTTAGATGAATAACCAACGCATTGTTGTTGCCTTCTTCCCATTTAAACTGACGAACTGCTTCTACAAATGGTAAAGATTCAATATCGCCAACGGTACCACCAATTTCCGTAATTACAATATCGTATTCGCCGCTTTCGCCCAAAATACGCATGTTACGTTTAATCTCATCGGTAATGTGAGGTACTACTTGTACGGTTTTACCTAAAAACTCTCCCTGACGCTCTTTGTTGATTACATTTTGATAGATACGACCCGTAGTAATGTTATTGGCTTGCGAAGTAGGTACGTTTAAGAAACGCTCGTAATGACCTAGATCTAAATCTGTTTCTGCGCCGTCTTCAGTTACAAAACATTCGCCATGTTCGTAAGGGTTTAAAGTTCCCGGGTCAATGTTGATATAAGGGTCGAACTTTTGAATGGTTACACGGTAACCTCTGGCCTGTAAAAGTTTAGCTAAAGATGCGGAAATGATGCCCTTACCAAGTGAGGAAGTAACACCGCCCGTAACAAAAATATACTTAGTCATGAATGATTTTTTGTTGCAACAAATACATTTTGTTGCTTTTTGTACGGGATACAAAGGTACAAAAATATTGCAGTGGTTTCTGTGCTGTTGATAATATTTTTTTAGCTAGGCAATACGTTGACCTACAAATGATAATGTGCTGGCAAGGTCTGTTTATAATTTCTTGAAGGAGATGATACGAAAAAATAAAGCCACAGCACCTGTCCCGTTTTTCGGGATACACAGATTTATTTTGTTGGTGTTTTTCAATTTAAAGTTGGGTGTCCGCACCCAACTTCACAAAATTCAGTTATATTTAATTGGAGGAAATGGTAAATGAGCTTATTCCACAGAAGGCAGGGTCAAAATGACAAATCATGAAATATATTTCTTCACGGTAACGATAAATAACTTTCATTGTCTTTTAGAAAATGATGAATTGAAGATGTTAATCATTAATTCACTTGGCTATTTAGTTAAAAACAAGTTAGCGATGGTATATGGATTTGTAATTATGCCTAATCACATCCATTTGATCTGGAAAACATTAGGTAATAATGGAAATGAAACATCCGTTGGCAGTTTTATGAAGTTTACAGCACATCAATTTCAAAAATATCTAAGAACTTTTGAACCCAATAAATTGGTTTTATATAAATCGAACGCCAGCGACAGGGGTTACCATTTCTGGAAAAGAGATCCCTTAGCAATTCCTTTAAGTAGTATTTATATTTTAGAACAAAAATTAGACTACATCCATAAAAACCCCTTACAAGAACGGTGGCAGTTAGCTGATTTAAGTCAGAGCTACAAGTGGAGTAGTGCAAGATTTTATGAAGATGGAGTGGATGAGTTTAATATACTAACTCATTATAGAGATTAATATCTTGTTGATGTTTGAATTATTGATGGGTGGGGACACCCACCAATAGCATTTAGAAATTCTAAAGTTGGGTGTCCCCACCCAACTTAATTTCCGGGAATTATTTAGTTTTAGTTGGTCTAACTTCAATTTTTGAAGGCAACACATTAGGGTTTAAATTCAATAAATCTACCACCATCTGACCTAAATCTTCTGGTTGTATTTTCCATCCATCGGCGTCATTTGGCTGATGGTCATTAAAATGAGAGGTTACCGAACCAGGCATAATCGTGGTTGTTTTAACACCATACTCCCTTAAATCTAACATGGCAGCTTGAGTAAAACCAACAACTCCAAACTTAGATGCATTGTAGCCAGCACCATTAGCAAAAAAGTTAGTTCCTGCTAAACTTGCTATAGAAATATAGTAGCCTTTATTGGCCTTTAACTGCGCAACGCTTGCTTTTAAGGTATGAAAAACACCCGTTAAATTCGTATCAATCATTGCATTCCAGTCTTCTAAGCTTAATTGATCTATAGGAGCAAACTTGCCTACACCAGCATTCGCAATAACGATATCTAACTTTCCAAAGTTGGCTACAATTTCGGCAACGGCCGCTTTTTCATCGTCATAATTTACTACGTTAGAAGCAATAGCCAATACATTATCGCTTCCTAACTCAGTTTTTGCTTTGTCTACATCTTCTTGCTTTCTGCCCGATATGGCTACCTTTAAACCAGCGTTTACCAATGCCTTAGCTATTCCAAAACCTATTCCTTTTGTGCCGCCCGTAATGTAGGCGACTTTGTTTTCTAAACTCATACGTCGTTATTAAATTGAAATCAAAAGTGCTAAATCAATATGTATTCAATGTTTTTTGTGTGTAAAATAAGTGATCTGTACTTAGTAGTCAAGAATCAGTTAAATACTGATGCCCAACTACTGCTCACTCAACTTTTGCTTTAACCTTTTTTCATCTGTTAAATCTAAACGCAGTGGTGTGATAGAAACATAGTCATGTTCCATGGCCCATCTGTCGCTATTTTCCTCTGCTTGGTCCAACGACCTTACAGAAATCCAAAAATTCTTTCTTCCCATTGGATCTTCGCCCGGAATAACGGTACCATCATATAGCGAAACAGATTGCCTAGTCCACTTTACGCCAGTAGGTTTTTTGGGAAAGTTAACATTATAAAGTGCAATTTCATCTGTATCTAGCAACATCGTAAGACATTCTTCTACATAAGGTTTCAGCGTATCGAAATCTGGTTCAGTTTTACCTACTGGAGTACTTAAAGCAATGCCTTTAATACCTAAAAGTACCGCTTGCTTTGCTGCAGCTAATGTACCAGAATGCCACATCGCATTGCCCAAATTTGGCCCCATGTTAATCCCAGATAAAACTACATCAGTTTCTGGGTACATGTGTAAACCCAAAGCCACACAGTCGGCAGGCGTGCCGTTTACACGAAAAGCTTCAATACCTTCAAAGGTGATAGGTGATTTTTTATAAGTTAGTGGTCTAGAATGGGTAATTGCATGACCCATAGAAGATTGCTCAACATCTGGTGCAACAACACAAACCTTTCCAAATTTTAACGCCGTTTGTGCTAAAGCCGCTATACCTGGACTATATATGCCGTCATCGTTTGTAATTAAGATATTCATATTCATCAATTTTGGTGATGTAATAAAAACTATTGTAAGGGTGTTATTGTTGACAAGAAATGAAAATAGATATTCGCCATGAAAATAGAAGAGACTAAAATTCAACTGGTACACAATCCAACAGCAGGTGCGGAAGAGCATGAAGCTGAACATTTGATGGAGTTATTACGAACGGCGGGTTATAAGTGTAATTACTCATCCTCTAAAAAGAAAATTCTTAAAAAAGTAGCTGCTGATGTAAAATATATTGCAGTTGCGGGTGGCGATGGTACCGTTCGAAAAACGATTTTAACCATGCTTGATAAAAAGCTGAAATATAAGAGGCCAATAGCAATATTGCCTCTCGGTACTGCAAATAACATAGCCAGTTCTTTAGCTATAGAAGAAAACCTACGTTTAAATGCAGAGGCTTGGAGAAAAGAAAAATTTCAAAAACTGGATATCGGTTTGGCTAGAACCCGTAAAAATGAGGAATATTTTGTAGAATCCTTTGGTTTTGGCTTATTTCCTGCTTTGATTAAATGGATGGATGAAAAACCATCTGCAACTTCTGAAGAACCCGATGAGGAAGTAAAACAAGCCCATAACGCCTTGTTGCATTTAGCCAAGCATTACGAACCTGTAAGGGCATCGATGGTTTACGATGGAAGAGAAGTAAACAACGAATTTCTGATGATTGAATTGTTGAATATTTCTCGATTAGGCCCCAAATTACAATTAGGAAAGGCTGATCCAGGCGATGGTTTGCTAGAATTAATAGCAGTTAAAGCCAGTCAACGTCCAATTTTGATTAAATATTTTGAAGCGATAGTGGCTGGCAAAAAGCCGGTATTTCCAATTAAGTCTGCACAAGTAAATCAGATCAAAATTTCAATAGATACGAAAGATATTCATGTAGATGACGAATTAAAAGAAGTTAAGTTACCCACTTGGAACATCAGTATTTTGCCAAATATGATGGATATAATCTTAACAAAATAGATTTAAAATGAAGTTCAGACCACACTATTTCATAATTCTCATTTCCGTCATTGCTGCTTGTAAAAGTGGCCCTTTCAACTTGTTGAAACCTGCTTCTCCACATCAAGAATATGAAAGAAAATTAGTTAATGCAGGCTTAGACCAAAATAAAATGGGCAAAGCTTGGATAATTAAGGCGAATAATTTGTTGCCAAATGCGGTCGGTATCAAACTTCCTTATAAAGAAAGCGGTTATTTTGCTGCCGATAAAGTTGATGGTGCTGGTTTTAAGTTCAGCTTGCAGCGAGGACAAATGCTTACCGTAAGATTAACGAAGCAATCTGTTGACCATTTTTCGATCTACATGGATTTCTGGGAACGTAGGGATAATGGAGAGTTCAAAGTGCTCGCTTTTGCCGATAGTATAGGCGCTGAATTACAATGGGAGGCTAAGAGAAGTGGCGAGTACTTTTTGCGTTTACAGCCGGAGTTATTAGGTAGTGGCTCTTATAACTTAGAGCTAGTTATCGGTCCATCTTTGGCTTATCCCTTAAAGGCAGTAAATAGAAAGCAAATTCAAAGTTTTTACGGTGCAGGTAGAGATAACAATACGCGTAAACATGAAGGAATTGATATTTTTTCGGCTTTTAGAACGCCAGTATTGGCTATTGCCGAAGGAACGGTTACCCGTGTAAATGAAAACAACTTAGGTGGCAAAGTGGTTTGGTTTCGTCCCAAAGGGAAGAACTATACTTTATATTATGCACATTTAGATGAACAAATTGCAACGGCTGGTCAGCAAGTTTTAGTTGGAGACACTTTAGGGCTAATGGGCAACACGGGCAATGCAAAGACTACACCTCCTCATTTGCATTTCGGAATTTATACCAGCGAAGGTGCCGTAGACCCGCTGCCATTTGTAGATCCTTTGGTTCTGCCCGCACCTAATATCAGGAGTGATTTAAGCAAGTTGAATGCTACGCTCCGCACTTTAAATAAAACTATAAATATTTCTGATAATCAACAATTTTCAAATCCAGAAAGCTTAAAAAATAATACAGTATTAAGAGTATTGGCCGCTGTAGACAATCATTATAAAATAGAATTGCCCAATGGCAAAATAGGTTACGTTGCCAATAAATCTTTGGTAGAAACCAAAAAGATGAACGCACTTAAAATTTCGGATCAACGCTCATTATTAGACTATCCAAATCTAGCAGCTGGGATTAAGACAACATTAACGGCTGGGCAAACCGTAAATGTATTGGGCAATTTTGAAGATTTTCAATTGGTAAGTACAAGTGATGGAAACATAGGATGGATCAGTTTATGATAAATAAGCTCGATGTTGGCTATTAAAGTTGCAAAAAACCGCAAAAACATGTAAAATCTATTATACTTTTTAATTTTGTTGATTATCTTTATCATTCAATCAAATAGATAACCATGAAATTATTTTCCTTTTTAGCTATTGCTACGCTATTATTTTCCTGTTCGCCAAAAATTAAGGCAACTAAAACTCACGCCAATAATTCGGGCATAAAAACTGGTGCAGAACAAACGGAATTGTATTTACCCTTGCTAAAAGGCAAAAGAGTTGCTGTATTAGCTAACCAAACTTCTATCATTGGTAAAACACATTTGGTAGATAGTTTACAGAAACTCGGTGTAAACATCGTAAAAGTTTTTGGCCCAGAACATGGTTTTAGAGGCAATGCAAGTGCAGGTGCAAGAGTTTCAGATGAGATTGATCAACGAACGGGCATTCCAATTATCTCGTTGTACGGTAAAAAGAACAAGCCAAGCAAAGAAGATTTAGCTGATGTGGATATTTTAATCTATGACTTGCAGGACGTGGGTGTACGTTTTTATACCAACATTAATGCTTTGTCTCGTTTAATGGAAGCTTGCGAGGCGAGTAAAAAGACGTTACTCATTTTAGATCGCCCCAATCCTAATGCGTATTTAATTGACGGACCAATACTGGATATGAAATATAAATCGGGCATTGGCATGTTTCCAATTCCTATGTCGCACGGATTAACCGTGGCCGAGTTTGCACAAATGGCCAATGGCGAAGGTTGGTTAACCAACAAAGTAAAAGCTGATTTGAAAATTATTCCTGTGGCCAATTATAACCACGATATGCCATACACTTTGCCTGTACCACCTTCACCAAATTTGAATACCCAACAAGCTATTTTGTTGTACCCAAGCGTGTGTATGTTCGAGGGTGTATATGTAAACCACGGCCGCGGTACTTATAATCCGTTTACCGTTTTAGGTAGCCCAGCTTACAAAGGCATTTACAGCTTTAGTTTTACGCCAAAAAGCATTAAAGGCATGGCCGAAAGTCCGATTTTTATGGATGAAGTTTGTTATGGTATCGATCTGAGCAATTACGATACGGAGCAGTTAAGAAAAAGCAAAAAAATCAATTTTGAGTGGATTAAAGAATTGTACAAAAATCATCCTAAAAAAGAGCAGTTTTTCGAATCGAAGTTTAGCAACCAAATGAACAACATCGAAATTCAGATTGGTAGAGGCGACTTTAGACAACAAATTATTGACGATGTGCCTATCGAAACTATTAGAGCAGGCTGGGAGCCAGGATTGAAAGCTTATAAAGAGATGAGGAAGAAGTATTTACTGTATCCCTAATACGTTTCTATTGCCCAGGTTTGTGAAGACACAAATCTGGGCAATGGTTTACACTCAAAATGATGAGTAATTTTTGAGGCAGCTTTAAAACTTAATTTTTACTTTATAAATTTTGCTAAGCCCATTTGCTCCATTTGAAATATAAGATTGAAATTCAGCCAAGTTTGCGAATTTTTTTGTTGTTAGTTCATCTCTTCTACTGGTAAAATATAGCGTCTCATTTTCAGCATCATAGTACGGACAGTATTCCATGAACTTTGTGTTAACTTTGTGTCCAATATTTTCTGCTTTCTGCCATTCGCCTAAACTATTTTTTCTTGCTAGGTATAAATCGCCACTTCCAAAACCTCCTGCTGCATTATACTTTGTATACAATAGAAAGCTTTCGTCTTTGGCAATAAAGGCGTTAAATTCATAACCGTCACTATTAATATTGGTATTTAATAACTCAGGTGCCGAGTATTTATTACCGTCCCATCTGCAAAAAAACAGATCGTCTTTTCCTAAGCCTAATGAAGATTCTTTAGTAAAATAAAGATTGTTGTTTTCTGAAAGTGACGGATAAAATTCGTCTGATTTCGAGTTGACATTACTTCCAAGGTTAATGGGTTCTGACCACTTTTCATTAACATTCTTTCGCTCTACATACCAAATATCAAAATCTTTTTTAACCTGAACAGAATCTTTGAATGGTCTATTTGAAGCAAAAAAGAGTTTATTACCGTTACAGCTTAAAAATGGTTCTAAGTAAGAATATTCATCGCAAAAAGGCAACAGTTGTGGCTCAGACCATTTATCATTGATTTTTTTGATTACAACAATTTGCGATAGCTCTTGACTAGGACTTTGAATGGTAAAATAGGCCTCATTGCCATTTGATGTGATACAAAAATCTCTAATGTTATGAAACCTACTTAAATTCTCATCAAATAATTCGACCTGTTGAGCAATTAAACTACAAGGGATCAAGCAAAAAATAATTAAGAACAATTTATTCATATTGAGGTGGCTAGCTTGGTTTTTAATCAAATATGGTAATTATTTTAGAATAACTTTATTTGAATAATGTTCGCGTTTCCTATATCTCCATTTAAGCTTACGAAGTTGATGAGAATTCGTAAGTCTATTAAATAAAACTGTCATTCAGGTTATGTAGTGTGATATAGCCTAAAACTGCATAACCAGAATTAGTATACTCAAACTTTTCTCCTTGCTTAAAGTCTACAGGTTCATTTTTTTAAAAAAAATCTACTAATTCTTTCGGAGATAAATCTTGCTGAGCTATTTGAGCTATCAAGTTCAGTTTTGTAAAATCCTTAATGCCAGAAGTGTGATTTAGTAATTGATGGATTGTGATCTGATTTCCATTGGGATAATCTGGAATAAATTTTGAAATTGGATCTTTAGTAGAAAGCTTGCCTTTTTCTTCTAAAATTAAAATTGCAATTGCTGTAAACTGTTTGGTAATTGACGCAAGTTGGAAAATATTCGCAGTATTCATATTCACGTTTAATTCTACATTGGCTTTACCGAAAGCTTTTTGATAAATAGGTTTTCCTGCTTTAGCTACCATAAATACACCTACTGGCCTGTTTGCTTCTTTAAACACGTTTAATAGTAAGTTTATCTATTTTGCTTTCGATTTGCTGAGCGAATGTCGCTAGTTGGATAAGTAAGGAACAGAAGTGCTAGAATTAATTTCTTCATTGTGTTATATTGTTTGTGGTTAAGAAGCAATGAAAAGATATGCGGTTACACTGAGATTGATGCAGAAGAGAATTTAGTTTCTTGTATTGTTTTATGTAAAATAAACCTGATGGTAGCGAGCACGTAGCGGCAAACCTATGTGTTTGCCCGAAGTAAAGCGGACAGCAGGACTGAAGTTGAATTGAAATGTTACAATTGCTTTTCAAAACTAATAGCCCAGACAATTTGTCCGAGCTATTAGTTTTTTATGTTTCATTAGATCCTTAGACAAGCTCAGGATGACAACGTAGCTGAATAAACAGCTGTAAAGGAAAATCGTAAATCTAAAATCTACTATCGTAAATCCTAAGCCATTGCTTCTTCTTCCATATAACTTTCGATAGGAGGGCAAGCACAAATTAATGCTCTATCGCCATGGCTATCGTTTACTCTGCCCACCGAAGGCCAGAATTTATAAGCAGCTACGTAAGGCAAAGGGAAAGCAGCTGTTTGGCGGCTATAACCATGTGCCCACTCGTTTCCAGTTACTACTGCAGCCGTATGTGGCGCATTTTTCAATGGATTGTCTACTTTATCTAAATTGCCGTTTTCTACTTCGCTAATTTCATTTCTGATGGCAATTAACGCATCGCAGAAACGGTCTAACTCGTGCTTAGGCTCGCTTTCTGTTGGCTCTACCATTAAGGTTCCTGCTACTGGGAAAGAAACCGTAGGAGCGTGGAAACCGTAATCCATTAAACGTTTGGCAATATCTACCACCTCGATACCGAAGTTTTTGAAACCACGGCAATCTAAAATCATCTCGTGTGCGCAACGACCATTTGCACCTGCGTACAACACTGGGAAATGTTGCTCTAAACGAGCTTTCATGTAGTTTGCATTTAAAATGGCATATTTTGTAGCCTTAGTTAAGCCATCAGCACCCATCATAGCAATGTAGGCATGAGAAATTAACAAAATACTGGCCGAACCCCAAGGCGCAGAAGATACTGCTGGGATAGATTTTCCTTTTTCGATATTTACTACCGCATGGCCAGGTAAATAAGGTACTAAGTGTGCTGCTACACCAATTGGGCCCATGCCAGGTCCACCACCACCGTGTGGAATACAGAAGGTTTTATGTAAATTCAAGTGACAAACATCGGCACCGATATTGGCAGGGCTAGTTAAACCAACTTGTGCGTTCATGTTGGCACCATCCATGTAAACTTGTCCGCCGTGTTGGTGGATAGTTTCACAGATTTCGATGATACTTTCTTCGAAAACACCATGTGTTGATGGATAGGTAACCATTAAGCAAGAAAGGTTTGCCGAGTGCTCTTGCGCTTTAGCTTTTAGATCATCAACATCGATGTTGCCATTGGCTAAAGATTTAACGACAACGATTTTCATTCCGGCCATTGCCGCCGAAGCAGGATTGGTACCATGTGCCGAAGCAGGAATTAATGCAATGTTACGGTGATGATCGCCTCTGTCTTGGTGATAAGCACGGATAACCATTAAGCCAGCGTACTCGCCTTGTGCACCAGCATTGGGCTGCAAACTCATGGCTGCAAAGCCAGTAATTTCACTCAGCCATTTATCCAATTCATCAAAAACAGTGTAGTAACCCAAAACTTGATCTGCTGGAGCAAAAGGATGTATTTTGCTAAACTCTGGCCAAGTTACCGGAATCATCTCCGTAGTAGCGTTAAGTTTCATGGTACATGAACCTAAGGCAATCATAGAGTGGCAAAGCGAAAGATCTTTGGTTTCTAATGATTTGATGTAACGCAGCATTTCATGCTCGGAGTGATGCGAGTTAAATACTGGATGTGTTAAATAGGCAGAGGTACGTTGTAAATCTGCAGGAATTGTGCTGCTAACTTGTTCTATTACAATTACGCTATCAGTAGCAATAGCTTTAACTTTAGAGAAAATACGAACCAATAAACTTACGTCTTCAAAGTTGGTAGTTTCATCTAGAGAGATGGTAGCTTTAGTACCTTGATAGTTTAAGTTGAGGTTGTTATCTAAACAATCTTTATGGATAGCACCTTTTAAATCAGCTAACTCAACCTCAATGGTATCGAAATAAGCTTGGTTACTTATTTGGTAGCCAATTGCTTTTAAAGATTCTGCTAAAGAAACGGTTAAACCATGGGTACGCTCAGCAATTAGTTTTAAACCTTTTGGACCGTGATATGCAGCGTAAAAACCTGCCATGATTGCCAATAAGGCTTGGGCAGTACAAATGTTTGAAGTCGCTTTATCTCTACGGATGTGTTGCTCACGTGTTTGCAAAGCCATACGTAAAGCGTAGTTATCGTTGCTATCGATAGTTACACCGATGATACGACCAGGAATGGAGCGTTTGTACTCGTCTTTAGTGGCAAAAAAAGCAGCGTGTGGACCACCAAATCCCATCGGGATACCGAAACGCTGCGTAGTACCAACTACTACGTCAGCTCCCCATTCGCCAGGAGGGGTTAACAAGGTTAAGCTTAATAAATCGGCAATAACCGTTAGTTTAACATTTTGCTCGTGCAAAGTATTAGCCAGCTGGCTATAGTTGTAAACTTCGCCATTACCTGCCGGATATTGTACAATGGCACCAAAAAATTCGGCTGTAGGCTCAAAGTTCTCGTGGTTGCCAATTACCAATTCAATACCGAAAGGATTAGCTCTAGTTTTTAAAATATCAATAGTTTGAGCGAAGATGGCTTCAGAAACGAAGTATTTATTGCCTTGCTCTTTTTTGCGCAAACTATACTGCATAAACATGGCTTCGGCAGCTGCTGTACCTTCGTCTAATAAAGATGCGTTGGCAATCTCCATTCCCGTTAGGTCAATTACCGTGGTTTGGAAATTTAACAAAGCCTGTAAACGACCTTGCGCAATTTCTGCTTGGTAAGGCGTGTATTGGGTGTACCATCCTGGGTTTTCAAATACATTACGTAAAATTACACCAGGGGTGATGTTGTCATAATATCCTTGTCCGATATAAGATTTGAAAACTTTGTTTAAAGAAGCCGTTTGTTTTAAGGCTTTAAGATAATCGACCTCAGATTTAGCTTCGGGCAAATTTAAACCTTGCTTTAACCTAATGGCTGCCGGAACTGTTTGCTCAATTAATTGGTCGATAGAATTTACGCCAATGGTTTGTAGCATAGCCGCTGTGTCTGCATCATTTGGCGCAATATGGCGGTCTTGAAAATCTTCTTGGTAATGGATGTTTAAGCTCATTGAATGCTAGCATTTTTAATGCCCGCAAAGGTAAGTATTTTGGAAGGATATTATCGTAACAAAATCCCTATAAAAAGTCATATTTGACCCTACAAAATCTATCGCTTTTGTAGGGAAATAATACAAGTTAGCAGCCTAATTAATGCAAAAGCTGCTGAGCAATAAGAATTGAAAATTATCCACCGATAAAACTAATAGCTATGATAACTAGAAAACAAATGGTCAATAATATGTTGTAACAAAAAAACAGGAAGAAAAACTTCAGCAAGGTAACCCATCTTGTACTGTTATAAAAAGTTCTAAGCGATCGATAAATGTACCAAGTGATATAAATTATTCCAGCAAATTGTATCCAACTGCTAAGGTCTAAAGCAAATCTGGTAAGCCAACTTAAACTGCCTACCAAAATAAAACTTAAGAAAATTGCAGAATGGGTATGGAAAGAATAGATGAGATGCTCATAATAAAACCTATCTTTTCTGATGTACACGAGTTTCAAGATCAACGCAAAGAGTGGCAAAAGCAAAAACATCATTTTAGGAACGTACTTGATCATATCCTCGCCAATCTTTGCCATAGGATCGGGATATTTATTAAACTCGATACCTTTCTTGGTGAAGTAGTTCACTATAAAATTGTCACGCTCTTCTTTTGGCAGCGCACGCTGGTTTTTTTCGTATTCTTCTATTGATTTTTCATCAGAAAGCAACTTATTGTACCTTTTCTTATTTTTTCTGGAAGTACCAATATTAACTGTTGCAGTGCCATTTTCTTTAATATCCTTTTCTACTTCCTTTAAAATACTATCTTTTTTGCTTTTGCTGAGCGGTATATAGTCTAGTATTTGTTTAGCTTCTTTTAAAGAATTAGAAGTTAGCGTGTCATTTTTTAGCTTTTCTGTAATTTCAGCTGTTGCTTCGGCATCTTTCTCTTTTTTATTCCCACTAAAAATGACAATAAAAAATACGATACTGATGAAAATATATAGCTTAATAGGATGGAGGAAAGACGCTCTTTTTCCTGCAACGTAATCAACCGTTAATTTCCCTGGCTTAAAAAGAAGCGGTTTAATGGTACCAAAAAACTTATGTTCAAAGTGAAAGTAATCTGCTATTGCATGTGTAATCATGTGTAAAGCATCTTCCTTTAATTCAATGTTTTCTTGCCCACAGTGCGGACAATAGGTTTCTTCTACATGGTGACCACAGTTTAAACAGTTCTTTTCTTTTCTAAGCTTAACGGATGACATCGGGATATGAAATGATTTAGTGATTGATTTTGTTGATCGCCTCTACTTCTGCACGAGTATGTTTGTGTTTAAACATTAGAGTAAAGAGTATAGTGATGATCAAAGCATAGATCGTAAATGAAAGCCAAATGTTTTGCCAGTCTTTCATGAAAAGCACTTTGTCAAAACTGCCATCAGCTAATATATTTACGCCCTGACTTTTGACGAATGAAAGCAGGTGGCCGTTATCGGTAGTAGAATCTACATGTGCGGCAACAGCCGAAACGTTGTTGAATGAATTAGTAAAATACTTATCAATCATCCATCCCGACACTAAACTACCAAACACAGCCCCGAAACCGTTGGTCATCATCATAAATAAGCCTTGTGCCGAAGAACGTGTTTTTGGTGTAGTGGAAGTTTCTACAAATAGCGAACCTGATATGTTAAAGAAATCGAATGCCATTCCATAAACAATGCACGACATTACAATCATCCACAAGTTTCCAGAAGGGTCGCCATATGCAAACAAACCAAATCTAAAAACCCAAGCCAGCATCGCAATAATCATTACCTTCTTGATGCCAAAACGTTTAAGAAAGAATGGAATAGCTAAAATAAATAATGTCTCAGAAACCTGCGAAATAGACATTATGATGGTAGAGTACTTTACCACAAATGATTCTGCATATTTAGGAAAATGCTTAAACTCGTCTAAAAAAACATCTCCATAAGCGTTAGTTAATTGCAGAGCTCCTCCTAAAAACATAGAAAAGATGAAGAACAACGCCATTTTATAAGTAGCGAACAACTTAAATGCACTTAGTCCAAGTGTATCTACAACACCTGCTTTTTCAGAAATAAGTTTGGATGGCTTACAAGCTGGCAAAGTGAACGAATACAGTCCTAAGGCTAGTGCACCTGTACCGGCAATATAAAACTGATTGGCAGAAGCTTTACTACCTGTTAAATTGGTAACCCACATAGCAGCAATAAATCCAACTGTTCCCCAAACACGTATAGGCGGAAAATCTTTAACTACGTCTAAATCATTAGATTTTAGGGTAGTATAGGAAATAGAGTTACTTAAGGAAATAGTGGGCATATAAAAACACATCGCTAACAACATGGTCCAAAAGAAAGCATTGGGTGTTTCTACTTGAGGAATATAAAAAAGCACACAGGCATAAAGAATATGCATTAAAGCGTAAAGTTTCTCTGCATTAATCCATTTATCGGCGATAATTCCTGTTAGGGTAGGCATAAATAACGAAGCGAAACCCATGGTAGCGAATATAGCTCCAAATTGAGTTCCGTCCCATTGTTTTGTACCAAACCAGTAATTAGCAATGGTTATTAGCCATGCGCCCCACACAAAAAATTGCATGAAACTCATGATGGTTAAGCGTAGCTTAATATTCATAAATAATCAAATTTGTTTAGTTAGCTTGTAGGGTTTGAATATAGGATTTTTTAACTTTAATGTTGCGAATATAAATCGAAAAATACGCACTTATAACCAATAACTTACAAGCAACAACTTAACTGGCGTTTCGCCGGTTAATTTCATCTCTAATGCGAGCCGCCTTTTCATAAGCTTCTTCTGCCAATGCTTTTTCTAGTTTTTGCTGCAAATCTTCTATAGATAAGCTCTGAAAACCAGAAATAGATCCTGGATCAGATTTAATTTCTTCGGTATTGGATGCATTACTGGTAATGCTCTCCATATTTTCAAGAAAAAGGAAATCATTTCCTTCTATTACAATACCTGCAGAGGCAAGTATAAATTCGTAAGTATAGATGACGGCATTAAATCTCACCGCAATCGCAATAGCGTCAGATGTACGGGCGTCTATTTCTATCTGCTCTCCATCTTTGGTGCAAATTAATTTAGCGAAGAAAACACCTTCAACTAAATTATAAATAAGTACTTCTGTTATTTCTACCTGATAGGCCTGCGCAAAAGATTTGAACAAATCATGTGTTAGCGGTCGGGTAGGCGACATCTTTTCAATTTCAATGGCGATGGCTTGGGCTTCGAATGCACCAATAATAATGGGCAATCTACGTCTTCCACTGATTTCGCCAAGCACAAGTGCATAAGCTCCAGATTGGGTTTGGCTATAAGATAGCCCTACTATATCGAGTTTTACTTTCTTCATATACAAAATTAACCCTTATCGTTTAGGTGGGCGATAAGGGTCTATTGTACAAAGTTAAGATTTATGTGCCTTTAATGCAGCAATTATTTTCGGAACTACTTCAAAAGCATCGCCAACAATACCGTAATCGGCAACTTTAAAGAATGGAGCTTCTGGATCTTTGTTGATTACAACAATTACTTTTGATGAGCTAACCCCCGCTAAATGCTGAATAGCACCAGAAATGCCAATAGCAATATATAGGTTAGGGCTAATAGCAATACCTGTTTGGCCAACGTGCTCAGAATGTGGTCTCCAATCAGCATCCGACACGGGTTTTGAACAAGCTGTGGCAGCGCCGAGCAAATCTGCCAATTCTTCCACCATTCCCCAGTTTTCAGGCCCTTTTAAGCCTCTTCCGCCCGAAACCACTATTTCGGCATCTGGTAAAGATACTTTGTTGGTAGCACGAACAATTTCTTTTACAATAGCAGTTAAATCACTTGATTTTACTTCCGGGGTAAAACCCTCGATGGCTACGCTAGCTTCATTTTCTTTTACTCCAAAAGCATTCGGGTTTAATGCAATTACTTTATTCTCGGACGTTAAAGTTGCGATGGCAAAAGCTTTACCAGAGAAAGCAGTTTTCTTAACTGAAAAACCACCATCTGTAGTAGGTAATTCTACTGCGCCGTCTACTAAACCTGCTTTAAGTTTTACTGCAACACGAGGCGCTAAACCTTTTCCGGAGAAAGAGTTAGAAAGTACTACAATGTTTGCACCTTCCTTTTGAGCAGCCTCCGCAATTACAGAAGCATAAGCTTGATTTACGAAGTTCTTCAGCTGATCAGCTTCTACTTTTAAAACTTTACTTGCACCATATTTTCCAAGTTCGTTAAGTTCATTGTCTGCAACGTTACCAATTGAAATTGCGCTTAGGCTAGTACCTTGCTGATCTGCAATGGCCTTTGCATAAGAAACCGCTTCAAAAACTGATTTTTTGAACTTTCCTTCAACTTGCTCTACATATACTAATACTGACATAGTAATTTATTTGAATTCCCCGCAAGGGGATAATTAACTAATTAAATGAATTGTGTAAAAAAGTCCCCTTTGGGGATTTAGGAGCTTAAATTACTTTCGCTTCGCTGTGTAATAAACCAATCAACTCTTCGGCACTTTCCGCCGGAATTAATTTAACCGAACCACGAGGAGCCGGAGTTTCGAATTTGGTAATTTTACCAACTTCTTCTACCGCTACGGCTTCAACTACTTGAAGAGGCTTGGTTCTAGCAGACATAATTCCTCTCATATTTGGGATTTTTGCTTCTGCAGTACCTTCGGCACAACTGGCTACAAATTTTCCGGTTACGCTCACTACTTCTTTACCTCCTTCAATCTCTCGCTCAATTGTTGCAGTAGCGCCATCGTAATCTAACTTTTTAATGATTGAGATAGATGGAATAGCTAATAATTCGCCTACCATTGCCGCTACTTGCGAACCATTATAATCAATAGACTCTCGACCACATAAAATGATATCGATCTCGTTAGCTTTGGCATACTCAGCAATTTGTGTAGCTACAAAATAGGCATCTCTTGGAGCTGCGTTAACTCTCACTGCGTCATCAGCCCCAATAGCTAAAGCTTTTCTTATAGTAGGTTCCGTTGCAACTTCGCCCACGTTAATTACGGTTACGGTTCCTTTACCGCCTTCGCAAAGTTCTATCGCACGAGAAAGAGCAATCTCATCGTAAGGATTTACAATATACTGCACACCGGCGGTGTTAAATTCGGTATTATCGCCAGTAAAAGTTATTTTTGTCGTGGTATCGGGAACGTTACTAATACAAACTAATATTTTCATCTGTTTAAATTTTGTTGTTCATTTGCGATGAAACGATCATGATTTAATCATTTGGTTACTTTAGTTATAAATCATGACAGTTTCATACTTAATTTTAAGTTAAAATTGTTATGCTTGCATAATATATTGCAATGATATATATTCTTATTCTATTTTCATAGTACTATTTAGAATTTATATAAACAATACCACAAACTTAATTAAAAAAGCAAGGATAAAAAATGCAAAACCAGCGATTAACCAAATTGTTTGAATTTTTAAAGGCCGATCCCAATGATAGCTTTATACTCTATGCCATTGCAACAGAATATAATGTTCAGAATGATGTAGACAATGCCCTAAAATATTACCTTCAGCTAACAGAAAAGCATCCAGACTATGTGGGCACTTACTATCATTTAGGCAAATTATATGAGAAAATAGGGCAGAAGGAAGAGAGCATAAAGACTTATCAAGCAGGAATGCAGGCAGCAAGGCAAAAGAGAGATATGCATGCGCTATCTGAGCTACAAGGCGCCTACAACAGCGCAGCAGGTTTAGATTATGAGGATGATTGATCGTTATGAGGTAGCAGGAGTTAGGGGTCAGTCTAAATTAATGACCAATAATCAAACAGACAAGTGGCGATTATTAATGCCCAATGAACTAGTGAACAAATGAACTAATGAACAAGCACAATCGTAAATCTAAAATCGTAAATCCCCTTGGCTAAACGACAACTCTTCTTTATTAGAAATGTGCTTTATTTTACATTTACTGCCTTTGGTGGGGCACAGGCTCATTTGTCGTTATTGCTGCGTTACTTCGTCACTAACATCAACTTTGTTACCGAAGAAGAATTATTGGAATTAAATGCGCTAGCACAAGTTTTACCTGGCCCGGCATCTACACAAACATTGGTAGGTATAGCCTATAAAGTGGGTGGTTTAAAATTGGCCATCATTACGTTTTTGATATGGATTTTGCCATCCGCTGCAATCATGACAGTGGCCGCTATAAGCTACAGCTTACTAGACCAAAAAGATAAATTTGTTAATGGATTTAAATACGTACATCCCATAGCATTAGGAATAGTAGCTTACGGCGCCTTTAAGTTAGGAAAAAGAGTGCTAACTAACCAAGTTTCTATTTTTTTAGCTTGTGGCGCATTGGTTGGCACCTTAGTTTTAAAAGAAGCCTATGTTTTTCCCTTAGCCATTTTAATTGGCGGAATGGTTTCTTCTGCTATTGGTACACCTACCGAAGAAACCGAGCTAAGAGTGAGGCTGTTTTCTAATGTAAACCCAAAAAAACTGGGTTATTTTGTTGGTGTGCTGCTATTTATGGCAATGCTTGGTGCCTTAATCAACAGGACTTCGCCGTTTAGCTTACCGATTAGGTTGTTCGAGAATTTTTATCGAAACGGTATTTTTATTTTTGGCGGTGGACAGGTTTTGGTACCAATGATGTTTACAGAGTTTGTGCAAATGAAGCATTATCTTAGTCAAACCGATTTTCTTTCGGGTTTTGCACTTCAACAAATTCTACCTGGACCAACGTTTTCATTTACCAGTTATATCGGTGCTCTTGGAATGAAACAAGGTGATTATAGTGTGTTAGGGCAAACTATAGGTGGTTTTTTAGCAGTTCTAGGAATTAACCTTCCTGGCCTAATTTTAGTTCTTTTCATTGTTCCATTTTGGAACGATTTAAAAAAAATATCTAGGATTAAATATTCTCTATCTGGAATTAATGCCGTAAGTGTTGGTTTTATTATCGCTGCTTTTTTCATGTTACTAGCGCCAGTTGGTTTAAATTGGATGTTTTTGGGAATTGTTTTAGCTACCTTTTTATTGTTAAGTTTAACGAAAATCAGTCCCGCTTTAATTATTATTGCGGGAGTTGTTTTGGGGTATATAGTTTAGAAGAAAATAATTAAATATGGGTCATCATTGTGAGTTATGAAGCAAGCGTAAAACGGCTGCTGAGCAACAAAACTAACGCTTTAAGATTGCTTCGTGCCTCGCAATGACTAAAATAAAATCAAGTTTTATGATGAATAAGTTTGTTAGAGAAGAAGTAAGTTTTTTTAAAGGCGCAAGAACCCGCTTGCAAGAGTTAAAATACGTATTAGGTGTAGTTTATCAGTTTTACAAAGGCTTTAGAAAGCTACATTTTGTGGGGCCTTGTGTTACCGTTTTTGGTTCGGCTAGGTTTAAAGAAGATCATCCATATTATGAAATGGCTCGTAAAGTTTCGGCAGAAATATCAAAATTGGGTTTTGCCATCATGACTGGTGGCGGCCCAGGCATTATGGAGGCAGGAAACAGGGGAGCGAAAGATGCGGGAGGTCTATCTGTAGGTTGCAATATTGTTTTACCTCATGAGCAACACGAAAACCCATATTTAGACACTTTTGTGAACATCGAATATTTCTTCGTTAGAAAAGAGTTGCTGAGAAAATACTCTTATGCCTTTGTGGTTTTACCTGGCGGATTTGGAACATTAGATGAATTTTTCGAGACACTAACGCTAATTCAAACTGGTAAGGTAGAGAAGTTCCCAATTGTGATTATGGGTAAAGAATTTCACCAACATATTTACGAACACGTGCAATTAATGATGGAACAGAAAACAATTAGTCCAGAAGATATGGATCTGCTATTATTTACCGACGATGTTGAAGAAGTGGTGGCTCATATTAGAAAATACAAAGAAACAGCTCCAATATTCAAATTGAAATCTCCTAAAAAAGCATGGTGGATTTTTGGAGAGGAAAAACCAGACGCAAAGGCGAGTTAGAGCCGAAATTGAAAAGCCATCCCAATTTTTTTGGGATGGCTTTTTTTCTAGCGAATAATCTTAAAACGGTGGATCATCATCCATCATATCGTTCATGCTCGAAGGCCTAATAATGATATTTCCAGGGTTACCGAAGTTCTCTGATGGCATCATTGCACTATCGCTACCTGCCGAAAAGCTAGAAGGAGGTAGGAAACTATCTTCCAAATCGCCAAATTTCACATACTTGCCAATAAACCTTAGTGGTACAATTCCGGTTTCGCCGTGACGATTTTTACCAATAATTACCTCGCCAACACCTGCGTTTGAACGGCCACTTTCGTCTTCCATAATGCCATAATATTCTGGACGATATAAGAAAAGTACCATATCGGCATCTTGCTCAATAGATCCAGATTCACGTAAATCGGATAGCATTGGCCTTTTACCGTTCTGCCCAGGTCTACTTTCTACCGCACGACTTAACTGCGAAAGTGCTAAAACTGGAACTTCTAATTCTTTGGCTACAGATTTTAGTGCCCTTGAAATACTACCAATCTCCTGCTCGCGGTTACCACCACCTTCGCCTTTACCATGCATTAGCTGCAAGTAATCGATGATGATCATTTGAATATCGTACTGCGATTTTAAACGACGGCACTTAGCTCTAAACTCGAAAATATTAAGGGCAGGGGTATCATCAATTAACAAAGTTGCTTCAGAAAGTCTTCCTATTTTACTGTGTAATTGCTGCCATTCCCACTCGGCGAGGTTACCTTTTCTAATTTTTTCTTGCTCAATTTCTGCTTCTCCAGAAATTAAACGATTTACCAACTGAACCGACGACATCTCGAGCGAGAATACTACTGTAGGTTTGTTAAAATCTACTGCAGCGTTACGTGCTGCTGTTAGTACGAAGGCGGTTTTACCCATCGCCGGACGAGCAGCAATAATTACCAAATCGGATTTCTGCCATCCACCGGTAATTCTATCTAAATCTGTAAATCCAGAAGGAACACCCGTTAAGCCATCAGTTTTTGTTCTCAACTCTTCTAACGATGCCAAAGATTGCTTGATGATATCGTCCATTTTTTGTGTGTCTCTACGCAAATTGTTTTGAGCAATATCGAACAAGTTTTTCTCGGCCATATCTAATAGGTCGAAAATATCGGTAGTATCTTCGTAAGCATTTTTGATGATGTCCGTAGATATCCTAATGAGCTCTCGCTGGATATATTTTTGAGAGATGATACGAGCATGGTACTCGATATTTGCAGCCGAAGAAACCCTGTTAGTTAGGTAAGTAACAAAATAGGCACCACCAATCATCTCCAAATTTCCGTTGGTGCGCAACTCAGAAGTTACCGTTAAAATATCTACCGGTTTAGATTTTTGAAATAATGCTTGAATTGCTTCAAAAATACGTTTATGTCTTTCGTCGTAAAAAAGTTCGGGTTTAAGTACATCAATAACTGCCGATAACGCATCTTTTTCTAACATCAAGGCACCTAGAACAGCTTCTTCTAAATCAGTGGCCTGTGGCTGTATTTTATCTACGGTGCTAATGGTATTGGCTAGTCTATTCTTTCGGGCTGATACTGAAAATTTGCCTTGCCCTTTTTGTTCGTTATCGGTACTCATAAAGCAAAAGTAAAAAAAACAGAGGGTTTTGTTTGTAGAAGTTGTTAGGCGTTTGTCAACAAGTTGAGTTTTAATTTAATGATTTTTTTAAGTATATTTTAAATTGATATCTAGTTGTGCACAATTTGTGGATAATGAAACTGATTATCAATATTTGGAAAATATCTAATGTTTTACGGTAGAAATGTCACCATCTAGAGATTGATTATTTCTTAGTGTGCTTTGTGTCTTTGTGGTTGAATTAAACTGTTAACTTTGCAAATCAATAATAGATATGGATAATTTTAGAAGACCACAACGAAGCGAACGCATAAAAGAGAACAACGAATTTGTATTCGGTATAAGAGCAGTTATAGAGGCTATTAAAGCAGCTAGAGACATTGAAACCATTTATATACAAAGAGGTTTGTCTGGAGAACTTTTTCTGGAGTTGAAGGCTTTGTTGACTGGATCTTTAATACCGATGAGTGTGGTTCCAATTGAGAAGTTAAATAGGATGACGCAGAAAAATCACCAAGGCGTGATTGCTGTTATTTCGCCTATTACCTACCAAAATATAGAAGATCTTATTCCTGCTATTTACGAAAAAGGAGAGACACCACTTATTTTAGTTTTAGATAGCATAACCGATGTACGTAATATGGGAGCTATTGCCCGTACCGCTGCCTGTGTAGGTGTGCACGCTATTGTAGTGCCGCTAAAGAATGCTGCTCAAATTAATGCCGATGCCATTAAGACTTCCGCTGGTGCACTATTTTCTATTCCGGTTTGCAGGCATGCAAATCTTCACAAAACTTGCTTGTTTTTGCAAGATAGTGGCCTGCAAATTGTAGCCTGTACCGAAAAAACTAATGATTTTATCTATGCCCCGGATTACACAGTACCCACAGCAATAGTAATGGGTTCGGAAGATGAAGGTATTTCCAATGATTTATTGAGGGTGGCCGACCATTTGGCTAAAATACCAATGGCTGGGAAAATCGAATCGCTAAATGTATCTGTTGCAGCAGGAGTTATCTTATACGAAGCCGTTAGACAAAGAACGGTTTAATTAAAAAATTAAGCTCATTAATAACGATATTACTGAGCTTAAACTTACCTATGGCAAAAGTTTAAATAAACTTACCACCAAATTTGGCTTTTACATCTGCTACAATATTCTTTACATTTTGTTCTTCTGCACGTTTACAGATCAACAACGTATTGTTTTCTTCTACTACAATGTAATCGTGCATGCCTTGCAGAATTACCAATTTATCTTTTGGCATGTTTACCATACAATTAGAAGAATCGTACATCATCACTTGTTCAGAAGGGATAACCGCATTACCAACGTAATCTTTCTCGGCCATTTCGTAAATCGAAGCCCAGGTACCTAAATCAGACCAACCAAAATCCGAAGGCAGCACGTAAACATTGTCTGCCTTTTCCATAATGCCAAAATCAATAGAAATATTAGTACATAACTGATAGGCATTACCTATAAATGCTTTTTCGTTTGCTGTATTGTATGCCGTTTTACCACCACTAAAAATTTCATGCATATCTGGCAAATGTTTTTCGAGCGCTTTGTTTATTGCTTTTGCCGACCAGATAAATATGCCAGCATTCCACAAAAAATCTCCGCTTTGAAGAAATGACTTTGCAAGTTCCAAATTAGGTTTTTCGGTAAATGTTTTTACTTTATGCACTTCGCTATCGCCGTCTAAAACTTCATCAATATATTGGATGTAACCATATCCAGTATCTGGTCGGTTAGGTTTTATACCGAGTGTAATTAAACAGTTTTGTTGTGTAGCAATATCCATTGATTTCTCTATGGCCTTAACAAAAGCACTTTGATTGGCGATAGTATGGTCAGAAGGAGCCACCACAATTACCGCATCTGGATTAAGTTCTTCGATCTTCATTGCGCCGTAAGCAATGCAAGGGGCGGTATTTCGCATCATTGGCTCGGCAAGTATCTGATTGTCTTTTAAAAGCGGAAGTTGCGCTTTAATTAAATCAATATAAATTTCGTTAGTAACGATGAAAATATTTTCCGGTAAACAGATGTTCAAAAATCTGTCATACGTACTCTGAATAAGCGTTTTTCCAACACCAAAAAAATCAATAAATTGTTTAGGGAATTCGGTGCGGCTAACTGGCCAAAAACGGCTTCCAACACCGCCAGCCATAATCAATGCATATCTATTTTTATTCATTTCGGGAACAAATATATACTTTTAAATTAAACCTAATGGCAAAAGTCGCTTTGCCAATACCTCAACATTCGCTATAAATTTTCTGTTTTACAAAGAACATATAAAAGTTATAAACAAGAATATTTTTTTGTATTTGCTATGACGTTGCTTATTAAATTGAGGTGGGTTAGGCGCTATTTTAAACAACTAAAATATAGAAATGTGGCTACAAATCGACATTTAGAAAATCTATTATAGATTTTTTACTTTTTAAAGAGAATTTATTAGTAAATTAATACTTTAATTACTGCAAAAATTATGTTATTTTGAAGAATAATAGCACACAAAATTTAGTACAGGAAATGGACGTCAAGAAATCTTTATTTGATAACCTTCAAATATTCTTCGGATTCGATAATTTTAAAGGTGATCAAGAATCGATTATTACCAACATATTAGAGGGGAAAAACACTTTTGTGATTATGCCTACAGGGGGCGGGAAATCCATCTGTTATCAATTACCAGCTTTAATGAGTGAAGGTACAGCAATAGTAATTTCGCCCCTTATTGCACTCATGAAAAACCAGGTAGATCAAATTAGGGCATTTGGTGGTAGCGATAGTGTAGCACATTTCTTAAACTCTTCTCTAAATAAATCAGAAATTACCCAAGTAAAATCCGATTTATTAAACGGCCATACCAAACTACTTTATGTTGCTCCAGAATCGTTAGCTAAGGCTGAAAATATGGAGTTCTTGCGCCTATTGAAAATTTCGTTTGTTGCTGTAGATGAAGCCCATTGTATTTCTGAGTGGGGACACGATTTTAGACCAGAATATAGGAAAATAAGACAGGTAATAGCTGCGTTAGGCGAAAATATCCCAATTATTGCATTAACCGCCACCGCTACTCCAAAAGTGCAGCAAGATATTGTAAAGAACTTGGGAATGACAGATGCTACCTTGTTCAAATCGTCGTTTAACAGACCTAATTTGTTTTACGAAATCCGCCCTAAGAAAAATATTGCCAAAGAAATCATTAAATATGTTAAATATAACCCCGGCAAATCTGGCATTATTTATTGCTTAAGTAGGAAAAAGGTAGAAGAAATTGCCGAGACCTTAAACATCAATGGCATTAAAGCACTACCTTATCATGCTGGTTTAGAACCCAAGGTACGAGCCGACACGCAAGATAAGTTCTTGATGGAAGATGTAGATGTGATTGTGGCGACTATTGCTTTTGGAATGGGTATTGATAAGCCCGATGTTCGTTTTGTCATTCATCATGATATCCCAAAAAGTATGGAAGGCTATTACCAAGAAACTGGAAGGGCCGGACGCGATGGCGGAGAGGGGGTATGCGTTGCTTTTTATTCGCAAAAAGACGTAGAAAAGCTTGCAAAGTTTATGAAAGACAAGCCAGTTTCTGAACGTGAAATTGGTACTCAGATATTAAAAGAGGTAATTGATTATGCCGAATCTTCGGTATGTAGAAGAAAGCAAATCTTACATTACTTTGGCGAAAATTTTAATGAAACTGGCTGTAATTGCATGTGTGATAATTGTAAGAAGCCCAAACAACAGTTTGAAGCAGAAACACAATTGTTAACCTTATTAAAATTGGTAGGTAGCGCCGGAGAGAAGTTTGATGATACCCATTTACTTAACGTGTTTATGGGCTACGAAACCGCACAAACCATAGCTTACGAACATAATAAACTTCCAGAGTTTGGAGCTGGCAAAGCTGATGGAGAAAATCTTTGGAAGTCACTTTTGAGACAAGCAGTACTTGATAATTTTTTAGCTAAGGATATTGATAATTATGGTCTTTTAAAACTTACAAAAATTGGTAGAGACTACATCGAAAGCCCGTACAGTTTGAAATTTGTTTTAAACGAAGTGATGGAAGTGGTTGGAGATGATGATGACGACGAGCCTAAACAAAGTACGGCAGCTTTAGATACGCAGCTGCTACAGTTACTAAAAGATTTAAGGAAGAAAATAGCCAAGCAGAAAAACGTACCTCCATTTGTTGTTTTTCAAGATCCTTCGTTAGAAGAAATGTGTACCCACTATCCAATTACCAGCGATGAATTGAAGCAAATTTCTGGCGTTGGTAATGGTAAAGCTTTAAAGTTTGGCTCAGCGTTTCTTGAATTAATCAAGAACTACGTAGAAGAAAATAATATTGATAGACCTGTTGATATGGTCATCAAAACTCAGGCAAATAAATCTGCTTTAAAAGTTTCTATTATTCAAAATATTGATAGACAGATAGGCTTAGAAGATATTGCTCGTTCAAAGGGCATCACTTACAACGATGTTTTAAAAGAAGTAGAAGCAATTGTAAACTCAGGCACCAAACTTAACCTAACTTATTATATAGATGAAATGATAGATGAGGATAGGCAAGACGAAGTGTTTGATTACTTTCAGTCTGCTGATACCGACTCGATAGATTTAGCACTTAAAGATTTAGGCGAAGCTGATTATACTAGGGAAGAAATTCAGCTAATGCGCATCAAATTTATGAGCGAGCTAGGTAACTAAGCCTTTTCGTGATAACTACCCATGACTAAAAACAGCGTATTCTTATCCGCCGAATGGCGAAAATTAGCTTTAGCCAATTACGAAGTTGATAAGAAAATTTTACAGAAATACTTACCGCCCTTTACCGAGCTAGATGATTGGCAAGGAAAATATTATGTGAGCTTAGTGGGATTTATGTTTATGGACACTAAGCTCAAAGGCTTCGGTATTCCTTTTCACATCAACTTTGAAGAGGTTAATTTAAGGTTTTATGTAAAATACAATGACGCCGGAACCTGGAAGCGAGGAGTGGTTTTTATAAAGGAAATTGTACCAAAGCCGGCAATTACCTTTGTGGCTAATACGGTTTATAAAGAGAACTACCAAACGCTGCCCATGAAACACCAATGGGAAGAAAGCCAAGATAGTTTACATGTAGCCTATCTTTGGAAGACTAAAATTTGGAATAAGTTTGCTGTTAAAACAGATCTAAATAGCATTGATATGGCTGTTGGCAGCGAGGAAGAATTTATTACCGAACATTTTTGGGGCTATACAAAACTAGCGGCCAACCTTACCTCAGAATACCAAGTAGAACATCCGCGTTGGCAAGTTTATCCTGTTAATGAATATGAAATTGATGTAGATTTTGGCGCAAATTACGGAGAGGATTTTGCCTTTTTAAGCCAAAGCAAACCAAACTCTGTAATGCTGGCAGAAGGTTCTCCAATAAGCGTACTGAAAGGTACGAAACTGAGAAGCTGAGTTAAAACTTCACTACCAAAAACTCAGTTCTTCTGTTTTTTTGCTTGCCTTCTTCGGTACCATTGTCAAAAGCTGGCTGGGTTTCGCCATAACCTTTGTAGTTAAGTTGTTTTTTATTGATACCGTTGCTCATTAGATAATCGTAAACGGCTCTAGCTCTATTTTCTGAAAGCTTTTGGTTTGCCCTTAAATCTCCTACGTTGTCGGTATGTCCCTGAATTTCGATGACCATACTAGCATTGTTTTTCAAAAGATCAGTCAGTATATTTAATTCTACCATGGATGTAGGCAGTAAGTCAAACTTGTTGGTGTCGAAAAAGATATTGTTAAGCAACACTTTACTACCTACTTTTATTTTTTCCAGTAAGATTTCTAACTCAAGTGGTTTGTTAGCATCGGCAGGTTTAATATCGAAATGCTTAGAATAGAGTAGGTAGCCATCAGAAAAAGCGCTGAAAGAGTAGCTTTCGTTGGCAGGCATTACCGCCATAAAATCTCCAGTAACTTTGTCTGTTATTTCGTTATAAGCAGCAGCTTTTGTTTTTAGGTTAATCACCAACACAGACGCTGCTAAAGTTTCCTTGGTTTCTACATCTTTTATAATTCCTTTAACATAGGTTACAGGATCAGGCCTTAAATTTTCTGGAAGCTTAAATCGATAGATATCTACATCTCCAAAACCACCGTCTAAATTAGAAGAAAAAAGTCCTTCTTTACCATCTGCACTCACTATAAAACCGAACTCATCGTTAAAAGTGTTGATTGGATAGCCTAAGTTTACAGCTTTGGAGAAAGTACCATCAGCTTGTATTTTACTATAAAAAATATCTTTCTGTCCTAAACCAGGCCAGCCATCAGATGAAAAGTACAACGTTTTACCATCTGGATGAATGAATGGGGTTGCTTCATCGTAAGGAGTGTTCACGTTTGGCCCTAAATTTACTGGCGTGGTCCAGTATCCTTCGTCATCCATCACCGATTTCCAAATATCGTAACCGCCAAAACCACCAGGTCTGTTACTTAAAAAATAAAGCGCACTACCGTCAGCACTAATAGATGGTTGCGATTCCCATTCTCCAGTATTAATAGTCTGCCCTAAGTTAATAGGCTTGCTCCAATCATTACCTTCTCTGCGACACACATAAATATCGCAACGACCTAAGCCATCAGGCCTGTTGCAGCCCGTAAAAAATAAGTACCTGCCATCGGGCGATATGGATTGTGCCCCTTCATTAAATTTTGGAGTATTGATATTTTCGCTTAACGACTGCGCTTTCTGCCATTCACCATTTTTCTTAACTGAGGTGTAAAAATCTTCGTTTCCCTTTACGTTTCTCGTAAAAATAATCGTTTGTCCATCAGCAGTTAATGCAGGGAAATAGTCGCGATCTTCGCTATTGACATAAAACCCCATGTTGAAAGGCTCATAAGCTACCGGTTTTTTAAGCGCTGTTACAGCAAAATTACAATCTGCGATATATTTTTTGGCTTTATCTTTATATTTCTCATCAACATGAAGTGCTTTAGCTAAGAAATTTTCGAAGTTCGTTTTAGCTTGGACATAATCTCCAGTTTGTAATTCTGTTTCGCCAAGTATAAAATAGGTGTTCGGATTTTCGAGAGGAGCAGCAGCTACTGCCAATCGGTAATTTTCTTTAGCTTTTTGGGTATTTCTAAGTCTTTTATAAATATCGCCCAACTGTAGATACGCATTTTGGAATTTTGGATCCGCTTTGATAGCTTCATTCAAATGCTTAATAGCTTCATCAAATACATTTTGCCTTACAAATTGTTGCGCATCTTCAAAACTGTTCTGAGCTTTTTTAACTGTAGATTGGCCAAAAGCCGAAATACTGAAACAAAGAAATATTAGAAAAAGATACCTACCCATGAAAAGTTAAAAGTTAAAAGTCCGAACAAATTTTAAAGACCAAGTTACAAACAATTAACCAATTAACCGATTAACCAAAAGCTATGGTATATTCAAGAATTTGTGCGTTTGTAGGGAAATTTCCCACTTTGGGTTAGCCATTACATACGCTATGATTAAAGGCGTTACAGTACTTGCTTTAGACCATTCGGGTTGTAAATATAATTTACAGTTAGGGCCTACCATTTCGGCATACTTTTCTGCCCATTCGAAATCACTTTTATTAAAAACAATCACTTTTAATTCGTTTGCAAAAGGGGCAATATCTGGACGCGGAGCTTTAAACTTTTTTGGAGACAAGCAAATCCAATCCCAAGAACCAGAAAGGGGGTAAGCGCCTGATGTTTCAATGAATGTTAAGATCCCTTTTTCTCGTAACTTTTTGGTAAGATAGTCCAAATTGTAAATTAAAGGCTCGCCACCTGTAACAACAACTGCCTTTCCCGGGAAAGTATTCGCTCTTGCTACAATATCATCGCTCAAGGTCAAAGGATGCAATTCGGCATCCCAGCTTTCCTTTACATCGCACCAATGGCAACCAACATCGCAACCGCCCAAGCGAATAAAATAGGCAGCCTTGCCTGTATTAAAACCTTCGCCTTGTATGGTATAAAATTCTTCCATTAAAGGAAGTAATGTGCCGTCTTCTGGAATTTGATGTGCCATAAATTTAAGGATGCAAAGGTAATTAATTATGCTACAATCTGCTAATATCTGTATCTTGTTAAAGTAATATTGTTTTAAATGAAATGGATTAAACTTGATATAGATTTATCAAAAGAAGAATTTGTAGAATTGATTATGGTAGACAGGAAAAAAATATGCTTAGTTAAACACCAAAACAAACTCTACGCTTTAGCAAACAACTGTCCGCATGCTGGCGGTATTTTAAGTGGTGGTTGGTGTAAAAATGGAAATATCGTTTGCCCATTACATCGGTACGCCTACAACTTAGAAACAGGCAAAGGCCTGCCCGGTCAAAATGATTATGTTGATGTATACCCTATCGAAGAAAGAGAAGATGGCTTTTACGTAGGTTTACAAGAAGGGTTTTGGAAGCGTTTGTTTAGTTAAGTAAATGCTTCTCAAAGAAGCTTTTGCAAGAAAATACTTCTATTTCCGAAAAATAAAAATCTTCGATATCTTCTGTTACTATACAATGGCACTTAACATTTGCTGCTGCATAGTATTCTAAACCATCTTCAAAATCATTTATTTTTTTATTAGACAAGGTAGAAGAAACACCACTGCTTAAGTTTTCTGCAATTTTAATATGCTGGCATAAAATGGCTATTTTTTGTTTTGCTGTAGCTTTGTTCTTCTTTTCAGCAAAATAAAAAGCAATGGCCAAGCACATAGGAGAGGTGTAAATTTCAAATTTTGGGTGGCTAGCTAAACTTAAAATCCTTGATGAGTAAGTAAACAATGGATATTCTTTATTCAGTACCGAAACCAACACATTGGCATCTAAGAAAATACGTATCATTTACTTAGATTTTTTAGCACTGAAAAACTCGTCTTTTAAATCTTTTCTAGAAGTTTTTGGAGTGCGTTTGTAGGTAACTTCGCCTTCGGCTACCATACTTACCCAATCACTTATTGGAAAATCTTCCAATGATTTGTATTCTTTAGAAGTAACTTGTGTAAGTAAATGTTCTATTAAACGAGATAAACTAATGTTATTTGCAGCAGCATATCGCTTTGCTTTTTCTACAACATCTTGATTGAAACTTAAAGTTAATTTGGTATCCATTTTTACCTCCGTTTTTAAATAATGAACAAAGATAATAAATATACGTATAACTAAAAATAGCTACACGTATTTTATTCTTTAATCGAATAAGGAGTTTATCGAGTGAATAACCAACTAATACACCTCAGTTAACCTAAGGCATAGTTAAAAGCTAAGATATACTAAGGTGTCTTAGGTGGTTTAAAAGCTCCAAGAGTTTCTATATAAATCAAACCATCAGAAAAAAATAAAAGTCAAATCAACATAAAATTTTAATTAACAGATGGTTAAAAGTAATGTTGTTAGATTTACCCTAACGTCGAAAAGAAATGACCGCATTATAGAAAGGAGGCTGTCTCAAAAGTCGCTCGTAATCTCGAACGTTAGAGAGATTTGCTTCAGAAGTGCTTCTGAAAGAGATATCTCCTCCTTTGATCGTCGAAATGACGGCATTATTTTACTTTTGAGACAGCCTCTTGGAGGAACTTCTTAATAAATTTCTTTTCTAGCCGATGCTAAAGTGTTCTTCAATAAACCAACAATAGTCATTAAACCTACGCCACCTGGCACAGGAGTAATGAAAGATGATTTCGGTGCTACATTTTCAAAATCCACATCGCCGTAAAGTTTAAAACCAGATTTAGTTTCTGTAGAAGTTTCTCGGTTAATACCCACGTCAATTACAATAGCGCCAGATTTAACCATATCTGCAGTAATAAAGTTCTTTTTGCCAATAGCAGCGATGATGATATCAGCTTGTAAAACTTGCTCTTTTAAGTCTTTGGTTTTACTATGCGTTAAAGTAACCGTACAGTTACCCGGATTAGCATTTCGAGCCATTAAAACACTCATCGGACTACCGACAATGTTACTTCTGCCAACTACCACGCAATGCATACCCGTAGTATCGATATTATAGGCTTGTAACATCAACAAAATACCGTAAGGCGTAGCTGGAATGTAGCAAGGTAAATTACGCATCATTCTACCCAAATTGATAGGGTGGAAACCATCAACATCCTTCTTTGGATCAATCGCTTCGGTAACTTTCTCTGGGTCGATGTGCTTTGGCAAAGGCAATTGAACAATTAGACCATCAACATCTGCATCAGCGTTAATTTCTCTAACCTTTTCTAAAAGCTCAGCTTCGGTAACCGAATTATCGTAACGGTACAAAGAAGATTTGAAACCTACCTTTTCGCAGTTTTTCATCTTGCTCGCTACGTAGGTTTCGCTACCACCATCGTTACCAACTAAAATAGCTACTAAATGAGGTTTTCTACCTGTTGCTGCTAAAAATTGCGCCGCTTCTTCAGCTATTTCTATCTTAACTTTTTCTGATACGTATTTTCCGTCTAATAATTGCATTTGATTAGTATTGAGTATCTAGTATCAAGTATCGAGATTTTATACCAGTTCTCGATACTTGATACTCAAATCTTGATTCTATTAGTCTAATTTTAAAACAGCCATAAACGCCGTCTGTGGAATTTCTACGTTGCCCACTTGGCGCATACGTTTTTTACCTTTTTTCTGCTTCTCTAATAATTTACGTTTACGAGAAATATCACCACCATAACACTTGGCAGTCACGTCTTTACGTAACGCACTTAAAGTTTCTCTGGCGATAACTTTGGCACCAATAGAGGCCTGTATCTTAATCTCAAATTGTTGACGAGGGATAAGTTCCCTTAACTTCTCACAAATTTTCTTACCAAAATCGTAAGCGTTACTACGATGAATTAAGGATGATAGAGCATCCACAGGTTCTTCGTTCAACAACATATCTAAACGTACCAAATCAGATTTACGGTAGCCAGTTTGATGATAATCAAAAGAAGCATAACCTTTAGAAATGGTCTTCAATTTATCGTAAAAATCAAATACAATTTCGCCCATCGGCATTTCAAAAACCAGCTCAACTCTATCAGAAGTTAGATAAGATTGGTTAGCGATAATCCCTCTCTTTTGAATACAAAGTGACATTACTGGCCCAACAAACTCAGCTTTGGTAATGATGTTTGCTTTGATAAAAGGTTCTTCAACTCTATCTAATTTGCTTGGATCTGGTAAATCTGATGGGTTGTTTACAATAATTTCATCACCTTTTGTGGTGTAAGCTTTATAAGAAACGTTGGGAACCGTAGTGATTACCGTCATATCGAACTCACGCTCCAAACGCTCTTGGATAATTTCCATGTGGAGCATCCCTAAGAAACCACAGCGGAAACCGAAACCTAAAGCTGCAGAACTTTCGGGCTCAAAAACGATAGAAGCATCGTTCAACTGCAATTTGTGCATGGCTTCTCTCAGTTCCTCATACTCATCGGTATCTACCGGATAAATACCTGCAAATACCATTGGTTTTACCTCCTCAAAACCTTGAATAGCTTCGGTAGCTGGTCTAGCAACGGTAGTGATCGTATCACCAACTTTCACTTCTCGAGCTTCCTTAATACCAGAAATAATGTAGCCTACATCTCCAGTTTTTACTGATGGGCGAGGAGACATATCCAATTTCAAAATTCCAACTTCATCAGCTAAGTATTCTTTGCCAGTATTAATGAATTTAACTTTATCGCCTTTTTTAATTTCGCCATGTACAACTTTATAATAGGCAATAATCCCTCTAAATGAATTGAAAACACTATCAAAAATTAAGGCTTGTAAAGGTGCATCTGTATCGCCGACAGGCGCAGGAACACGGTCTACAATAGCTTGTAAAATATCAGGAATACCCATACCTGTTTTACCAGATGCTGGGATAATATCCTCACGTTTACAACCAATTAAATCAATTATCTGATCTTTTACTTCTTCTGGCATTGCACCAGGTAAGTCCATTTTATTTAAGATTGGGATAATTTCCAGATCGTGCTCTAAAGCCAAATAAAGGTTAGATATGGTTTGTGCCTGTATACCTTGCGAAGCATCTACAATCAACAAAGCGCCTTCGCAAGCAGCAATAGAACGAGAAACCTCGTAAGAAAAATCTACGTGTCCGGGAGTGTCAATTAGATTGAACACATATTCTTGTCCATCTAATTTATAGTTCATTTGTATGGCATGGCTTTTAATGGTAATGCCACGCTCACGCTCCAAATCCATGTTATCTAGCAACTGCGCTTGTGCTTCGCGTTGCGAAATGGTGTTGGTATATTCTAATAAACGGTCGGCCAAAGTGCTCTTACCGTGGTCAATATGTGCAATTATGCAGAAATTACGTATATTCTTCATCTTTGTGCAAAGATATATTTTTTACCCGAAATAATTCGATTGAATATAGCGCCATATTTTCTTTGTATTTACAGTAAACGCTATCTTTGCCAGCATCTACTTATCTAAAACTATTATGGGCTTATTCTTTATTTTCTTCATCATCGCTATTATCCGTTCGGCGAACAACTTTGTTGAGGAAAACAGTCAAACATCGGCTTTGCCGGCCAATTTAAATGGCGGTACACTAGCAAACTACCTTCCTTTGGTTTTTCACGTTGTAATTTGTATACTCATTTTAATTACCTTATTTGCTGTTGAAGTGATTAGCGAAGAAAGAGTTAGCATACTGATCGGGGACATATCATTTCAATTTTTTTCTACACTATTGTTAGTTATCATTGGTCTAATTAGTCCATTTACCACACTAAGGCCAGAAACGGCACAAAAATTAACTGAGCTTAACAGCAAGCACAAAAATCCATTTGCAGATTGGCTACTACAAGGTAAAAATTTTCGATGGATGAAAATAACTTTGAGCATTGCTCTAACCTGTTATTTTATTTTTTCTGGATCTTTAAAATTTCCAGCATTAAATGGCAGCTTAACGTCTAGTATTGCAGTGTTTCTTATCTTCTTTTATTTACTCAATAGCATTATACAATTGTTCCGTAACCCGGCACAGTTTAGAAGAAACAATATTCTAAGGCTTAATATTTTATTCAAGTCTATAAAGTCTTCTTTTTTTATTTTAATAGGTACAATAGTATTGCTTTTTATACCTTCGGCCATTATTGGATTTAAATTTGTAGACGAAGTAAATCCCTTAATTTTTGCCTTATTGGGCTATAACGTAATAATGGCTTACAATGAATACAAACTACTCAAACTCATACATCAACCAAATGGAGTATGATGTAATCTTTTGTTAAGGTATCACAATACCCTTTACAAAGCGAGAGCTGTTTTTATTCCTAGATTAGAGAATTATCGAATTTCAACTCAATTTGTGTATTTTTGCGCCTACATGGGAACAGCACTAGATTGGGGTATAAAAGGCTATAACAATTACGGAACTTATTTGCGTGAGCATTACAATGGCCAACGTGTATTTAAGGTAATTGTAGATGGTGGTTTTACCTGCCCAAATCGTGATGGTAGCAAAGGCTATGGCGGCTGTACTTATTGTAATGTAGATTCGTTTACACCTGAGCTTTCTAGAAAACTCCCCACGATTAACGAACAGTTAGTAGAAGGAATGCAAAGAGCTCGAAACTCGTACCGGGCCGAAAAGTTCATCGTCTATTTTCAGCCAAACACAAACACCTATGCACCAACGCATTATTTAAAAATGATGTATGATGATGCGTTATCTGTGAATAAGGAAGATGTTGTTGGTTTTGCAGTAGGTACTCGTCCAGATTGTATTGATGCTGAAAAAGTGGCGTTGTTAGAAAGCTACGCAGATAGATACGATGTAGATTTAGAAATGGGGATGGAGTCGATTTACGACGAAACTCTAGAGCAAATTAATAGAGGCTGTAGTCACGGAGAGTTTGTTGAAGCCGTAAAATTACTAGAAAACACCAAGCTTAACCTCTGTGTACATACTATTTTTGGCTTCCCTTGGGAAACTCGTGAAATGATGCACGGTTACATTCATGAGATTAATCGTTTTCCTCAAATTAAATTTGTTAAATTTCATCATTTACATATTGTAGAAGGCTCTATTATGGGAGTGAAATACAAGCGTGAGCCTTTTAAGTTATTCAGCTTAGAAGAATATACGGATCTACTTTGCGAACTCATTCCGCTATTACGTCCAGATATTGTAATTCAACGTTTATTTGGCATTTCTGATTGGGATTTATTGATAGCGCCCAACTGGGGCTTGAAAAAATCTGCGATCCAAAGTTATATCGATAAAGAAATTGAACGTCGTGGTGTGGTTCAAGGTTCTGCCTACCAAAAAATGTAGCTGACTTTTAAAAAAGCTTTAGCGCTATAAACATCGCCCTTACCTAAAACCTTAACATCTGCTTAACAGCTATTTAATTTACTGAAATTAAATTTGCAACCAAATATTTGAGGTAATGAAAATCAACTTTATTCTTATCGCGGTAGTTGTTGTAGCAATTTTAGGTTTTATCTACTTTGTGGTTAAAAGAAACCGTAAAGACCAAAAAGATTTGGAAAAAGAGCTAAACCAAAAAGAACTAACACCAGAAAAACATAGCGGCGACCGTGTTTAATGCTATTTAGGTAGCCGCTCTACTTTTACTAAAACAGGTGGAGAAGACAATGCTTCTAGAAAAGCAATGAGTGCCTTTCTTTCCCTAATCGTTAGCATAATTCCTCTCAATAAATTATCGTTTTTAGGTAATAAAGGATCTTTTTCTTGTCCTGGTTTGATGACATGCTCAGGCATACCCATGTTATATAGCACCATTAAGCTATCCATACTTTTCACTAAACCATGGTGAAACCAAGGTCCGGTTTTCATGACGTTGCGCAAACCTGGCGTTTTAAATTTGCCTACATCTTCGGTTTTTTTGGTAAAGTTATATAAACCTAAGTCTTCATATTCACCGCCGTATTCTGTTAATCCAATATTGTGAAATTCTTTGTCGGTAAGATAAGCGCCATGATGACAATTCATACATCTGGCTTTGGTTCTAAATAAATGTAAGCCGGTTAGTTGCTGGTCGGTTAGGGCAGTTGCATCTCCTTTTAAAAATCTGTCAAAATTTGTTTCTGAACTTACAATAGTTTGCTGAAAAGTAGCTAAACTTTCGAAAATACGCTGGTTGGTAACTTTAGGTGAGCCAAAAGCAGCTGTAAAATAAGATCGGTACCCCTTAATTTTAGAAAGTTTCCTCGCCAGCGATTTCAAATCTTGATTCATCTCGTTATGTGCGGTAATTGGGCCTTCTGCTTGTTCGATAAGATTTTTCGCTCTTCCATCCCAAAAGAAACTGTTGTAAATCCATACGTTTTCTAAAGACGGCGCATTGCGGATATTTGGCAATTGCTCATGGCCTAAAGAAACTACCTTTCCATCAGCCCAGTTTAGCTCCGGGTTGTGGCAAGTAGCGCAGGAAATCTGATTAGAACCAGAAAGCCTAGGATCAAAGAATAGCAATTTCCCAAGTTCAACAACCCGCTTGATGGAATTATTAGCTAAATCAATAGGTGTAGGTTGTAAAGCTGCAAGTTCTTCAAAATCAACATCTCTATCTACATGAGGTTTGGGCCAAAATTTACTGGGTTGCGCATAAATTTTTCTTAAGGAATCAATAGTCAAATCACTATCAATTAGCCAATCGTTTGATTTAAAAGAAATTAATAACAAGCCAATTAGGAGAAAAGCTACTAGCAATAACGCCTTTTTCATGGCACAAAAATAAACATTTGATTAATACTTAACGTTAAACGTGATGAAGTTCAGGTTGTTTAGCCGCTAACTTTTTGGTTCTATTTTGAAACCTGATAAACAGGAGGATAGAAGCAGCTAGCAAACCAAAAGTTAGACCATACCAAATGCCTTTTACCCCAAATCCGTACTCAAAGCACAATAAATAACCAACCGGAATACCAATTACCCAATAAGAAAGAAAAGTAATGAAAGTTGGCATATTTACATCGCCCAAGCCCCTAAGTACACCTAACCCACCACTTGCGTGCCATCAAATAATTGGAAAAAACCTGCTATAATTAGCAACTGTGCCGCAATACCTATCACCGTTGTGTCGCTAGTGTAAATATAGGGCAGCATGTTATTGGCGAGCATAAAAATTATAGCCGTAGTAGACATAAACACAATCACAATGTGATAACTAGATATAGCCGACAAACGTAAACCTTTAAAATTTTTACTACCAAAGTTGTTTCCGGTTTTAATGGTAGCCGCATTGGCAATGCCTGTAGCTAACATATAAGTAAAAGCCGCCAAAGAAAGAGCTGTAAAATGAGAAGCTTGTTCTACCTTACCAATGGTTCCAATTAAGATACCAGCGCCACTAAACGCACTAATTTCGAAAGCGTATTGCATGGCTACTGGCGCACCTAATTTTACAATTTTTTTAACCCTTGATAAATCGAAAGAAAAGAACTTAAACTGCGATAGATATACCTTGAAATTCCTTGAATTAAATACATAAGCACCCATGGCAATAGCCATCAAAACACGGTCTATTAAGGTGCTTAAACCCACACCGCTTACACCCATTGGCGTTAGGCCAAACATTCCCTTCACAAAAATAATTCCTAAAATAACATTGATTACATTACCCCAAACAGAAATCATCATTGCCTGCTTGGTAAAGCCTAAGCCTTCGGTAAATTGTTTAAAGGCTTGGAAAATCATCAATGGAAAAATCGAAACGCCCATACATTGCAAATAGGGCTTGGCATGTAAAACTACATCTGGCGACTGCCCCAAGTGGTCGATTACTTTATAGTAAACCAATAATACCAAAGCATAAAGCACGATACTTGCAACAAAATTGATCAAGATACTATTAGAAAGCAGGCGACCGCATTCTTCCTTATTTTTACTTCCGTTAGCTTGTGCAATTAGCGGCGTTAATCCATAAGAAATGCCTAAACCTAGCACCAAAATCAGCATAAATAAACTGTTCACTAGAGAAACAGCAGCCAGTTGCACCGTGCCAGCAAAATGCCCAACAATCATCCCGTCGGCCATGTGAACCAAAGTGTGGCCCAATTGCGAAAGCACAATAGGTAACGCTAAAATCAAATTATCTTTATAGTACGGTTTGTACTTGGCAAATGAATAGGTGAACATACGCCGGCAAAATTACGATTTTAGATTTACGAATTACGATTGGATCTATCGCAAAGCAGTTTTCAGTTGGCAATTTTCAGTTTTCAAACTAACAGGCCTATTCAAACCTTGTGGGTTAAACCTTTTAAAAAGCTCGAAATACCAAGAAACCTAAAAAAGCTGATATACGACCGTTAATTTTGCAATCAGCTCCTCCTTCGGAAAAGTTGGCGGAGGCATTTAACCTGCCAAAACATAATATTCTTCTTTCTCGGTAATGTGGGGTAAAATAATACCTGATAAAATTAGGTTTACGATGATTTTCTGTGCTTTTTTATAAGCACTTCTGGTAAGTTTACTAAACTCTTTTAAAGTAATGCGACCGTGTTCACCGAGATAGGTTAGTAAGATCTTTTCCTGTTCCGAATAAGTAATTAAAGTACCTTCATTATCGCCATCCTTTTTTAAAACGTCGATAAGTATTTTACTAGCCAGTACACTTTTGTCTTGCACCCTAAAATACACCCACCATTTACCTTGGTCATCTAATGCATAATGGGGCTTTAGATAACTTTTTGGAATTTCTACTACTAAAACTAATTTATCGTCAATATTAAATTCTTCAAAAATAGGCTCTAAAGCAGGTTTACAAAATTGATGAGCAGCTTTAGTGATCATGTATTTTTCCTCTTCTTCGGCTTTTACACCTTTAATAGTACCATCATCGGCCACGCCAATTAAAAGTTTGCCACCTCTGTTATTTGCAAAAGCAACCAAAGTTTTAGCAATTTTTTCGCAATTGCTAATTGTCTTCTTAAAATCCAAACTTACGTTTTCGCCTTCCAGTATCAGTCTTTTAATGTTCATTTTAAGCTTTTAGAGAATTGAAATCAGTAACGAACCTTTCACCGTACACTTTTAACTTATATAGCTACCCGCTGTTTTTCTCCCGGAAATTTAAGACGCAAATAAACCTCGTTGCTTACTGTTGCGCAAAGTTCTCCGTTCTTATTATAAAGTTCCATCGGATAGGCTTTCACAAATTTACCATGCTCGTTAAGCGCTTGTTCAGCTTCTGCAATCATGGCATCTGTAATTTTTATAGTGAAGTATAAACTTGTTAAACCAGGTTTTAAATATTGAATACTGGCGCTTTTTAACCAAACACGGCATTTATAGCCTTTGCGCCGCATCAATTGATCAAATAAAATAGCATAAAATGGATCGGTAGCGGCATAAATAGTACCGCCAAAAATAGAGCCATTGTAATTTCGGTTTAATACACTATTGCTGATTTTAACATCCACACCTCTAAATCCATTATGGAATTTCTTAACCCAAATACGCTGAAACAATAAAGGCGGATATAAACTCAATGCCCATTTTAGGGTTCGCTCAGAAACTATCATTATTTTTAAATATCACAATTTGTATTGATGTATGAAAGTTTTGTTTAAAATTTAACTTGAGCGTAACCTTTGGCAACCGATGCGCAACCATAATAACATAAAAAATCTTGATAAGTTATGGTATAAATAAAATCTGTGCCTCCCGAAAATCGGGAAAGGTGCTCTGTTTTTTCGTGCTACTATCTATACATTGTAACATTTGCGTATCTCTAAAACTTTTCCACAATGGGCTGTAAAGTGTAGCTTATTTTACTAAATTCGCAAGGTTATAATAAAACATAATAATCTTGCGGTGGGCGGTTGGCAGTTGGCGAATAAAACGCTTAACGCTTAACGCATTACGCAAAACATAAAAACTTATGGCAGAAGATTTAGAAAATCAAGAGAACGATAAGATTATCCCCATTAATATTGATGAGCAGATGCGTACTGCTTACATCGATTATTCGATGTCGGTAATTGTGAGTAGGGCATTACCCGATGTGCGTGATGGTTTAAAACCGGTGCACCGTAGGGTACTTTATGGTATGCAAGACCTAGGCGTAGGTGCTGGCAAACCCTATAAAAAATCGGCACGTATTGTGGGTGAGGTTTTAGGTAAGTATCACCCACACGGAGATTCATCTGTATATATGACCATGGTACGTATGGCCCAACCTTGGAGCTTACGCTACATGATGGTTGATGGACAAGGTAACTACGGCTCTATAGATGGCGACTCGCCAGCAGCAATGCGTTATACCGAAGCTCGTTTTCAAAAAATGGCTGAAGAGATGCTTGCTGATATCAATAAAGATACAGTAGATTTCCAAAACAACTTTGACGACTCGCTACAAGAGCCAACAGTATTACCAGCAAAAGTACCCAACCTTTTGGTTAACGGTTCTTCTGGTATTGCGGTAGGTATGGCCACCAATATGGCGCCACACAACCTAACAGAAGTAATTAATGCTACTATAAACTATATCGACAATAGAGAAATTACTATTGCCGAACTAATGAAGTTTATTAAAGCACCAGATTTTCCTACGGGAGCAATCATTTATGGATATTCTGGTGTGCAGGAAGCTTTCGAAACTGGTAGAGGTCGTATTGTAATGCGTGCTAAAGCAGAGATAGAAACCATTAAAGATCGTGAAGTAATTATTGTTACCGAAATCCCTTATCAGGTAAACAAAGCCATGATGATTGAGCGTACTGCTGAATTGGTTGGCGAGAAAAAAATTGAAGGTATTTCTAACATTAAAGACGAATCTAATAAAGATGGTATCCGTATCGTTTACGAAATTAAACGTGATGCCAATGCAAGCATCGTTTTAAATAATCTATTTAAGCAAACTGCACTACAAACCTCATTTAGTGTAAATAACATTGCGCTGGTAAACGGTAGGCCTCAGTTATTGAACCTTAAAGATTTAATTCATCACTTTGTTGAACACAGACACGATGTGGTAATTCGTAGAACGCGTTTTGAGTTGGCAGAGGCCGAAAAGCGTGCTCACATTTTAGAAGGTTTGTTGATTGCTTTAGATCATATTGAAGAGGTAATCAAATTAATTCGTGCATCTAGCACTCCAGAGGAAGCTAGAACAGGATTAATGGAGAAATTCGGATTGACCGACATCCAGGCTCGTGCGATCTTAGATATGACCTTACGTAGGTTGACAGGACTAGAGCGTGATAAAATCAAGGAAGAATATGCTGAATTAATGAAAACTATCGAGTGGTTAAAATCTGTATTGGCAGACGAAGGCCTTCGCATGAAAATCATTAAGGATGAGCTTACCGAAATTTTAGAGAAATACGGTGATGAGCGTAGAACAACGATTGTACACTCTGCCGAAGATATGAGTATGGAAGATTTCATCGAAGATGAAGAAGTTGTAATTACCATTTCTCATGAAGGATATATTAAACGTACACCAGCTACAGAATACCGTACACAAGGTAGGGGTGGCAAAGGTTCTAAAGGCAGCACATCTAGAAATGAAGATTTTATAGAACATTTGCTAGTAGCAACCAACCACAATTACATGTTGTTCTTTACCGAAGCGGGAAGATGTTTTTGGTTAAGGGTTTACGAAATTCCGGAAGGCACACGCCAAAGTAAAGGACGTGCTTTACAAAACATCATCAACATACCTAAGGAGGAGAAAGTTAAGGCTTACATTAAGGTTAAAAACTTAAAAGATCAGGAATATTTAGAGAACAATTTCATCATTATGTGTACTAAAAAAGGTACCATCAAGAAAACTTCTCTAGAAGCGTATTCTCGTCCACGTGTTAATGGTATCAACGCTATCAACATTAATGAAGGCGATCAATTACTTGAAGCTAGCTTAACTACTGGAAGCAGCGAAATTGTGATGGCTTTGCGTTCTGGAAGGGCAATTCGTTTTAACGAAAAAACCGTTAGACCAATGGGTAGAACAGCAACTGGTGTTCGTGGTGTAACTTTGGGTCACGATAAAGATGAAGTTGTTGGCATGATTGCTGTAGATAGTAGCGATGCGACGATACTGGTAGTTTCTGAAAAAGGTTATGGTAAACGTACTGATATTGAAGATTACCGAGTTACCAACCGTGGAGGAAAAGGTGTAAAAACCATTAACGTTACAGAAAAAACAGGTGAATTGGTAACCATTAAAAACGTTACTGATGCCGATGATTTAATGATCATCAACAAATCTGGAATTGTAATAAGAATTGCCGTAAGTGAACTAAGAGTAATGGGACGTGCTACGCAAGGTGTGAGGTTAATTAGTTTGAAAGCAAACGATGAAATTGCCTCTGTTGCTAGAATTGATCACGAAGAGGAGGAAGAAGTTGAAGAGCAATTAGGTGGTGAAGAAAACCCTAACAATGAAGCAAGTAGTGAAACTACCACAGAGGAAGAATAATAAATAAAACTTGAAAATTAATCCATCATGAATAGCGTCTATAACTGTAAAAGCAATATCATGATGGATTTTAACGTTTAAACAGCAAAATTTATAATTAAATGAAAAAGTTAATTTTAAGCGTAGGTATCTTGAGCTTATCAGTTGCCGCTTACGCCCAAAAATCAGAAGTTGCAGAAGCTAAAAAATCGTGGGATTTGTTTCAGGCAATGAACCAAGCGCAAAACCTTCAAAAAAACCTAGAAAATCTTAACAAAGGTTTAGGTCACACAGATTTGGCTATTGCTCACGAAAAAACTAAAAACATGGTAGAGCCTTGGGCTTTAAGAGCTTCGATGGCATCTGCTGTTGCTTTAATAGATACCTTAAGCGAAACAAATGCCATGGCTAAACAAAAAATTGCTGAAGAAGCCATTGTGAAAGCTACAGAATTAGATAAAAAAGGTGAACAAAAAGACAATATTGCCAACGCAAAAATCAACATCGCCAATGCAATTCAATCTAGAGCCATCAGAGCCTACAACAAAAAAGATTTCGCTACCGCATTCAAAATTTTCACTGAAATTACAGAGAAAAACCCTACAGATACATCAATGTATCTAAACGCAGGTGTGGCCGCAAAACAATCTGGCAACTACACTGGTGCAGTTAAAAACTTTAAAAAAGTAGCCAGTTTTAATGTTCCAGAAGCAAAAAATTTACTATTGGAGGCAGTTAATATCGAATTGGTTAACTTGAAAGATACCACGGCAGCAATGGCTTCTATTGACCAGGCATTAACTAAATTCCCAGATGATCCTGATTTTGTAGGTACCCAAACCGATATTTATATTGTTAGAGGGGAAATTGAAAAATCTCAAGAATCATTAAATAAGCTGATTGCTAAAGATCCAAGTAAAGCAATTTATCATTTCTTATTAGGAGAAACTTATTACAAGCAAGCTCTTAACGTACAATTAGAAAGACAAAAAATCGATTCAAAAAAAGTTAAAGAATATAATGCAGCAACCGCAAAAATGACTGCATTAATTGATAAAGCTTTGCCATATTATAAAAAAGCACAAGAATTGGACCCTAAAGCCGTACATACTTTAGAAGCTTTAAAACAAGTTTATGGTTTTAAAAACGATACCAAAAACTACGAAGAAACTAAAAAGCTTTTAGATGCAATTCAAAAAAAATAATAATTGATCAAATAATCAGTTTTAAAGGGAGATAATTAGGCAATTATCTCCCTTTTTCATTACTTTGTATAAAGTTTTTTGACGATGCGTAAGATATTATTTAATACTTCATTACTATTAATTGTAAGCAATCTGGTTTTTTCTCAAGGTTCGCAAATTAAAATTGCTAATAATAGTTTGGCAAAATTGCAGAATAGCATTAATGAAAAAGCTGATGCAAAAAAGCAACTTACCATTATAGGAGAGGGGATAAAGGCAATAGAACTAGCCGAAAAAGACAAGAAAACCAAGAACTGGCCAGAAACTTGGGCTATAAAGGCATACCTATCTTCATACATTGCGCTAATTGATGAAAATGAAACGAATGCTGACAAATATTTTCAATTTGCACAAGACGCTTTGGCTCAAGCTAAAAAATTAGACAAGTTTCAATCCAATACGGAGCTAATTAACGCTTCTAATCATAATATCCATATTAAAAAACAGGAAAAAGGAGTAGAGGCATTTCAGCAAAATGATTTTGTAACGGCCTACGAGTTGCTAAAAAATGTAAGTGATTTTAAGCCTACAGACACGTTATTAGCCACCAATGTTGCTATTTGTGCCCAAAGTTTACAAAAATATAATGATGCACTTGCGTATTTTCTTAGAGCTAAAGATAATGGTGCAAAAAACCCCACGTTATTTCAAAGTATCGCAAATATCTATGCTTCAAAATTTGAAACCGAGCTGGCGATAAAAACTTTAGAAGATGGCCTGAAATTAAATGCTTATCATCCGGTACTCACTAACGATTATATCAATATCCTTTTAGACAATGAGCAGTATGAAAAAGCTAATAAGGCCGTAGAAAGCTCGCTAAAAACAGATAAGCAGAGCAAATTACTTTATTTTTTATATGGTTATTTGCAACAAAATCAAGAAAAAAATATTGCTACAGCAGAACTTTCTTACCAAAAGGCATTAGAAGTAGATTACAATTATTTCGATGCGCTTTATCAATTGGCTATTGCTTACATACAAACGGCAAACGAAGCCTTGAAACAAAAAGACACCAAAAAATTTACCGCCAATATTAATCGTGCCGAGTATTCTTTGCTGAGAGCACATGACATTAATATCAATCACAAAAACACGGTTAAGCTTTTAATAGATATCTATACCAGAAAGAATAGACTAGATAAAGTGCAGGAGCTGAAGCGTAAACTAAACGAGTTTTAATAGAAAATACTAAACAATAATAGAGAAGTATCAGAATTTTAACTTAACATAATGTAAATTATAATACAAATAGAAATATCATTGAAATTCATAAATTAGCGTAATTTCTAAGTAACTTATAAAAATGAAACCATCATGTCGTATAAATTGAAAAATATTGCAGTTATAGGCTCAGGTACTATGGGAAACGGTATTGCCCATACCTTTGCTCAGTTTGGCTACACCGTAAATTTAATAGATATCAATGCAGATGCTTTACAGAAAGCTCTTGGTACTATCGGTAAAAACCTAGACCGCCAAGTAGCTAAAGAAACAATTACAGAAACTGACAAAGAAAACACACTTAATAATATACATACACACACAGATTTAAAAACTGGTGTTGCCGATGTAGATTTAGTGGTTGAAGCCGCTACAGAAAATACTGAACTAAAACTCAAGATATTTAAAGATTTAGATAGTTACGCTAAACCCGAAGCTATTTTGGCAAGCAACACCTCGTCTATTTCTATCACTAAAATTGCAGCCGCTACCAACCGTGGCGATAAAGTAATTGGCATGCACTTTATGAACCCAGTGCCGATAATGAAATTGGTTGAGGTTATTCGTGGATACGCAACTAGCGATATAACTACAAATTTAGTTATGGAGTTAGCCCAGAAATTAGATAAAGTTCCTGTAGAGGTAAATGATTATCCGGGTTTTGTAGCTAATCGTATTTTAATGCCTATGATTAACGAAGCCATTTACTCACTTTATGAAGGTGTTGCCGGCGTTTACGAGATTGATACGGTAATGAAATTGGGCATGGCGCACCCTATGGGTCCGTTACAATTAGCAGATTTTATTGGTTTAGACGTTTGTTTGGCTATTTTGAACGTTTTGCACCAAGGTTTCGGCAATCCGAAGTATGCCCCCTGCCCTCTCCTGGTAAATATGGTAACGGCTGGTAAAAAGGGTGTTAAATCTGGCGAAGGATTTTATGATTATAGTAACGGATTGAAAGAAGCTAAAGTTGCGGCGAACTTTGTCAAACTAGCGCAGAATTAAACAAAATGGTCATTGCTAGGTACGAAGCAATCTTAAATTACTAGCGATTGCTTCGTACCTCGCAATGACGTAAGAGACCTACTTTTTGTTATATTTGCTACATGAATGAAAACCTTGATCCTTCTTCAGAAAGCCTTAGTCCGATGGAACGTGATATTGAAAAAGTATTACGTCCACAAGAATTTGAGGATTTTACAGGGCAAGAGAAGATTTTGGAGAATTTAAGGATTTTTGTGAAAGCTGCTAAGTTACGTGGCGAAGCCTTGGACCATGTGCTTTTACATGGGCCTCCAGGATTAGGAAAAACCACCCTTTCTCATATCATTGCTAATGAAATGGGCGTAAATATTAAAGTTACCTCTGGCCCTGTATTGGATAAACCTGGTGATTTAGCCGGACTTTTAACCAACTTAGATAGCGGAGATATTCTTTTTATTGATGAAATTCATCGTTTATCGCCTTTGGTAGAAGAATATTTGTATTCTGCCATGGAAGATTTTAAGATCGATATCATGTTAGAAAGCGGTCCAAATGCACGTTCTGTACAAATTGGTTTAAATCCGTTTACATTAGTTGGAGCCACTACCCGATCTGGATTATTAACTGCTCCGTTAAGAGCTCGTTTTGGGATTAATTCTCGCTTAGCTTATTACGATGCAAAGTTACTGACTACCATAGTTTTGCGCTCATCAGCCATATTAAATACACCAATTAGCGACGAAGGTGCTTATGAAATTGCACGCCGCAGTCGTGGTACACCTCGTATTGCAAATGCTTTGCTACGTAGAACTAGAGATTTTGCCCAAATAAAAGGCAATGGGACTATTGATACCGAGATTGCCCGTTATGCGCTGTCTGCTTTAAATGTAGACGAACATGGCTTAGATGAAATGGATAATAAAATTTTGTTAGCAATTATCGATAAATTTAAAGGTGGGCCAGTGGGTTTAAAAACAATTGCTACTGCTGTTGGTGAAGATGATGGAACAATTGAGGAGGTTTACGAGCCATTTTTAATTCAGGAAGGTTATTTGATGCGTACCGCCCGCGGCCGTGAGGTTACCGAAGCTGCCTATAAACATTTAAACAGAGTAAAATTAGGACAGACCGGAAAATTGTTTTAAATTAGGATAAACCTAAAACAATTAACCATGAAATTTTTACGCTCTTTTATTATCCTATTTTTTATTTTCAAGTTTTCTAATGCGCAGCTAAACCATTACGAAATATGTGGAGATGTTAAAAATGTCCCTGCAAAGAAAATCTATTTAAGAGCAATAAAATACTATCCTGTTTCGAATCAGCCATATGTAGTAAAGATAGACTCAGCTCAAATCATAAAAAATAAATTTTTGCTTAATAGAGATACTAACATACTTGAACCAAGCTGGGCCTCATCTTTGTATTATATAGATACCATTAGCAGAAAAGAGAATACAATTAAATTTTTTAATCCTTACGCAACGAGTACACCTCTTTCGTTTATATTAGAAAATGCGCTAATAAAAATTGAAGGCGATATACTAGATAAAAAAGGACTTCATATATCAGGCTCAAAAGAAACAGATTTTAATTTCAAATATGCTGAGCAACTATTCCTTTATTTAAAAACACAAGATGTAGATAAAAAGATAGCTGAATTAAGAAAAACTAAGAATGAAGTAAAATTAAAACTTGCAATTAGAGAAAGAGAAGATCTTGTTAATAATTTTAAGTTGAATTTAAAGAAAATATTTAAAGAACACCCTACTTACTACATGTCTATTTTATTTTTGCAGCAACATGCAAAACTATTCACATCAACTGAATTAAAAAATATTTACGCTTCGTTTTCAGGTGATTATAAAAATTTAGATAGAGGTATTAAGCTAAATAATTTCATAAATCAAATTACTGCGTTAGAAATAGGTTCATCTCTTCCTTCTTTCTCCTACAATGATAATAGTGGCAAAAGTTATACTTTAAACGATGTTAAAGGAAAAAAAGGAACTTTAGTTATCTTTTGGGCTAGCTGGTGCGTACCATGCAGGGACGAAATACCTGATTTGAAAAAGTTGTATCAAATTTATAGCCCTAAAGGCATTAACTTTGTGAGTATATCTATAGATCATGATATAGTCAAATGGAAACAAGCCTTATCTGTAGAAAAGATGCCGTGGGCTAATCTTTCTAATCTTCCAGGAGACTTCAAAGAGATTAATAAAAGATACAACTTAAATGCTATACCTGCTATGTTCCTTATAGATAATGAAGGAAAGATTGTTTTGGCAGATGAAAAACGAATTTCTTCTTTAAAATTGGCATTAGCTAAGCTTTAGTCTGGCTACTCTTTAAAGAAGTACGATTTATTAACGCCAATTTAAGCCTCGCTAAACAATAAGTTTGCTTATTTGTTCTTTAAATATGAATATAGAATTACGTAAACTCACTATCGAAGATTACAATGATCTAAGAGAGTCGATGCAACAAGCTTACCTAGATAGCGGTAATGGTTTGTGGAGCAAAGCAAAAATACAGAACCTTTTAAATATTTTCCCAGAGGGGCAGCTCTGTATCGCAGTTGACGAAAAAGTGGTTGCCTGCTCATTATCTATCATTGTAGATTATGATATATTTGGTGACAACCATACTTATGAAAAAATTACTGGAAAATATTCTTTCTCAACGCATACTGCTTTAGGTAATGTGCTTTACGGTATTGAAGTATTTGTACATCCAGATTACCGTGGTTTGCGGTTAGCAAGACGTTTGTACGAAGCCAGAAAAGAACTTTGCGAACTTCTGAACTTGGAAAGTATTATTGCTGGAGGCAGAATTCCGGGGTATCATGAGTATGCTGAGCAGTTAAGCCCACGCCAATACATTGATAAGGTTAAGGCAAAAGAAATTTACGATCCGACATTAAGTTTTCAGATTTCAAATGATTTTCATGTACGGAAAATTTTAAAAAACTACCTGCCAGGCGATTTAGAATCTAAGGAATACGCTACGTTAATTGAGTGGAACAACATTTACTATCACGATAATGTATCTCCGCGTTCGGCCCAAACCATAAGATTAGGGCTAGTGCAATGGCAAATGCGTTTGTTTCCTAATATCGAAGCTTTTTATGAGCAAGTGAAGTTTTTTATAGATGCAGTAAGTGGTTACAAATCAGACTTCATCATGTTTCCAGAGTTTTTTAATACGCCTTTGCTAGAGCCTTATAACCATTTACCAGAAAAAGAGGCAATGAAAAAACTGGCAGACAAAACCGAAGAAATTGTACAGAAATTACAAGAATATGCGGTATCGTATAATGTAAATATTATTGCTGGCAGTATGCCTGTTAAAGAAAATGGCAAACTTTATAATGCTACTTATCTGTGCCATAGAAATGGATTAACCGAAGATTACCGCAAAATACACATTACACCTAACGAGCAAAAATACTACGGTATGAGTGGTGGGGATAAGATAGGCGTATTTGATACCGATTGTGGCAAAATAGGCATTTTGATTTGCTATGATGTGGAGTTTCCTGAATTGAGTAGAATTTATGCGGACCAAGGAATGCAAATTTTATTTGTACCATTTTTAACGGATACCCAAAATGGATATACCCGTGTAAGGCATTGTGCACAAGCCAGAGCAATAGAGAACGAATGTTATGTAGCCATTGCGGGCTGTGTAGGTAATTTGCCAAAGGTTAACAATATGGATATTCAATTTGCACAGTCGGCGGTATTTACGCCTTCAGATTTTGCTTTTCCAACCAATGCAATTAAGGCAGAAACTACGCCAAACACTGAAATGATGTTGGTAGTTGATGTTGACTTACATTTGTTAGATGAACTTCATCATTTTGGTACGGTAAAAATATTAAAGGACCGACGAAAAGATTTATACGAAGTAAAGCTGCTTAAATAAGCAGCTTTACCATCAAAATATTTAGAATAATTTTCTATTTAGTAACATTATTTCTAAATAGAACAAACCATAAGATTAGCAAAACAACAATTACAATTGGGATAATCCATTTTAGGGCCTGCCCTGCTCCTTTGTTATCTGGCTCGTTAACTGTGGGTGCTGGTGCCGGGTTCGATTGATGGGCATCGTAATCATTTTCTACGTTTGCAGTAGTGTGTTTATTCTGATCTTCTATATTGTTTCCTAATTGATTTTCCATAACATGAGGTTTAAATTTAGTTTGCGGCCTAATAATTTAATTGTATTTATATAGAGCTAACAAACAAAGAGGTTAAAAGGTTTTTTAGTAAAAGGTTATCTTTGTATAGAAAATGTTTACTACATCCTCCAAATACAGCCAGATGATTAAGCAAGAAGCCATGCGTTTAGGCTTCATGAGCTGTGGTATAGCTAAAGCAGATTTTTTAGAGGAAGAAGCGCCAAGGTTAGAAAATTGGCTAAAGGCTAACCATCATGGCGAAATGGGTTACATGGAAAATCATTTCGATAAAAGACTAGACCCAAGAATTTTGGTTGATGGCGCTAAATCGATTGTTTCGTTAACACTAAATTACTATACCGATGAAAAGCAAACTGATACCAGTGCGCCTAAAATATCAAAGTATGCTTATGGTACCGATTATCATTCGGTAATTAAAGCTAAGCTCCAAGAGCTAATGGCTTTTATACGTGACCATATTGGTGAGGTTGGTGGCAAATGTTTTGTAGATTCTGCTCCAGTAATGGATAAAGCTTGGGCTCAAAAGGCTGGTTTGGGTTGGCGTGGCAAAAACTCAAACTTAATTAGCAAACAGGCTGGCTCTTTCTTTTTTTTAGCAGAGCTGATTATTGATCTTGAGCTAGAATACGACAGTCCTTTTCCGACAGATCATTGCGGCTCTTGTACCCGCTGTATTGATGCTTGCCCTACTGACGCAATTATTGCGCCTTATACTGTGGATGGTAGTAGATGTATTTCCTATTTAACCATTGAACTTAAAAACGAAATACCGACTGAATTTAAAGGCAAAATGGATAATTGGATGTTCGGTTGTGATATTTGCCAAGATGTTTGTCCGTGGAATAGGTTTGCCACACCCCACCAAGAAGAAAACTTTATACCAAAAGAAGACTTACTGGGTTTAAGCAAAAATGAGTTGATAGATATGACGGATGAAGTTTTTAAACGAGTATTTAAGAACTCTCCGGTAAAACGCACCAAATACAGCGGTTTGAAAAGAAACATTGATTTTTTACAACAGTTATGAAAAAGTACCTCTATTTGCTCTTATGTTTGCTAAACAGTACTACCTTCGCTCAAGAAATCAACTTAAAAAAGCACAGGCCAAATGCCTTAACAGGAAGTGAGTTTGCTAAATCAATAGCAGATACCAACCTTAGTTTAGCGGCAAGAGAAAAACTCATTTATACTGAAGTTAAAAATGGAAATATCCCGTCATTTTTACGAAAGTTAAAACCTATACAAATTGAAAAGATAATTACTGGAACCAACTATAAATTAAAATTTTATGTATTGCCAGATTATTTAAGCATAGGAACAGATAGTAACTTTTTCTATATCCCCACCACACCGATGCTAGCTCAGCAAATTGCCGATTTAACAGGGTCATTGCTTCCTACAAAAGCCATGGTAGACGAGATTTACACAAACGCTAAGATTAAACTAGAACCACAGCCAATTGCACCAAGCAAAGAGATGATTACGGTTCCAGTATTTATTGCTCATAATCAAATGGTATTAAACCAACTCGAAGCATTTAAGGAAAGACATTTACAGTCTGAATTAACAGCGGGCAACAAAAAAGACATTATTATTTCTAATAAAATTTATGGACAGCCAACCCAACGAGTGGTCATTTATGGATGGCATAAATTGGATGGAAAAGCCATACAGCCGGTTTACAACAAGCATACCAACACTTGGGCAGATTACAGCCATGGAGTAAGACTGATCAGTAATATCGGTTATTTGAATGGTAAGCGAATAAAGTTGACTGACTTATTGAAAGATCAAGTACTTCATGAGTTACTTAGTGATGAGGGGGTAATCCCGACAGCCAAGTATCCTATAAAGTAATCGCGTTGCTTTTTTCTACTTTCTAGTAACCGAATTTCAACTATTTGGCTTGCTTACATACTTATTGCCTTTGATATAAAAGCGAAACGGCCACAAAGCATGCTCTTGAGCGTATGCTACTCCAATGCGAGTGGTCGCCACAATTTTTTCGTCTTCGTAGGCTTTTGCATCTTCAATCCATATTTCGTTAGATAAAAAATCTTTAGCGTTAAGGTTCTTATCAATTCCCAAAGCCTGAGATAGCGCACCGGGGCCAGCAGTAATGCGAGGCGCTAGCTTTTCCATTTTTCTTCTTTGCAGCATAATTTCTACGCCAACAGTCGGCTCGATAGCTCTAATTAAAACCGCTTGTGGATTTCCTTCTTTACCACTTACTGCATTTAACAAGTGATGAATGCCATAACATAAATACACGTAAGTAATGCCACCATTTAAAAACATCGTGGCTGTTCTATTGGTATTTCGTCCGCCATAAGCATGGCAGGCTTTATCTACGACACCATCATAAGCTTCGGTTTCGGTAATGATACCACCTGTAAGTTTACCATTAATATTAGTGAATAGTAACTTGCCTAGCAACTGCTTTGCTACAACTACTACATCCTCTTTTTGGTAAAACGATAGCGGTAGTTTAGGCATCTAATAACTTGATAATTTCATTTAGATACTTACTATCAACTTCATCAAAGTGAGATAGATATTCGCTATCTACATCCAGCACACCCATAACTTTTCCGCCGCTGTAAATCGGCAAAACGATTTCCGATTTTGAAGCCGAAGCACAAGCAATATGACCTGGAAATTCATCCACATTTGGTACCATTAAAATCTTTTCTTGTTGCCACGATGAGCCACAAACTCCTTTTCCCTTTTTAATCCTGGTGCAAGCTACCGGCCCCTGAAATGGACCTAATACCAATTCATCATCCTTGATTAAATAAAAACCAACCCAGAACCAATTAAATTGCTCTTTTAGCGCTGCGCTTATATTAGCTAGGTTAGCGATTAGGTCATTTTCGCCTTCAAGTAATGCTTTAATTTGAGGGATGATGGAAATATATTTTTCTTCTTTCGAAGCTTCTTTTAAAATTGATAAATCTTCTGCCATAGTACAAATAACGTATAAATATTTACAGAAAATGCTACATATTCACAGATTTGATATTTATATTATATTTCCTCCTCCTGTTAAAAATATCTGTGCATCAGTAGCTAAACTAATTCCACATTTCAGAACTATTCCACATTCATCGACTAGTTAAAACAATTTCCTTAGTTTTGACTGATTAGAACTTAACTAACAACACAATGAACAAGAAAATCTCATCAATTACTTTACTCATAATGCTTGTAACGGGCGGCTTGGGTCTTTTAGGGTATAAATTTCGGGAAGAAGGAATGTTTCCGCTAAGCGAAATTCATAAAATAGATTTAAAGAAAGCAGGTTTAAAAATTGAGCCTAATGAGGTATATAATCCAAACGGGATCAGCTTAGTGGATGCCTTAGTTAACGTGGGCGGCTGCACTGGTTCTTTTGTTTCAGACGAAGGGCTAATCATTACCAATCATCATTGCGCTTTTAGTGCTGTACAACTGGCAAGCACACCAGAAAATGACTATTTGAATAACGGTTTTGTAGCTAGATCACGTGAACAAGAAATTGAAGCAAAGGGTTTAACATGCCGTATTACAGATAGCTATGAAGATGTGTCTGACAAGATATTAGGCGCTGTAGCAAATATTGAAAATCCGGCTACCCGTTTACAAACAATTAACAACTTGATGAAAAACATTGCCGCAGAAGCGGAAAAAGAAGACCCAAGTATTAAAGCTGAAGTTTCGGAAATGTTCATTGGAAAAAGTTATGTGCTTTTTAAGTACAAAACCATCCAAGACGTGAGGTTGGTTTATGTACCAAATCGTCAAATTGGAGAGTTTGGTGGCGAAACTGATAACTGGGTTTGGCCACGCCATACCGGAGATTATTCTTTTATGAGGGCTTATGTGGGAAAAGACGGCAAGCCTGCCAAATACAGCAAAAACAACGTTCCATTTAAACCTAAAAAGTCATTAAAAGTTAGTGCTAATGGCACCAACGAAGAAGACTTTGTATTCATACTAGGCTATCCAGGAAGAACTTTCAGACATCGCCCTGCACAATTTATAGACTACCAAGCCAAATACGTTTTACCATACACTTCTGATTTGTTCGACTTCCAAAATGCAACGATGGAAGCTGTAGGTAAAAAAGATAAAGCCACCGAAATTAAACTTGCAACACGCATTAAACGCAATGCTAATGTAATGAAAAATTACCGCGGCAAACTAGCCGGCATAAAAGGTATTGATTTGGTAGCGCAAAAGCAGCAGGAAGATGCCGCATTAGCCGAATTCATCAACGGAAATGTAGAAGTTAAGGCACAATACGGAAATTTAATGACCAATATCGATCAGTTATACAGGTTGATTAACAGCGATGCCAATAGAGATCTTTGGTTTAGCCAGATCTATAATTCTACCAGCCTACTTAATGTTGCCAAGAACATCAACATCTTTAAAAACAGCCTTAACCAGCAGCCTGCATCTCAAAAACAAGCCTTTTTTGACACCAACGTACCGAAATTGAAACAAGTGCTTACCAACATCTACAATGCCTACCAAATTGATGTTGACAGGCGTATTTTTAAGAGAATGCTGATGGATGCGATTTCATTTACTCCCAATCAACGAATTACATCAATAGATAAAATTGTAAATCGCGGCAGCAATAGTGAGGCAATGATTGACAGCTACATCAATGATACCTTTGGGTTAACTAAGTTAAAAGATCCCAACTATGTATTCAACACGCTATTAAAATCGGCCAAATCTATTAGCGACTACAATGATGGATTATTGTTATTAGAAACAGATATTGCTCGACAAATTGCAGAATTAAAGCCAGAGAAAGATCGAAGAGATGGCGTATTGAACAAATTAATGGGCGACTACGTAAACGTTAAGGAGAAGTTTTTAAATAAAGGCTTTGTACCAGATGCCAATAGTACCCTGAGGTTGACTTATGGATATGTGCGTGGCTACTCTCCTGCAGATGCAACCTACATGTCGCCATACACCACCATTAAAGGCATTTTAGAAAAAGGAGCTACCGGCAACCCCGACTTTTATTACCCAAACATTATCAAAAAACTTTGGGAGAAGAAAGATTTTGGTGCGTTTGCAAAGAAGGAATTAAATGATGTGCCTGTAGCTTTCCTTTACAATATGGATACTACTGGAGGAAATTCTGGATCTCCAATTATGAATGCTTATGGCGAGCTAATTGGCGTAAACTTCGACAGAGCTTACGGTGCTACCATTAACGATTATGCTTGGAACGAAAGCTACAGCCGCTCAATTGGCGTAGATATTAGGTATGTGCTTTGGGCTGCTTCGAAAATAGACAAAGCCGATTTTTTACTTAAAGAAATGGGCGTAAAACTTTAATTGCAAAATATTTAACAGTTGCCAAAATCTGTTTAAATTTCATTTTAACAATATGCAGATGTCATGATGAGCTTGTTGAAATATTTTTCAAGAATAGTCTTCGACAAGCTCAGACTGACAGGCAAAAGTTTGATGGAATTTTAAACAATCTTTAATAGCAAAACACACTAATCATTATTGACTTCCCACAAAATCGTCATTAGAGCTATTAATTGGACTAATACCTAAAACCTAATTCCTTATCCCTTAAAAAAATGAGAATAATAGCCGAATTACCACATCCTCAATGCAAGATCAGCATCTTCAGTATGAACCAAAAATTCATTGTCAAATTTGAACAGGGACCATACGAACAAAGCTACAAAATTTCGGAATTAGACCTTACCGGAGGAGGAGTTAACGAAGTGTTCCAGATCATAGATGAGGAATTTATTGAAACTGTAATTGAACGTTTCAAGCTAATGAGAACAGATTTTATAACTGCCTATCAGCGACAGCAATAACACTACAAACAACACCGTGTAACATATTGAAAAACAAATAATTAAACATTAATACAAAATTTAATTTTGCTTTTTAAGCTTTTTATAGTGTTATCACTCTTATTTATATAAATAAAAAGTTTAAACAAAAACAGACAAGTACAATCATTAACAGTTAGTTAAAATGCTTTACGAAATTTTATTTCGAGCACAAAATTCGCCAAATTAATGGAAAGTTTTGTTTTCAAACATCATTTATGGCTTTTTTCTAATTCTTAGAAATATCAATTAAATAACTAACACGTTCTGCAATCATTTCGCTTTTCGTTACCTTTACCGCCCAACAAAACCAACATGGCTAACAACAGAAACGCTGGCGTATTTTTTATCCTAGTCACTATCCTATTTGATTGTATTGGCTTTGGAATTATCATTCCAATTATGCCGGCACTAATCAAAGAACTTACCGGCGCTACGCTTAGTGAAGCTTCGGAGTACGGTGGCTTTTTGCTAACTGCCTATTCGCTGATGATGTTTGTTTGCTCGCCTATATTAGGTGCCTTGAGTGATAAAATGGGACGTCGCCCCGTGTTGCTTATCTCTCTGTTCGGCATGGCTGTTGATTACTTCTTTTTGTCTTTTGCACATACCATTACTTTGTTATTTGTTGGCCGTATTGTGGCTGGCCTGTGTGGTGCAAGTATTACCACAGCATCTGCCTATATTGCCGATGTAAGCACGCCTGATAAAAGAGCCCAGAACTTTGGTTTAATTGGCGCTGCTTTTGGCTTGGGTTTTATCATAGGCCCTGTAATTGGTGGCGTTTTTAGTCAGTTTGGAACAAGAGTGCCTTTTATGATTGCAGGCGGTTTGTCACTTATCAACTGGCTTTATGGCTATTTCATTCTTCCAGAGTCATTAAAGAAAGAAAACCGGAGAGAATTTGATTGGAAACGAGCAAATCCTATAGGTGCTTTAATGCAAATTAAGCGATATCCCTCGCTTTTAGGCCTGTTGGCCTCACTGCTTATCCTTTATATTGCTGCTCAATCTACGCAGACAGTATGGTCGTTCTACACCCAAGAGAAATTTAGTTGGGACGAAACGTGGATAGGTTATTCTTTGGGTTTTGTTGGTGTTACAGTGGCTATAGTCCAAGGTGGCCTAATTCGAATTATTATCCCCAAGCTTGGTCAAAAGAAATCCATTATGTTAGGTTTAAGCTTATATGTGCTGGGCTTTACCTTGTTTGCTTTTGCCTCGAAAGGCTGGATGATGTTTGCTTTTATGGTTCCTTATGCCTTGGCTGGAATTACTGGCCCAGCTATACAAGGAATTATTTCTACTCAAGTAAAACCAGACGAGCAAGGCGAACTGCAAGGTATTATGACCAGCTTTATGAGTTTAGCGAGTATTATTGGCCCATTATTGATGTCTTCGCTCTTTGCTCATTTTACCAGTCATAAGAACGATAGTATCTATTTTCCGGGAGCGCCATTTATGATGGGTGCAATATTGACCTGCATTTCAATTTTAATTTGTTATCAGACACTAAAAAAACATCATTAAAAAATGCTTGAATTATAAATGGCGAAATGATTGAGTTCTTACTTAAACCACATTCGTTCATCATGATTCATGCGCACAATCACAGCAGTTCTGTTGCTAAATTCGCCAACTCACTCCTCTCTCCTTTTTGCAAAGTAATATGCGCATAAAGTACATGATTTTTAGCATTTTCTATTAAGTAAGACAAACCATTACTTTCAGCATCTAAATAAGGTGTATCAATTTGATAAATATCTCCTGTAAAAACTATTTTTGTGTCTTCTCCTGCTCTACTTATGATTGTTTTTATTTCATGTGGCGTTAAATTTTGAGCCTCGTCTATAATAAAAAAAATCTTATTCAGTGTTCTACCTCTGATGAAAGCCAAAGGAGCAATTTCGATTTTTTCGGTACGCACTAGCTCATCAATTTTGAGTTGGGTTTTTTCATCATTAGTAAACTGTTCTCTAATAAATTTTAGGTTATCCCAAATTGGCGCCATATACGGATCTACTTTAGATTTTACATCGCCGGGTAAAAAGCCAATATCTTTATTACTTAAAGGAACAATTGGCCGGGTGATATAAATCTGTCGGTAATCTCTACGTTGCGCTAAGGCACTAGCTAAAGCTAAAAGTGTTTTTCCTGTGCCGGCATTACCTTGTATGGTCACCAGCTTAATTGCTGGATTCAACAATGCCTCAAAAGCAAAACTTTGCTCTGTATTACGCGGCTTAACTCCAAATACGGCTTCGCTTCTAACTAACTTTAAGGTTTGGTCTTTTTTATGGTAAAAAGCAGCAATTTGTTTTCTTTTATTTTTGAGGATGTAAAAATGATTGGTCTCAATATTTTTTAAATCTAGTTCTGCAGCATTCAAGAGGTGTTCTTTTTTTAGCTGCTCAAAAAAAACTTCGTCAAAATTATTTAAGGTGGTTTTGCCACTGTAGAGTTCTTCAACGTTTTTCACTTTGCCCGTCTCGTAATCTTCTGCATGCAAACCCAATGCTTTTGCCTTTAAACGCAAGCAAATGTCTTTTGAAACTAGAATGACTTTATGTTTCGGGTGTTCCTCCTTTAAAACTAAAGCTGAATTAAGTATTCGATTATCAAACTTTCCCTGACTAAACAAGGTTTCTGCATTTTGCAGTCTAGGGAGCTCTTCGATCTGAATTTTAAATCTACCTAAACTCTTCTTATTGAGTACAAACCATTGGTTAAGCAGCTTGTTTTCGGCTGCGCTATCTATAATACGAATGAAATTACGAGCTTCGAAATTACGGGTATCGTTGCCACTTTTAAAGTTATCCAGTTCTTCTAACACTAAAGCCGGAACTGCTACATCATGCTCCTGAAAATTGTTTACCGCATCATGATCATATAAAATCACTGAAGTATCGAGCACAAATATTTTCTTAGCAAGTGTTACGTTATCCTTTTTCGCCATAGCACACTAAAATTAAGATTAAATTAGGTAGAAATGAAATTAGGAAAATGGATTTTGATTTGCGGCAACTGCCGTTAATAGAAATTAAGATGCAACAAGTACCAAAGCAAAAACGGAGAACTGCCTCTTTCGATTTGGTTCTCCGTTTTAAACTTACCCTTATTCGTAAATATTAGTAAGCTATCAATCGAATTTAACTTTACCTCTTTGGCTTCCCTTCTTTCGAATGTTATGCCTTAGTATGATGTTCTCAAACTTTCCTTCCATAGAGTTCAAGTTTTTCCCATCATGTCTGTTCATTGTTCAGTTTGGTATTCCTACCTATTTCAACTTTCTCCATCCTTTCTTTCGAATGACCTGAGGTTGTTGCTTTTTTGTTGTTCATTTCCGTTTTGCAACTTCATTTGAACCTATTATGTTTTTAAACATATATAGACTGATACAATTCTAATCCCGAAATTTCGTAGCTTTTCAGCTTTCATTTCGTTTTGGATTTTTTCAGACGGTCAAAGTACTTCGTTTTGATAGTATCTAAGTTAAGTACTGTTAAAACATTTGCAAAGAAAAACGGCATTGTTTTATTAACAAGTTACAAACCAAACAATTAACACTTACAAACACTTAAGAAAGCCCAAAAATAGGTTTTACTTGCCGTAAACATAATATTATGCGATTGAGAATTAACTTATTAACAACCAGTTTATTAACATTCCCAGCCCAATTAGCTATTTTTCTATCGCCATTGGCAGCATATTTTGGTTCAACGCATTGTATTTCTTTAATATTTCTATTGTTTTTTTAATCGGTAACGCCTTTACTTCGCGGCCTTTCTTTCCTTTTGTATCTGTTGCCATAAAAAGCGAGTTTAACAACGCTTCTTCGGTTGCTTCCCAAACTGCTAAAAACAACGGCGATAAATTGTCGTTATTCAAATCATCAATGGTTCTAGTGGTGTTTTTAGCGTTGTAGAATATTCTATTTTTCTCATAAGTAGAAAAAGCCACAGCATAGTCTCCACTGCCATTAGAAGAAAACGCACCCACATTACCGAAAGCAATATAAGATCGTTTGGCGAGCCTTTCCAAATTTCTGTCGGACAAGGGTGCATCAGTAGCAATCACAATCATACAAGAACCATCGGCCTTATAAGGCTTATTTTTATCCATTAGGTAAAAGTTATTTAGCTCTCTACCCACAGGCGCACCATTTACTTGCAAAACCCCACCAAAATTAGATTGTACTAATACCCCTACCGTGTAGCCACCTTTTGATTTTGGCAATACACGAGAAGAGGTGCCTATACCTCCTTTAAAACCCAGTGCTTCTGTGCCAGTTCCCGCTCCAACACAACCTTCGGCAACCGGTCCATCCTTCGCATTTTGTAGTGCAGCAAGTACGTCTTCGGTTTTTACGTGCCTACCTCTAATATCATTCAAGCCACCATCATTGGTTTCTCCAACCATTGCGTTTACCGAACGTACATTTTCGTTGCCGGGTTGTGCCAATACATAATCTAATAGTGCATTAGCTACCAAAGGTGTGTTTAAAGTATTGGTTAGCAATATAGGCGTTTCCAAATTTCCTAATTCTTTAATTTGAGACAAACCCATAGATTTGCCAAAACCATTGCCAATATACACGGCTGCTGGTACTTTCTCTTGAAAAATATTACCTCCATGAGGAGCAATAGCTGTTACTCCCGTTCTTACCGAATCTCCTTTAATTAATGTAGCATGTCCAACTTTTACACCAGCCACATCAGTGATGGCATTGTATTTACCAGTTTTAAGAATACCTGTAAATACGCCGAAATCTCTTGCCCTTCCTCTTTTTTCTTGCGCAAAAGAAAGTAATGAAGATGCAACGACTGCTAAAGTCAGTAAGGATTTAATATTCATAACTCATTCAATATTTTTTGTCGAAGCTAATTATAAAACTTCAAAAAGGATTACTTGCCCCAATTTTCAAATCAAAATCAACACAAATAGTGTTAGATTTGTACATGCTTAACAGGCCAATTAGAGATACACAAGATTTTTTGCTTAGCAATTATTTTGCAGAAGGCCTGCGGATTACATTTGGTGTGCTTTGCCCCTCGCTAATTATGGCACACTACGGGATGTTACAGTACGGCATGACTTTATCTCTTGGTGCACTTTGTGTGAGCATTGTAGATTCACCTGGCCCAATTCAGCATCGCAGAAATGCCATGTTTGTAACTACTGCATTGCTATTCTTAGTAAGTATCGTTATAGGTTTAACCAATAAAAGCGACATTTTTATAGGTATTTTATTGGTAGCTTTCAGCTTTATATTCTCTATGCTGTTTTTGTATGGAGCAAGAGCAGCTGCTATTGGCACTTCGGTTTTACTCATCATGATTTTAAGTATTGATGACGTGAGGCCATGGCAAGAAGTTATTTTCTATAGCATGTTGGTGTTTATTGGAAGTATTTGGTATACCGCTTTAAGCTATGTAATTTATAGATTACGCCCTTATAGGTTGGCTCAGCAAACTTTAAGCGATTCGATACACGAGATAGCCGATTTTCTACGTGCCAAAGCCAAATTTTATGCGCAAAACACCAACTACGACAAGAACTATGCAGAATTGTTGCAATTGCAGGTTGATGTACATCAGAAACAAGATGAAGTGCGTGAGGTACTCTTTAAAACCAGGGAAATTGTAAGGGAGTCTACTCCTCAGGGTAGATTTTTACTGATTGTTTTTACCGATACCGTTGATTTGTTTGAACAGGTAATGTCTACCTATTATAATTACAAACAACTTCATAAGCAATTTGATGACGCGGGAATTTTGTCGCATTACGAGGAAGCAATTAATAAAATTGCCGACTCGTTAGATGATATTGCTTTTTCATTAAAAAGCGGTGGGCTACCAACACTATCTGACAACTTAGAGAATGATTTAGCAAAGCTGAGGCAAGAAATTAGCGATTTAGAGGAAAATAAAAGCGAAAAGTATAATACGTTAGGCATCATCGCACTGCGAAACATTGAAGTTAATATCGAAAATATTGTAAATAGGATTAAAACCATTAACAAATACTTTAATAAAAAGGAACAACGCAAAATAAAAAAGGGAGATGTTGATGTTGGGAAATTTGTAACCTCGCAAGAAATCAATATCAAGTTATTAATCAACAACCTAACTTTTAGTTCTTCCACTTTTAGACATTCCATTAGGGTATCCATTGTAATGTTTGTAGGTTTTGTGGTGGCTAGAAGCTTGGATTTTGATCACAGTTATTGGATTTTGCTGACCATCTTGGTGATTTCTAAACCAGGTTTTAGTTTAACCAAACAGAGAAACTATCATCGGATTATAGGAACGGTTATAGGTGCATTTATTGGTATGGGCGTGCTTCATTATGTTCATGATAAAAACACCTTGTTCACCATATTGATATTGTTCATGATTGCTGGCTACAGCTTTCAGCGAAAAAATTATGTAGTGAGCGTACTATTTATGACCCCTTATATCCTCATCATTTTCGATTTTTTGGGTATGGGAACCATGTCTTTGGCTAGAGAACGAATTTATGACACCTTGATAGGCTCTGGAATTGCATTTTTGGCTAGCTATTGGCTATTTCCAAATTGGGAACACGAAAAACTAAAGGAAGCGATGACAGAAATGATCGAATCTAACCGATGGTATTTTACCGAAGTTACCAAACTGTATTTCGAAAAAGGGTTTGATTTAACAAATTATAAGTTAGCTAGAAAAGAAGTTTACGTAAAAACCTCCAACTTAGCTTCTATGTTTCAAAGAATGTTTTCGGAGCCCAAGAGCAAACAACTGCACATTAAAGAGTTGCATCAATTTACCGTATTAAACCATTTACTTTCTTCTTATATTGCTAGTTTGTCACTATATATTAAAGAGCATAATTTTGTTTGTGTTAATTACCAAGATATAAAACCAATTGCCGATAATACTACTTATTTGCTAGAAAATGCTGGAGAAAATTTGAGGAAACAAATTAGCGCACCTAGTAACGTACCACTTATTAGGCGAAAAAATTTGGCAAACGTGCCACTTTCCGATTCGGATATTGTAATTGAAGAGCAATTTGATTTGATACAAAAAGTATCTTACGACATTTTTAAATTAACGGAAAAAATCACGATTTAGCTAAGCATCTTTCATAACCCTTCCAATTCGAAAATCCAACTTGTTAAACCAAACTAAAAGCTCATTTAGTTGTTGCTATTAAAAATTGAATAGTATGGAAAAAGTATATACAGCCTCGGTTACCGTTATTGGCGGTAGAGATGGGCACGCAAAATCTAGCGACGGAATATTTGAAACTGATTTAAGAAAACCAAAAGAAATGGGTGGACAAGGCGGTGCCCCTAATCCAGAGCAATTGTTTGCCACTGCTTGGGGTGCTTGTTATTTAGGAGCATTGCATTCTGTAGCTGATTTAGCAGGAGTTGATGCCAGTAATGCCAATATAAATATTCACATTTCCTTTAATAAAAATGGAAAAGGCTTTGCGCTCTCTGCAGATTTAGATGTTCACATTCCTGATATTAGCATTGAAGAAGCGCAATCTTTAGCTGATAAAGCAAATGCGGTATGCCCTTATTCTAACGCTACTAAAGGGAATATAGAGGCCAGAGTTACCGCAGTGTAATTTAACTTTGAAACAACGCAAATGAGAGATCTAGCTTTGCTTAGGTCTCTCGTTTTATTTGTAATGATTTATAACCACTATATACTAGTAATCCAGACCTAAATAAATGTATAGGGCTTGAAAATGAAGCAAATAAGTATCTAACTTAATTCAAATTGTTACACAAAAATTTAAGCTAATAATACTTCTGCCGGAATACCCAGTTTTTGATGAAATAACTTTGCAATACGTAGTGTAAGTGGTTTTTTACCACTTAACAAAGCCGACACATAACCTTTACTACCTATCAAATCAACCAAATCTTTATTCAATAAACCTTTCTCTTCCATCTTTAATTTTACCACCTCCAGCGGGTTAGGAAAAGGGATTGAATAATGCGAATCTTCATATTGTTTAATAAGCAACAATGCAATTTGTAACTTTTGCCCTTCCTTACTCTCTGGATTTAAAGATAAATCAAATTGTTCATCAACCCAGTTTAATAAAGTATTATACTCTTTTTCTGTATTAATTATTTGTAAATCCATTTTTTATCATTTAAACTTTACAGTCGTTACATCAATTTTGTCATATTCTTTATGAGTACCAAACCACTTTACTTGTATAGTTTTGTATAAGAAAATAATGCGTATCACTAATTTGTACTTATTACCCATAATATTAACAACCACCCTATCATCACCCACTAAACTGGCATTACCGTAAATGCTCTTAAGTTCCTGAAAACTATTAAAATCAGCATGTAAAAATTCATAATACCATTCGAACAGTGCATGCTTAGCATTTGGGTATGCTTCTCCGTAAGCTAAAAGCGTTTTTCTGTTAATGATATTAACCATACGGTAGTTTTCTATTAGATTACAAAGTTTTCTATTAGAAAACAAACCACAGCATTAAATACTTACAATATCAGCAATCCAAACTCTCTCAGCGTATTCATCGGTTTTGAATACCAGAACAATTCGAAATGTTCCATACTCGTTTCAAAATCAGCTTTAATATCTTGAAAGGTTAGAGTTTTTTCGTTTCTGGCAGAAACTTTATCTAAAGTATCAACCAACCATTCTCCTTCTACTTTATTAGTTTGGATGCTGAAAGTTTCTCGTTTGTTATGAAAATGCAAAATCATCATCTCCCAAGTATTGCCTTTTTTAGATTTGGTAAAAGTTTCAACCGACGGCTTGCCTCCTAACCAAACAATTTTCGCCGTTGGTTTAATACTGATGTTTTCATTACTGCTCAAGGCTTTATCAATAAAACTGGATGGAATGGTAGTTCTTGGAATTTTAAAATCAAACCAATCTTGCAGTTTATAATCGAAACAAATGCCGTGCATGAAATTAAAAAGAGACTTCTTTAATCCATAACTGAATTTGTTATGGTCTATTCCAGTTTTATCGGTATAGTTGATGTCGTTATTAGCAAAGGTGCCAATCTCTTCCGTTTCTTTTACTACACCAAATTTTTCGGGATACAAACCCACGGGGCTGTGTGCTGTCATGGCAAATTGATGCCAAAATCCAGATTGCAATACTCCTGCTTGGAACAATTGGCGCACCATTTCTAAGCTGTCTACCGTTTCTTGTACAGTTTGGGTGGGATAACCGTACATTAAATAAGCATGTACCATAATGCCAGCTTCAGTAAAATTTCGTGTAACCTTGGCCACCTGTTCTACCGTAACTCCTTTATCAATCAGTTTTAACAATCTGTCTGAAGCCACTTCTAAACCACCAGAAACAGCAATACAGCCTGACGCTTTTAATAATAAGCACAAATCTCTGGTAAAGCTTTTTTCGAAGCGGATGTTGGTCCACCAAGTAACTGCTATTTTTCTTCGGAGGATCTCTAATGCCACTTCTCTCATCAAAGCAGGTGGCGCAGCTTCATCCACAAAGTGAAACCCATTTTGCCCCGTTTTATCGACTAGTTCTTCAATCCTATCTACAATTTGCTTGGCAGCAACGGGCTCGTAAACTTTAATATAATCTAACGAAATATCGCAAAAAGTACATTTGCCCCAATAGCAACCATGCGCCATAGTCAACTTATTCCAACGGCCATCGCTCCACATCCTGTGCATTGGGTTTACAATCTCAATTACCGAAATGTAACTGTCCAACAACAAACCAGAATAATCAGGAGTACCTACATCAGCTTGCTTATAGTCGCTTCTTAAAGCATCATTACGATAACTAACTTTTCCATTTTCTAACAAAAATGTTCTTTTGTAAAGATTAAACTCACCGCCTTTAACAACAGCATGGTATAAAAGTTCAACTGGTAACTCACCATCATCAAGGGTAATGTAGTCAAAAAACTCAAAAACTCTTTGATCTGAAAGTGAGCGTAGTTCTGTATTTGGAAAGCCGCCACCCATAGAGATTTTAATATGAGGATAGTTTTGCTTTACGAATTGCGCACAACGAAATGCCGCATATAAATTCCCTGGAAATGGAACTGAAATTAAAAATAATTTGGGTTGTACCTCTTCTATCCTATCTTTTAGGATACCGATTAAAATACGATCAATATAGCTTGGCGTTTGATGGAGCGCTGCATACAATTCATCAAAAGAATTGGCGCTTCGTCCCAATCGCTCTGCGTACCTGCTAAAACCAAAATTTGGGTCAATACATTCCACAATAAAATCAGAGATATCTTCTAAATAAAGCGTGGCTAAATGCTTGGCTTTATCCTGTGTTCCCATCTCACCGAAAGCCCAATCTAACTCGTCTAGTTGCGAAAAACGAGAAGCTTCTGGCAAAAAATCTTCTTGACAAATCTGCAATGCTAACGTTGGATTTTTGCCTTGCAGGAAAGCGATTACAGCATCGATTGTCTTTAAATAATCTTCCTTAAGCGCAATAATTCGTTGAATATTAAGCGAAAAAGTTTTTTCTGAAGTTTGCTCCGCTTGGTTGAATAAAGCTGTTAGCCCTTTCTTAGAAAAAAGTGCTAGAATAACTTCAATACCTAAATCGGCTTGGGTTGAAGAAATCCCTTTTGTATTTAAAAAACCTTTGATATACGCCGTGGCTGGATACGGGGTATTCAGTTGAGTAAATGGGGGTGTAATTACAAGTATTTCGCTTTGCAATGGGTATTATTTTCTGCAAAAATAGTTAAATCTTTGTTTACAAACAGCTACAGTCAATTAACAATTATTTTCATTAAATTTGTTGTATGGAAACGGTTCTTCTTCAAATAAATAACAGTAAAGCTTACAAACTTTTAAAAGATTTGGAAGATTTGAATATCATTAAAGTTTTAAAAAAAAATAAGGCTTCTTCAAAAAAAGCTTCAGCCCATGATTTTTTAGGTGCTATATCTGGTAGTGATATCGAATTAATGGACAACGCTATTGAAGAAGGTTGCGAAAAAATTGACTTAAATGAGTGGAAATAAAGTTTTACTAGACATTAATATTATTTCTGCGCTTTTAAAGGGCGAAACTTCCATTGCTGATGAAATTGATAAAGCTTCGCAAATATTTCTTTCGGCTACTGTTATTGGAGAATTGTTTTATGGAGCACAATATTCTATTCAAATCGAAAGCAATATTAGAAATATTAAAAAGCTGGTATTAAGGTATGAAGTTCTAAATATTGACGCCGAAACGTCAGCAATTTATGGAATCATCAAAGCAACGTTAAGGAGAAATGGAACGCCAATACCCGAAAATGATATTTGGATTGCAGCTACTGCAATTCAACATAAATTAGCTTTAAGTACAAGAGACAAGCACTTTAACCAAATAAAAGATTTGAATGTATTGGCTTGGTAAACTACAAATTCTGTGCTATCACAAAACCGCTTGCCCAAGCCCATTGAAAATTATATCCACCCAACCATCCGGTTACATCCACACACTCGCCACCGAAATAACAACCCGCCAGTTTTTTACTTTCTAAGGTTTTAGAAGAAAGTTCGTTGGTATCAATTCCACCACGCATTACTTCGGCTTTGTCATAGCCTTTATCACCTGCTGGTTTTACCTTAAAGTGATGTACAGTTTGTTCTAAAGCTTCCATTTCTGCTTTAGTTAAATCGGCAATGGTTTTGGTTAAGGGCAAAAACTTTCCCAGTGCATCTGTAAATTTCTTGGTGTAAAATCTATTTAACAAAGTTGATAATTGAATACGTCCATTTTGTTGGCGCTCAACAGTTAATGTTTCTAATATATTTTCGTTAGGTAGTAGGTCAATTTCAATTTCTTGTCCTCTTCGCCAATAGCTTGAAATTTGTAAAATTGCCGGGCCACTTAAGCCCCAATGCGTAAACAGAATGTTCTCCTCGAAACTCATTTCATCGTTACTTAACCTACAATACACCGAATTGCCAGACAATTGGGCAAACCAAGCTTCGTCTTTACCGGTAATGGTTAATGGAACTAACGCAGGTGCAGTTTCTACAATATTCAACTTGTGTTTACGTGCAAATTTCAGGGCAAAATCTGTTGCGCCCATTTTAGGGATAGGTAAACCACCGGTGGCCATCACCAATTTAAGCGCTTTTAACGTTTTTGATTTTCCGTTTAGTTGGTAAGTAACTTGATATTCATTGTTATCATTTTCAATGGAAATAACCTCTGCATGGCAAATAATTTTTTGTTCCATTTCGGCGCAGAGCGATGTAAAAACTTCAACCACGTCTTTTGCATTTTTTCCCTCCGGAAACAGCTGTCCCAAGGTTTTTTCTGCACCGTATATGCCGTAGGTTTCAAAAAAACTGATGGTATCTTCTACCGTCCATTGTTTAAAAGCAGATTTCAAGAAATGCTCGTTAGCAGAAATGAACTGCTCGTGTGTAGCGCCTATGTTGGTGTAATTACAGCGCCCGCCACCAGAAATGAGGATTTTAGCACCAGGCTTATCGTTTTTTTCGAGTACAATTACTTTCTTACCTAAGAACCCTGCTTGCACAGCACACATTAATCCGCAAGCACCAGCGCCAATAATTATTGCATCGTATTCCATTTGGCAAAGGTAAAGGAATTGTTGGATTGCTTTGTGATTTTATTGTTGGTATGATGCAGAGTGTCTTCGCGTTATTTGCGAAGCTCGTATTTTTTCTTTGCGTTAAATTTTTACCACAAAGCTTTTATAAGCTTGGGCAAGGTAACGCCAAGTTTTGTATTAGTTTGGGTTAAATAGCCCTGACAGTAGCGAACACGTAGCCGGCAAACCTATGTGTTTGCCGGCGAAGTAAAGCGGATGGCAGGACTACAGGAAAATAGTAGCATTAAAACTGCGCTTCAAAAACAATTAAACACCATATTTTATTGCAATACGGATATCGACAACCTACAATTTTTAACTCGAAACTCACTTATTTTTTGCTACTTTTGCAACAAATTTAAACGATAATGGCAAAACAGATTAGCGAGTTAAAACTAGGTATTTTAGGCGGCGGACAATTAGGTAGAATGTTAATTCAGGAAGCAATTAACTACAATTTAACTACTTTAGTTTTAGATCCAGATGCCGATGCGCCCTGTAAACACATTGCCAATTATTTTGAAAATGGTTCGATTACCGATTATGATACCGTATATAATTTTGGTAAGAAGGCAGACATTATTACGATTGAAATTGAAAAGGTAAACGTTGAGGCACTTGAGCAATTGGAACGAGAGGGCAAACAGGTTTACCCACAACCTAGAGTGATTAGATTGATACAAGATAAAGGCGTGCAGAAGCAATTTTTTAAGGAAAATAATATTCCTACCGCTCCTTTTATGTTGGTTAATTCGCAAGAGGATCTCAGCAGTGGGAAGTTTCCATTTCCTTATATTTTGAAACTACGGAGAGATGGCTATGACGGAAAAGGTGTAATGAAAATTAGCGATATTAATGATGTTGAAAATGCATTTGATGCGCCTACGCTAATTGAAGAACTGGTTGATTTTGAAAAAGAAATTGCGGTAATTGTGGCGAGAAATGCCAATGGCGATGTAAAAACGTTTCCAATGGTAGAAATGGAGTTTAACCCCGAAGCTAATTTGGTAGAATTCTTAATTTCGCCTTCCACTTATCCTGAAAGTATCCAAGAAAGAGCCGAAAAAATTGCAAAGGATATTGCTGCGGCATTAAATATTACCGGAATTTTAGCGGTAGAGATGTTTATTACCAAGCACGGCGATATTTTAGTAAACGAACTGGCTCCCCGCCCACATAATAGCGGTCATCAAACTATTGAAGGTAACTACGTGTCTCAGTTTGCGCAACATTTACGGTCAATTTTTAACTTACCACTAGGCGATACACGTTCTATATCAAACGCCATTATGGTAAATGTGCTAGGCGAAAAAGGTCACGATGGTGTAGCTAAATACAGCGGATTGGAAAAAATCATGTCTATTGAGGGTGTTTATGTACATCTTTATGGAAAGAAATACACCAAGCCTTTCCGTAAAATGGGTCACTTAACTATTGTAGACCAAAATCGTGAGCAAGCTATTGAAAAGGCTAGGTTTGTGCAACAAACATTGAAAGTGATTTCTTAACAGATTTGAGATATAAGATATGAGTATGGAGACTTTTGCAAGTAATCTCCATACTTGATACTTAAATCTTGATACTTAAAATAATAAAAAATGAAAGTTGGTATTATCATGGGCAGCAAGTCGGACTTGCCTGTAATGCAAGATGCGGCAGATATTTGCAAAGAATTTGGGGTGGATTTCGAAATTACGGTGGTTTCGGCACATCGTACACCAGATCGCATGTTTTCGTATGCAAAAGAAGCTGCTAGTCGTGGTATAAAAGTAATTATTGCGGGTGCCGGTGGCGCAGCACATTTACCGGGTATGGTAGCTTCTATTACTACGGTTCCGGTAATTGGGGTGCCAGTAAAATCATCCAACTCTATTGATGGTTGGGATAGCATTTTATCGATCTTACAAATGCCAAATGGCATTCCGGTAGCTACGGTTGCGTTAAATGCTGCAAAAAATGCGGGATTGTTGGCTGTACAGATTTTATCTACTGCTAAACCTGAGCTTGCAGAAAAAATGCAGGCTTACAAAGATGATTTAAGAGCAAAAGTTGAGCTTACTGCCGCCGAAATGGAAGGTTAGTTTGTAAGTGGAAAAAGGGCTTTAGACCGGAAGATTTATTGTAGCCGAAGAGTTTTACGACCTTCGGCTATTATTTTACTGTACATTTTGAAAAAAGCATTTGTCAAATGCTTCTAATTTAAAACTACAACTTTCAACATTCTTCACAGTTTTCAGTTTTTTAGTTAATTTCGGCCTTTATTAACCCGAGGTTCCTACAATACTATTTTGAGGACGAAGGCCCCATCTTAGGGATGGTAAAAAATAAAATAAGCATGAAAGAAACGGTTGTTAGTGGCATTAGGTCCACAGGAAAGCTACATTTAGGTAACTACTATGGTGCGGTAAAAAACTTCATCAAGATGCAAGAAGAGTATAATTGCTATTTCTTCATTGCAGATTGGCATTCACTAACAACACATCCAACACCAGAAAACCTACACGGGAATATTAAAAATGTATTGGTAGATTATTTGGCTTGTGGATTAAATCCAGAAGAAAGTACTATTTACGTACAATCTGATGTGCCAGAAATTATCGAGTTATACTTGTATTTAAACATGAACGCCTATTTGGGCGAGCTGGAGAGAGCTACTTCATTTAAAGATAAAGTTCGTGCCAGTCCGGATAATGTAAATGCAGGCCTGCTCACCTACCCTGTGTTAATGGCCGCCGATATTTTAATACACAGAGCCACCAAAGTGCCAGTAGGCAAAGATCAGGAGCAGCATTTAGAAATGGCCCGTACCTTTGGTAACCGTTTCAACCGCCTGTACAATCAAGAGTATTTCCCAGAGCCTTATGCCTTTAGCTATACCGAAAAACTGGTAAAAGTACCAGGTTTAGATGGCAAAGGAAAAATGGGTAAGTCTGAAGGCGATGCCAACTGCGTTTACCTTTCTGATACCCCAGAAGCCATTCGTAAGAAAGTAAGCAGAGCAGTTACCGATAGCGGACCAACTGAAGAAAATCAAGCGAAACCGGAGGCAATCCAAAACCTGTTTGATTTAATGAAGATTGTTTCGCCAGCAGATACGTTAAGTCATTTTGATGATTTGTATAATAAAATGGCCATTCGTTACGGAGACTTCAAAAAGCAATTGGCCGAAGACATGATTATCGCTACCGATCCGGTAAGGGATAGAATTAACGATATTGCAAATGATACCGCATATTTGCAAAAAGTAGCACGTTTAGGAGCCGAAAAAGCAAGAGAAAGTGCTCAAAAGACAATCAAAGAAGTACGCGAATTAATAGGTTTTAAAAGTTTTTAATTAATAGATTTGAGAAGTGAGATTTGCGTGGTGAGATATTTCTCAAATTCTCAATACTAATACTGGATACGAAATATGCATATAGCAATAGTAGGCAACATAGGTGCTGGAAAAACAACGTTAACAGGTTTGTTGGCAAAAAATTATGGTTGGGAAGCACTTTATGAGGCTGTAGATAACAATCCCTATTTGGAGGATTTCTATAGCGACATGAAGCGCTGGAGTTTCAACCTACAAATCTATTTCTTAAATATTCGTTTTCAGCAGATTGTTGAAATAGACAATAATAAGCGGAACGTGATACAAGACCGTACTATTTATGAAGATGCACACATATTTGCAGATAACCTTCATGAAATGGGCTTGATGACCACCCGTGATCATGATAACTATAGAGCTATTTTTGACAACATTACTTCCTTTATAAAACCACCTGATCTTTTGGTTTACCTCAGAGCATCGGTGCCTACTTTGGTCAATAATATCCAGCGCCGTGGTAGAGAGTATGAGGCAAGCATTCGTATTGATTATTTGTCTAAACTAAACGAAAAGTACGAAGCTTGGATTAAAAACTATAAATTGGGTAAATTGCTAATTTTAGACAAGGATAAGTTAGATTTTACAAATAACCCTGAAGATTTGGGAGCAGTAATACAATCTATAGAAGCCGAAATTAATGGTTTATTTTAGATGATTAATTGTGGACTTACTGATAAAAATATTAGCTTTTACTATTAATTTTATTGGTACAGATATCTTTACCGTTTTTGGATTTTATTCATTTCTTTATATAGTATTCTCATTCTTTCTTAGAAAAAACAGCAAAGCATACGAGTTTGATAATATATCATGTCAGTTAATCAGTTTTAGTGGTTTAGTTTACTTTAGCTGCTTTTTACTATCAATTATCTTTATTTTATATAAGGGAGATGAGGAAAAATTTTCTCTTATCAATAGAATGTTTGGTCCGTATTGGTTTTTATTTTTCTTACAACCCATTACCTACCTTATAATTACGCAACTGTTGAGATTTAAGAAAGTGAAAAATTCTAAAATAGCTAGATTATTGCTCATTCCTTTTTACCTATTCAGTTATGAAATGTTAGTTATTTTAATGACCTCATTGCACAGAGACTACTTTCCAAGTAGTTGGAGTATAGATATTTCTATATCCGATATACTTGTTGGCATATTTATTAAGATTTTACTTTACTTAATCATTTTAGGTTTATTTTTCATTTTTTACAAGCAATTAAAAAAATTAAGATATACTGATTAATAAAAGAGATCTTTTTAATGTCTTTTAAAACAATATTAATATACAAATTAGATGAGCAAAGATTTCCAGCACGAAGATCCATAAAATTGGAAATGGGGAATTTTTTATTTCAATAAACGGGACTACAGATTGATCGTTCCAAAGAGAAACCCTATCATGGGCTGGACATTTAATTTTGCTCATCCAGTTGGATATATTGTGATCATCCTCATTCTACTTCTTATCATTTTTCAATCGATTTGATGTAAGCTATTTTTTATCTCTATATATTTATGGAATTGATTGTAATGAAGCGCTCAGATCTGCTCGTCCCACAAGGAGGTTTGAAAAATCATATTGAGGTTTCGTACTTGCAGAATAATTTATTATTTTAAGGCCTGTAAAACATCTTTAATGAAGAAATTAATTTTTCCATCGTTATTTATTGCCTTATTTTTTGCGTGTACATCTAAAAGTGTAGAAAATGGGAAAGATAAGTCCGAGCCTCTGGAACGGACCATCACTTTTGCTTTTTCAGATACGGTTAGGCTTGATACTTTTCGTATTGCACTAATCGGTAAAAATACGGATGAAATGCAAATGCATTTTACCATTACCTCTTACCAAGGGAAAGAAATTTATAAACAGGAAATTAAAGCCAGCGAATTGTTGAAAAACTACATCGCCACAGCAGAACTGAAGAAAGAAGCAGATAAACTCAAATTCTTAAAGGAAGAAATTGCTTACTTTTTTGATGAGCGTCACTTTCTAGAGCCTGCAGTTACCGAAAATGAAAGTCCTGATAAAAATGTGCCCGACTTAGCTTTTTATCAAGAATTAAAAAAGAGTAACCTTAACGGTTTCGAATATCGGTTGGCGAAAGATCATAATGTATATATTGCTTGGTCGGTAAATGAGCAAAAAGTTAAAATTTACTATAAGTGTTGCTAGTTGAAGATGAAGCTAGTTGTTAGCTATTCGCTTTGCGACATGGTAAAACCGAACTATTGCTAATTAAACACTAAAACAGACATTAAAGTTACATTTTTGGTAATAGATGTCTGCCTTATTGCTATAGTTTTTATAACTTTGCGACAATGTTACTCTTTAGAAGATTAATAGCGGTTGTTTTACTCTTGGGCATCTTGTCCAACACATTCAACTATCTTATTATTTCTTCGTCGTATCACTTTAATAAGTCTTACATATCATCTGTTTTATGTACTAATAAAGACAAGCCCGAAAAACATTGTGAGGGAAAATGTTTTTTAGACATCAAACTTAAAGAGCTTGAGCAAAAGAACAAACAGGAACAGGAACACACCAAACGTTTAATTGAAACGGTGGCTCCCGGCGAATATGAGCTAGCTTTCCATACTTTTGAACATATTTTGGAAATGCCTATTCCTTTCTATCTGCAACAAAAACCCATTGGCATTGCCAACACCATCTACCATCCTCCAAAATTAGTATAGTAAGTTCATTTTTGTGGTGTAACTGATCATCAACTACGATTGGTCACGATAAGTTACACTAACCATTGTGCTGTAAGTTAGCTTTTACCGCAAATTCAAATTATTATTTAAAAATCAAGTCATCCATTGCAACGGTTATCTGTTAAGCTGGTAAACTGTACCGAGCTTTAGGTTGTAACATATTATCGTGTTTTCGCCTAAATTTCATGCTTTTTATCCTTTTCACGAGAACTTTAGCAATAGTATGACCTTACTATATCCAAAAATCAAATGAAAAAGATTTTATCTATTCTTACCATCATTACCGTTTTATTTAGTTCGTGCGATAAAGACGATACATCACCAGTTTTAGATAGTCCTGGCAAAGTTTCCGTTAATTTCGATGCTGTTTTTGGAAATGCTGATTTTGCATTGAACACCAATTTTACCGCTGGTACAAAAACCTACAACTTTAATAAGTTTAGGTATTGGGTAAGTAATGTAGTATTGGTAAAAGCCAACGGCGAAGAATACAGTGTGCCAAAATCGTACTTTTTATTGGAAGAAACAGCTGCTGTAACTGTACAAGATGGGGCTTACACCTACCCCGCAAATAAAAGAGAATTGGTAGAACTAAGCGATATTCCTGCTGGCGAGTACAAAGGCATCAAATTCGGTATAGGTGTAGAATCTAAATACAATGATAACCTAAGTTTAACAATTGGCGAGCTTTCTCAACTGAACGGCATGACCAATGTATCTTGGATGTGGCACACCAGTTACATCTTCACTGCCGTTGCCGGTAAAGTTACTGAGAGTGCTGCAACTAAAAATATACAGGTAGAAACAGGTTTAAATGCAAATTACAAAAGTGTTAGTTTAAACTTTCCGCAAAATTTAAAAGTAGGCGGTATCGCGGCTTCTAGCATTAACCTTAAGGCCGATGTAGCCAAAGCATTAGATGGCATTGACGTAACTGCCACCCCTATTGTGGGTGCAGCGCAGGCTACTACCATGACCACTTTGGCCAACAATTACAGCACCAAAGTTTTTAGCGTAGCTTCAGTAAACTAAAATGAGTAAGGCAAAGGCACCGATGTTATGGCTGGCTTTGGCACTAGCAGTTTCTTCTTGTAAAAAGGAAGAAACTGCTCTCATAGCTGATGACCATTTCCGTTTAAATGTACCGAATAATATGCCGGCTTGGGTTGATGATATAGAAAACCCATTGACTACCACCGGTGTGAAATTAGGCAGGGTGCTTTTTTACGATAAACGACTATCGGGCAATAACCAAATTTCTTGCGCTTCGTGCCACCAACAAGATTTGGCATTTAGTGATGGAGTAGCCTTAAATAACATTGGCGTTTCTAAACAGCCTTTGCACAGGCACGCACCAGCATTGTTTAACCTGCTTTGGGCCAACAACGGTTTATTTTGGGACGGTGGCTCTACCAATTTAGAGTCTCAAGCTTTTGGCCCATTAACCGCTTTTGATGAAATGGGGCAAGATTTGAGCGCATTGGAAGTAGAACTGAAAGCGGTACCTGAATATAGGACACTTTTTGAGCAAGCATTTAAAAATGGTATTACTTCGGCAAATGTGGTAAAGGCTTTGGCTCAGTTTCAACGAACGCTAGTTTCTGCCAACTCACGCTACGACAAATACAAACGCAAAGAAGGTGTGGTACTCAATGCACAAGAAATGGCTGGGCTAGCTTTAGTAGAACAAAAGTGTAAAAGTTGCCACGCCGGAGAATTGTTTACCGACAATGCCTACCATAACAATGGCCTAGATCAAAGTTTCAGCAATGAACACGAAGGTATTCATCAAGGAAGATTTAGGGTAAGCTACCAAGCTGCAGATTTAGGTGCATTTAAAACACCTTCGTTACGCAACGTAATGTTAACCGCACCTTACATGCACGATGGTAGGTTTAAAAACATTGATCAAGTTTTGGATCATTATAGCGAAGAATTAAAACCCTCGGCCACGGTCGACAAAGCATTGTTCCAAAATAACGGGCAATTGGGCATACCCCTGAGTTTGGCAGAAAAAAATGCTGTCAAAGCATTTTTAACCACACTTACCGACGAAGAATTTATTCATAATAAAAATTTTAGTAACCCTTACTAATCATGAAAAAGAAACTATTATATTTTGTAACGCTAATCACGATAATTTTAAGTTCATGTAGCAAAAACGATGATCCTGCTCCCGATTTTGAAGAGGCCAACCTCGCTCCTTTCTCTATTGAGTTTGATAATATTGTTGGCGATAGAACATTCTCCATCAATAATACTGGAAGTTTATACACCAACGCCGCCGGGGAGAAATTTTCGATTTCTATGCTGCAATATTTTATCAGCAACATTAAAGTAACTACGGCCAGCGGCAAAACCTATACTGTACCACAAGATGAAAGCTATTTTCTAATTAACGGGGCCGACCGAAACACCAGATTTACTAAGGTGCAGGTGCCAGAGGGCGACTACACCAAAGTAACCTTTACCTTGGGCGTAGATAGTTTACGCAGCACCATGGATTTATCGAAAAGAACAGGCGTTTTAGACCCAGCGGCTGGCGGTGGCCACGATAGTGGTGGAATGTACTGGGGATGGAATTCTGGCTACATATTTTTCAAATTTGAGGGCAATTCCAATGTAATTTCTGATGATGTTAATGGCGACCCAACTGGCAAAAAGCAGTTTAAATACCATATTGGGGGCTTTGGCGGCTACAGCGCCCCAACAATTAATAACATCAAGGTAATCACAATCGATTTAAATGCCGCCGGCATAGCTAAAGTACGAAAGGATAGGCAAAGCAACGTACATCTTTTTGTCGATGTAATAAAGGTGTTTAACGGCCCTAATGCCTTTAGTATTGCGGCGCACCCTAACGTGATGTTTAGTGATTACAGTGTAAACGTGGCTAAAAACCTAGCCCAACTTTTTACGCATGACCATACCGAAAATTAAGCTATGAATAAAAAACACTTCATCGTGCTATTTTGCCTAGGCTTGTTCATTATCGCTTGCAAAAAAAGCTCACCAATAGTAGAAGAAATTGAAACTTTCTTGGGTTTTCAAAAACCTGCTAATTTTCCGGCTACGGCTTACAATTTTGCTAGCAACCCGGTAACTAAAGATGGCTTTGAGCTGGGCAGAATGCTTTTTTACGAACCTCGCCTATCGCGAAATAACACCATTACCTGTGGCTCGTGCCATATCCAGTCTTCTGCATTTACGCAACACGGTCACGACGTTAGCCACGGTATTGATGATCGTTTAGGTACCAGAAACTCACCTCCCATTATGAATTTGGCTTGGAGCAAAGCTTTTAACTGGGGTGGCGGCGTGTACGATTTGGATACGCAACCCATCATTCCTATTACTACGCATGAAGAAATGGATGAGAACTTGGAGAACGTTTACAACAAGCTGAGGGCTATGCCAAAGTACACTAGCAAGTTTAAAGCGGCTTTTGGTACCGAGGAAATCAACACTGCCAACTTTATGAAGGCCTTATCACAATTTATGGTGATGTGCATTAGTAGCAACGCTAAGTACGACAAAGTAATGAGGAAAGAAGGTGGTGTTTCTTTTACTGCCGAAGAACTGGAAGGCTATACCTTATTTAAGGATAAATGTAGCAGTTGCCATACCGAGCCCCTGTTTACCGATGGATCATTTAGGAACAACGGCTTGGGTATAAGCCCCGTTAACGATAAAGGTTTATATACCGCTACACTGATAGAAACGGACAAATACAAGTTTAAAGTGCCATCACTTAGAAATTTAAAGTACACTGCACCGTATATGCATGATGGTAGGTTTTTGACTTTAAATGGCGTCTTAGAACACTACAACTCAGAGGTGCAAGCTACTCCAAATCTTGATCCACTGCTAAGTGGCAATAGGTTAGGCATATCGTTAACAGCTAATGAAAAAACAAAGATCTCCGCTTTTTTAAATACGCTTAACGACGAAGATTTTATTAAAAACCCGCTGCTGGCAGAACAATAGTAACATTATGAAATTAAAATTAATCATTACCATCGGATTACTTACTGCAACCCTCGGTACCAAAGCCTGCGATATTTGTGGTTGCGGTGTTGGCAGTTATTACATCGGCATTTTGCCCGAATACAATAAACGTTTTATCGGTCTGCGCTACCAACATAAAACCCTACAAACCCACTTGGGGCCACTGCGGCAAGTTACACCACTTACCACAGACGAAACCTATCAAACTGCCGAACTTTGGGGAGGTTGGAATGTAGGAAAACGGTTTAGGGTATTGGCTTTTGTGCCTTATAATTTTATCCAAAAAAGTTCACAAGATGCCAATGTTTCTAAAAATGGTTTAGGAGATGTAGCGCTGATGGGTTACTACAATATTTTTACCAATAGCAATACCGTAAACAGCAAGTTACTTGTGCACTCGCTTTGGTTAGGTGCAGGCATAAAAGCCCCAACAGGTACCTACAAAGCAGCAGAAAAATTGGCCGTACAAGACAATCCAAACAATTTTCAGTTGGGTACAGCCAGTACAGATTTTACGCTCAATGCAGCTTATGACGTGCGCCTAAATGACTTGGGCATGAATGTAAATGTAAATTATAAAATTAATACCGAAAATAAATACGGCTACCGCTATGGCAATAAGCTTACCACTAATGCACTACTGTATTATAAATTTAGGTTGTTTCACAAATTTACCATTGCACCAAATGCGGGCCTACTTTATGAAACAGCAGTTAAAGACGTAGAAGACAACAAATATGAGGTTGCGGTTTCTGGTGGTTATTCTACATCAGTAGTAACCGGATTTGAATTTGCCATGAGCAAGCTTTCCATAGGCGCTAATTACCAAAGCGTGGTAGCACAAGAATTAGCTAACAAAAGAGCAAAAGCGGGTAATAGGTTAATGTTACACCTATCCGTACCATTTTAAATTAAAGAAAAATGAAAAATATCACATTTATAATCGCGGCAACAGCAATGTTATTTTCTGCTTGCCAACAACAAAACCAAGGTAACGAAGACGCCATTAAAAAAACTATCGACGATTTACATAACGAAGCTATGGTAGTAAATGAAAAAGCGAATAAGACAAAATTTAAACTAGATAGTTTACTGGAACAAAAGCGCTTACAAAACGATAGTGATACTGTCGCTTTACATCAATCTATTACAGAACTCAATTTAGCAGATGAAAAAATGATGGATTGGATGCACAACTTTCAACTTGATTTTAAAGGTAGCAAAACCGATGCGCTAAAGTATTTTAAAGATCAGTTAGATAGTGTAAAGCAAGTGCAAATACAACTAGAAAAGGCAATTGAACAAGCTAAACCATTTATTAATTAGCCACAGCTATACGAGATCGTCATTTCGATGAGGAGGAACGACGAAGAGAAATCCAGCAAGTTTCTCATACAGCTTGCTAGATTTCTCCTATCGTCGAAACGAAATGTTTAATGCTAACTCGAAAATTAATGTCCGTGGCAAAAAACTCACATAACATGAAAACAATTTTAATAATCTGTATTTTTGCCCTAAGTGTTGGGGTACTATACAACAGCAATGCTGCAACGTTAAACAGAGAAATGACTTTAGCAGACAGCATTAAGGTAGATCCAGTTTGCAAAATGAAGGTAAAACCGTCTACTAGCCACAAAAGTACCTACCAAAAACAAGAGTATTGGTTTTGCGCTAAAGGCTGTAAAATGAAATTTGATAAAAATCCAGTGCAATATTTAAAGAAATAAAGATGAAAAAAATATTAAGTTATCTCTATGCCGCTTGTTTGGCTGTTTTGGCTGTATCATGTACCCAAGAAAAAAAACTTCCTATCTATGGCGATCGTGAAGCGAAAATCACTAAAGATGCGAACGGCAATGAAAAAATTGATACGATCTACAAAACCATCCCCAACTTTAAGTTTTTAAATCAAGATAGCATCGAAATTACACAAGATACTTTTAAGGATAAGATTTATGTGGCCGACTTCTTCTTTACATCTTGTAGTACCATCTGCCCTATTATGCACCGCAATATGAAAACTTTGTTCGATGCCTATAAAGACAATAAGGATATCATGTTTTTATCGCATACCATCGATTTTAAATACGACAAGCCTTCGGTGCTTAAAAAATATGCGCAAAAATTAGGGGTAGACGTACCGCAATGGCAATTTGTTTGGGGCGACAAAAAAGACGTCTACACCCTTGCCGAGAAAGACTATTTAGTAGCTGTACAAGAAGATAATGCCGCTACAGATGGCTATGTACATCAGGGTTGGCTGGTATTAATAGATAAACATAAGCGAATTAGAGGTGCTTATGATGGCACCAAGCCAGAAGAAGTTGAAAAACTGAAAAACGACATGGGCATTTTATTGGCAGAGAAATAAGTGAAAGGTAAAAATATAGGTCTTAGAAAAACCACTGTTTATAGTCTTTTTATCTGCAGTATTGCAATGGCTTTTCATGCTTGCCAAAGTGCTGGTGAAATAGAAATGGCAAAGTATATGTCCAATGGTAAAGATCTGTACCAGGCTCGTTGTCAAAACTGCCACGGCAAGGATGGAGAAGGCTTAGGCGAATTGGCTCCTCCACTAACTGATACCATATTTCTTAAAAGCAACAAAACGAAGTTAGCCTGTTTTATTAAAAACGGAGTTAATGAACCTATGCAGGTTAATGGCAAAATTTACCAAGAGAAAATGCCCGCCTTTAAAGATTTACACGATATTGATATTGCCCAAGTGATCGTTTACATAACCAACACTTTTGGTAACAAGCAAGGCATGTACACGTATGAGCAAGTGGCAAACGATTTGAAAAGCTGTCGTAAATAATAGATGTAAAATCGAATAAAGGTTCTTCAATCAAAACTTACGAAGTTTTTAACAGGCAAAGTCCTCAACTTTATCATTAAAAAACCATAATGACCAAAGTTAAACTTCGTAAGTTCAAACTACTATCCAATACTTTTTTTTGTAGCGGCTTTTGTAAGGTAGTCTGTAGTAGTTAGTATGACTAACTTTAATTAAAAGACGATTTTCGCATTTCGAAGAAAAATATCAGCTAAACTTTATTTTTAGCAGCAGTATAAAAAAACAAGGGTACGCTTTAAACGTACCCTTGCAACCTTAAACCAAACCCAAAATGGGCTATCAACACTGTATTATGAAACTACAATTTCTTTATGCTCGTCTTTAGCTTGTTCTTTTTTGCCAATGGTAATGTTTAATATCCCATTTACATACTCGGCATTTATTTTTTCAGAGTCGATACCCTCTGGCAACACAAAAGATCTAGCAAAAGAGAAGTACTCAAATTCTTTACGTGTGTAATCTTTTTGATTTTCTGTTTGCGCTGATTTCTTTTCTGCCCAGATTGAAAGTTGGTCTTTTTTCAGCTCAATTTTAAAGTCTTCTTTGTTTAGCCCAGGTGCCGCCAATTCTATTTGATAGTGCGTAGCGGTCTCTAAAATATTAACGTGAGGCATTTTATTTACACCATAATTTTTATTTAAGGCATCGCTAAACAATGAATCAAAAACATTGTTAAAGTATGGTGCTGTGTTTCTAGTTCTGTTGTTGAATTTTACTAAGCTCATTTTTATATCTCCTTTTATTTTTTTTAAATGATTAACTGTTAGGCACTATTCAAACTACATTCCAATTTTAAATATGATGATTTTAAAGACATTTTGGCGCAATAAACCACAATACACAGACAATAAGTCAGTTTTAGAATTAAAAACCGACAGTTTTAAGTATAGAACCGATTTAGAAATTCGTTTTACGGATGTAGACGTGATGGGCCATATTAATAGTGCGGTATATTTTACCTATATGGAAATTGGACGTACCAAGTATTGGAAACAGGCCATTCAATGGAATTGGAACAAAACAGGTGTGGTAATTGGCAAAGCTGAAAACACCTATGTTAACCCTATTCATTTAGGTGATCAGATAAGTATTTATGTTCGCACTTCCCGCATTGGCCATACCAGTTTTGACTTGGATTACATTATTGTAAAGCAGAAGAATGGAAAGGAAATGGTTTGTTGCAAGGGAAAAACCTCGTGCGTAGTAGTAGATTACGAAACTAAAAGACCTGTTCCCATCCCAGAAAGAGAGCGAAATAAAATTATTGCTTTTGAGCAACTACAATAATAAATACGAAGCTGATCAACATTTGACACAAGCCATCTAGCGCAGTAGCTTATCTGGCCACAAATAGGTCAGCTGCTAAAAAATTACTCCCCTGTATGGTAACTTAAGGCAACAAATGAATGTCCTATTTGCCCCGGCATAGGTGGGTTCATCTTTTTTATCCCTACAGTTGCCGTAAGTAGAAATGGGTAATTATTTCTTACCGAATCCAAAATATTTTTTACTACAGTCTCGAGCAACTTTTGGGTGTTGGCCATTTCTTTTAAAATAATTTGATTTAACACCTCGTAATTTACCGTATTATCCAAGTTCTCAGTATCGTGGTTAGCTTTAAACGTTACCTCAATATCTACCATAAATACGCAGCCAATTAATTGTTCTTCCGGATAAAATCCATGAAGGGCGTGGCATCTAACATCTCTTAGGGCAACAGTTTGTGTGTACATTTTAAGTAAAGTTTTGCTGTGCAATTATACCTAAATTTTGTTTAGGGATTAAGGTATTTTACTAACTTTGGTGACAACCGATTTTAAACCTAAATCATTTTTGAAATGAGTAAATCTGCGAGAAAAGACCTTTACGAAGCACCTGATTATTATTTGGTAGACGAACTTTTGTCTGAAGAGCACTTACTTATCCGGGCCTCTGTTAGAGATTGGGTAAAGAAAGAAGTAAGTCCGATTATTGAAGACTATGCACAGCGGGCAGAGTTTCCAAGACAGCTGATTAAAGGCTTGGGAGAAATTGGCGCTTTTGGCCCAACCATTCCGGTAGAATATGGTGGTGCAGGTTTAGATTATACAGCATACGGTATCATTATGCAAGAAATTGAACGTGGAGATTCGGGTATCCGTTCTACGGCTTCGGTGCAAGGCTCGTTGGTAATGTATCCTATTTATGCTTATGGCACTGAAGAACAACGTAAAAAATATCTGCCCAAATTAGCCACAGGCGAATTGATGGGATGCTTTGGATTAACCGAGCCAGACCATGGTTCTAATCCGGGCGGGATGGTAAGTAACATCAAAGATAAAGGAGATCATTACCTTTTAAACGGCGCTAAGATGTGGATTTCCAATGCACCTTTTGCAGATATTGCGGTAGTATGGGCTAAAGATGAAGAAGGGAAAATCAGAGGAATGGTTTTAGAACGCGGCATGGAAGGTTTTAGCACACCAGAAACGCACAACAAATGGAGTTTAAGAGCATCGGCCACCGGCGAATTGGTATTTGATAACGTAAAAGTTCCTAAAGAAAACGTATTTCCAGATATCAAAGGTTTGAAAGGACCGCTGGGATGTTTGAACCAGGCTCGTTATGGCATTGCTTGGGGAGCTTTGGGTGCGGCTATGGATTGCTACGATACTGCGCTACGATACTCCAAAGAACGTGAACAATTTGGTAAGCCTATTGGAGGTTTTCAATTGCAACAAAAGAAATTGGCGGAAATGATTACTGAAATCACTAAAGGCCAGCTGCTTGTTTGGCGTTTGGGCGTACTGAAAAGTGAAAATAGAGCAAGTGCAGAACAAATCTCTATGGCCAAACGTAATAGTGTTGAAATTGCACTTGATATTGCTCGTAATGCCCGCCAGATGTTGGGTGGTATGGGCATTACAGGCGAATATTCAATTATGCGCCACATGATGAACCTAGAATCTGTAGTGACCTACGAAGGTACGCATGATGTACATTTACTAATTACAGGTATGGATGTGACCGGAATTAATGCCTTTAAGTAGCACAGTATCTGTATCAGGATTTTAGGATTGACAAGATTTTCATGATGATAGCCTGATATTCAAAATCAAGTAAATCCTGATCAAGACAATTAAGCATCCAAAATCCTGTTCATCCTAAAATCAAGTAAATCCTGATCAAGACAATTAAGCACCCAAAACCCTGCCAATCCTAAAATCAAACCAATCCTGATCAGATAATTAAGCGTAATGACGATAGACGAAATCACATACAAAATAAATGGATGTGCCATGAAAGTACATAATACTTTCGGTAATGGATTTCAAGAAGTGATTTACCAACGATGTCTAGCAATTGAACTCAGTAGAGCTGGATTGATTTATGCAAGAGAGGTAGAACAAACCATTTTTTACGAGGATATCGAAGTTGGAACTAGACGGGCAGACTTCATCATAGAAAACCAGATAGTAGTTGAATTAAAAGCAGTAATTAACTTAGAGGATGCCCATTTAGCTCAGGCTAAAAATTATGTTACCGCTTACAATTTTCCCATTGGTTTATTGATTAACTTTGGAAGCACTAGTTTACAATTCAAAAAAATCTACAATTCAAACATGAGGTATAAATCAAGACTGTAACTTAACAGGAATTTAGGATTAGTTAAATTTCATGATAAAAGCTAACAAATATAAATCAAACAATCCTGATACGCACAATTAAACACCCAGATCCTGCCAATCCCGAAATCAATTAAATCCTGCTCAAGACAAGTAAACATCCAGATGAAAACATTTAAAAAATATATACTTCTACCCGCCCCTCCAGAAGAAGTTTATTTAGGTTTAACCAAAGCACAAAGTATACAACTGTGGACCGGTGCCGAAGTAGAATTTGAAGAAACGCCAGGTACGGAATTCTCTTTTTGGGACGGCGATATTGTAGGAAAGAATTTAGAATTTGAGCCCAACAAAAAAATAGTGCAACAATGGTATTTTGGCGAAGAAAATGAGCCTTCTATAGTTACCATTAAATTGCACCCCGACAACAAGGGAACTTCCTTAGAATTTGTGCAAACCAATATTCCGGATGAAGACTTTGAGGAGTTTACCGAAGGAATTAAAGAATACTACTTAGGTGGCTTAATAGATTTTTTTGAAGAGGTAGATTTTTAAGGATGCTAAGCGAACTTGACCAATTCTATTTAAAACAAGAAGAACCGTTTAAAAGTTGCTTGCTCGGCTTAAGGGATATTATACTGTCTGTAGATAAAGACATCACTGCCGAATGGAAATACAAATTACCTTTCTTTTACTATCGTAACAAAATGCTTTGTTATTTATGGATCCACAAAAAATATAAGCAACCTTATATTGGTTTTGTTGATGGCAATTTATTAGAAGATGAAGATTTACTAGTAGAAAAAAGAGCTAAAATGAAAATTCTATTGGTTAATCCACATGAGGATTTGCCTTATGAAAAAATTAAGCTGCTACTAGCAACTGTTATCAAAGCCCGAAACAATTAGCATTACATAGCTGTTCCTTAATAAATTCATTATTATGGGAAAATCATTAGGAATATTTTTAATTGTTTTAGGATTGATCATGTTGGTTTGGAGTGGTTTCACTTACACCAAAAAAGAAAAAATAGTGGACGCCGGTCCAATTCAAATTAGTGCGGATAAGGAAAAATCTGTGAATTGGCCACCTTATGCTGGTGGTATTGCGCTCATTGCAGGCGTGGTGATTTTCGTATCTAGTAAAAGAAAATAGCATAATTGCGAGGTACGATGCAATCTTAATTGATAGTTTTATACTTACTAACTTTCGCTAGATTGCCCCGTGCCCCACAATAACGAAGTTCCTAAATGTCTTCGCTAGTTACAGTTACAATGGCATCACGCAGGTTATAATTAGATGCCATTACTTCGCCGTAAGCTCCGGTACTTCTAATGGCAATTAAATCGTTCCTAAAAGCTTCCTGCATTAAAACTTCTTTCCCAAAACAATCTGTGCTCTCGCAAATTGGTCCAACAACATCGTATTTCACGCTTTCAGCATGTGCCTGTTGACTTAAATTTTCGATCTGATGGTAGGCCTGATATAAAGCCGGGCGCATCAATTCAGTCATACCTGCATCTAAAACGATGAAGTTTTTTTTCTTACCATTTTTCACGTATAGCACACGACTAATCAAAGATGAAGACTGACCAACCAATGCCCTACCCAACTCAAAATGAACTTCTTGATGAAGCTTGATCTCCAAGAAATCTGCAAATATTTTAAAATAAGCCTCAAAATTTGGAATTTGAGCATTTGGATTATGATAATCAATACCTAAACCGCCACCAACATTTAAAACTTTTACGCTTAAACCTCTATCCTCAAACCAGGCTGCAAACTCATTTACACGTACACACAAGTTTTTGTAAACATCCAAATTGGTAATCTGAGAGCCGATATGGAAATGAATACCAACAAACTCTAGATTAGCCGAAACATTTAAAATATCAGCACATGCCGGCATATCCCAAGAGTTGATCCCAAACTTGTTTTCATCTAAACCCGTCGTAATGTTGGCATGGGTATGTGCATCTACGTTAGGATTGATACGAATGGCTACTTTGGCTACTTTACCTTTTTTCTCCGCCAATTCGTTAATCACTTGTAACTCTTGTAGCGACTCTACATTAAAGCAAAAAATGTCTTGATCTAAAGCGTAGTTAATTTCTTTATCAGATTTTCCTACACCTGCAAAAACTATCTTTTTATTTGCAAAACCACTCTCAATTGCTTTTTTCACTTCGCCACCACTAACCGCATCAGCGCCAAAACCTACTTGTTTAATCTGCGCTAAAACCTTATCATTAAAGTTAGCTTTCATGGCGTAATGCACATGAAAGTTATAGGTACTAGCTGCTTCACTACAAACCTTCAACGTCTCTCTCAACAAATTTAGGTCGTAATAATAAAATGGTGTTTCTAAATTAGAAAAATGTGCTATATCTTTATCCGAAAACATAATCTTGAAATTTATACTCATCCTCTTATTGCTCTTGATAACCGTTATCTACGTTGGCAATTATATCGATTACCGTCGTGGAAACATTAGTCGCAAAGAGTTCGAAAGAAGAATTCGTATTTCAATTGTATTGATATTAATTTTTGTTTTTATTTATTTCTACTATCGTTAACTTGTGAAAAGCAATGACAGTACATCTATCTTAAATCAGTCCCGCTTTTCACTTCAATCTTTTTGTTGGCAATGCTTTCTGCATCTTGTCATGCTGAGTTTATCGAAGCATCTATTTACTTAAATCCTTCGACAAGCTCAGGATGACACCTACAAAAAGTATTTTCGTTTCAATCGGGTTTAACTAACTTCATTCAGTTTTTCAAAAACCCCTACATATGTTCGTCATTTCGATCCCGATTTTTATTCGGGATCGAAATCTAACAATTGATATTCTATTTACTAGATTTCTCCTCATTCTTCGTCGAAATGACTTAAGGATTTAAGCTTTCTATTCAAAAATCCTGTTGTGCAAGCTTCTCAGGGCTTCTACTTTATCATCAGTATTGATTAAAAGCGAGATGTTGTATGCACTACCTCCGTAAGAAATCATCCTTACAGGCAAGTGTTTAATGGCATCTAGTACTTTCGATGCAAAACCATGCTTTTCTGCTCCAAAATCGCCCACTACACAAACAATCGTCTGGTTTCTATCCAACTCTACACTTCCAAAAGAATTTAACTCCTCTACAATTTGATCTAAATTATCGGTAAAATCAACTGTTAAAGAAACCGCAACCTCCGAAGTGGTAATCATATCAATTGGTGTCTTATAGCGCTCAAAAACTTCGAAAACTTTACGTAAGAAACCATAAGCCAATAACATTCGGCTCGATTGGATTTTGATCGCAGTAATTCCGTCTTTTGCAGCAATAGATTTGATTTTGCCCTTCTCACTCTCGGTACTAATTACCGTACCAAAAGCTTGCGGTTCCATCGTGTTCAACAAACGAACAGGAATTTTATATCGCTGAGCAGGAAAAACAGATTGAGGATGTAAAATCTTTGCACCAAAATATGCTAACTCAGCAGCCTCATCAAAAGACAAATTAGCAATTGGTTTAGTACCTTTCACAATGCGGGGATCATTATTATGCATGCCGTCAATATCAGTCCAAATTTGAACCTCTTCTGCTAAAATTGCGGCACCCAATAAAGAAGCAGTATAATCGCTACCACCACGACGTAAATTATCTACCTCGCCAAAGCTGTTTCTACAAATAAAACCCTGAGTAATAAACAAGTTTGTATCTGGATTTGCTTCTAAAATTGGGGTTAAATTTTCTGTAGTGTACGGAATAACCGGCTCATTATCCTCATCTATCTTCATAAAATCTAAAGCTGGCAACAATACCGACGGTACGCCGATAGATTTCAGATAAACATGATATAAAGTAGTAGATAATAATTCGCCCTGTGCTAAAACTACCTTATCTTCAATGGCTGTAAAAACATTATTTGCCAACGAAAGTAAAAAGTTGAAATGATAATCTACTACTTCTTGTCCCTGCTGTCTAAAGTCTCCTTCAGGTAAAAGCTCAGTAACTACTACATCGTATTTATCCTTCAATGTATTAATTAATTCGATGCCCTTTTGCTTGTCTTCCTTCAGTAACGCGTTAGAAATCTCTACTAAACTATTTGTAGTACCAGACATTGCCGATAATACTACGATTTGTCTTTCTGCCGGATTGATGATATCCAACAGTGCTCTCATACGTTCTGGGCTACCCACAGAGGTACCACCGAATTTTAAAATTTTCATTGGTTGTTTATAGTTTACTTTTAAGTTATCCTGATTTTTATCAGGATGGTTTCATTTTTAAGTTATAGAATATAGATTTTTTATTAATATTGTAACGGGGCGTGAAAATAAATAAAAGACTGTTAATTTCTGCTAAGTAAGCGAAATAAAATATCGATTTGTTTAAATTTATCAAACCCAACCGAATAAAATTTGTATTTATATCGACATTAAATCCATTATAAATTAATATGCAACTAGATCAAACCACCAACGCAACCGTACAACAATGGTTAAATGGTAATTATGATGAAACTACCAAATCTGAAATCCAGAATTTATTAAATACCGAAGCCTATACTGAACTTACCGATGCTTTTTATCGAAATTTAGAATTTGGTACCGGCGGACTACGTGGCATTATGGGCGCTGGTTCTAATCGTGTCAACAAATATACTATTGGAACAGCAACTCAGGGATTGTCGAACTACCTCTTAAAGAAATATCCTGGCGAAAAAATCTGCGTGGCTATTGCTCATGATAGTAGAAACAATTCTGATGTATTTGCTCAAATTACTGCAGACGTTTTTTCGGCAAATGGAATTAAAGTTTATTTCTTTTCAGCACTACGTCCAACTCCAGAACTTTCTTTTGCTATTCGTGAATTAGACTGTAAAAGTGGGGTGATGTTAACAGCATCGCACAACCCGAAAGAATACAACGGTTATAAAGCTTACGGTGCTGATGGCGGCCAATTTACTTCTCCAGACGACAAAATGGTAATGGATGAAGTTGCTGCGATTAAGAGCATCGATGAAGTTAAATTTGAAAGAGTTGAAAGCAATATTGTACTAATTGGCGAGGAAATTGACCACAAATACCTAGACAAAATTACCGCTTTATCTGTCTCGCCAGATGCGATAGAGCGCCAAAAGAATTTAAAGATTGTATTCTCTCCCATTCACGGTACTGGAATTACCTTGGTGCCGCCTGCGTTGGCGCAATTTGGTTTCACTAACGTAACGATTGTTGAAGAACAAAGTAAACCTGATGGTAATTTTCCAACCGTAGTTTATCCAAATCCTGAAGAAAAAGAAGCATTAACCTTAGCTTTAAAAAAAGCCGCCGAAATTGATGCTGACTTAGTTTTGGCAACCGATCCTGACGCGGATCGTGTAGGTATTGCGGTGAAGAATACCGATGGTGAGTTTGTTTTACTAAACGGAAATCAAACCGGAAGTTTACTGGTAAATTACATGCTTACCGCGTGGCAAGAAAAAGGTAAATTAACTGGAAATGAATACGTAGTGAGTACTATCGTAACTACAAGTTTAATTAAAGCTATTTGTAAAGAAAAAGGAGTTGAGTATTTCGACACACTTACCGGCTTTAAATGGATTGGTAAAATTATGACCGAACTTTTAGGAAAAAAACAATTTATTGTTGGGGGCGAAGAAAGTTATGGCTATTTAGTTGGCGATTTGGTACGTGACAAAGATGCGGTAATTTCTTGTGCCTTTATTGCCGAAATGACTGCATTCTACAAAGACAAAGGCAGTAGCTTATATGAAGCTATGATTGAAATGTACGTGAAATATGGCATGTACAAAGAAGATTTAGTTTCTATCACGAAGAAAGGTAAAACCGGTGCGGAAGAAATTAAAGCGATGATGGAGCAATTTAGAAACAATCCTCCTGCTACGTTGGGCGGCTCGCCAGTAGTGACTTTGAAAGATTACGAACTTAATAAAGTGACTGATATCAAAGCGGGTTCTAGCGAAGAATTGGGTTTTCCAAAGTCTGATGTGCTACAATTCATTACCGAAGACGGTAGTATCATTTCTGCCCGCCCTAGTGGCACCGAACCTAAAATCAAGTTCTATTGCAGTGTAAACGAGCCTTTAGCAAGTGCTGAAGATTTTAAAGCGACAGAGCAAAAACTGAACGATAAGATTAAAACCATTATGAGCGATTTGCAGGCTTAGAAATTGCTTAGACTTTCGAAGTTTAGAAAACTTCGAAAGTCTAATAGAAAAAGCTCATATTCTGTCCGTCATTTCGAGCGTAGAGAGAAATCTAAAAATATTTTAATCATTAGTTTTTTCTTATTTTTCGTGGAAATGACGGACATTTTTTTGATAAAATAACGTGAATTATAGGCATTAATCTTGGCTAACCGACCCTGAAATAAATTCAGGGTTACGGTATGGGCGGTTCGTCTCCCGAAATTAATTCGGGACTAGCTTTTAGGTCTATTTTTTAAAAATACATTTTCAAAAAAAAACATACAACTTATTGATAAACAGTTAAAAAATCCATAATTCACGTTAAAAAAATACAATGAACAATACAAAATTAGGTTGGATAGGTTTAGGCAATATGGGCAATCCGATGGCCAAAAACTTATTAAAAGCGGGCTATGATTTATCGGTATATAACCGCTCAACGGATAAAACAGAAGAATTTAAAGGGGTAGCTACAGTTTACCAAAGCATTTCGGAGCTTGTGAACAATTGCGACATCATCTTCACTATGTTAACCAATGATGATGCGGTAAATCAGGTTTATCAAGAAGTTTTAAAAGAAGAACTTAGTGGAAAACTTTTTATTGATTTCAGTACCATTTCTCAGGAATGCTCATTAACTAATGCTGAACTAGTAAAAGCTAAAGGTGCCGGTTTTATAGATGCTCCTGTTGCGGGTAGTACAATACCTGCAAAAGAAGGAACTTTAATTATGATGACTGGTGGCAATGAAAAAGACGTAGAAAGAGCTCAACCTTACTTTGAAAAATTAGGAAAACTAACCAAGCATTTGGGTGCCAACGGAAGTGGCGTAGCGGCTAAGCTTTCTATCAATTATTTCTTATCCCTTATTTATCAAGGATTGGCAGAAACGGTATTGTTTTCTGAAAAGCTAGGTTTAGAGCGCAAGGATATGCTAGAAATCATCAACGAAAGTGCTTGCGGAAATGGCGCTACCAAAGTAAAAACACCATTGTTAATTAATGACAGCTACCCTGCTGCTTTTGCGCTAGATTTAATGTTGAAGGATATTTTATTAGCGCAAAAAGCTGGCGCAGATTTCCCCTTATCGCAAGCAATGATCGATACTTATCAAAATGCACAAAATAAAGGATTAGGCAAAAATGACGTGATTGGAATTATCGAAGCGTTAAAGTAAACGCCATTTCGACGAAGAATGAGGAGAAATCTAGCGACATGTTTAGTACAATTATCTAGATTTCTCTCTGCGTTCGAAATGACGACAGCACTGTAAAATAAGGCTAAACCACCATCTCTGGCACGTCATCATCTGCATATAACTTACCAGCGGTAGCTTTCCTAATTTCATCTACACTTACGCCTGGCGCTCTTTCCAATAGTTTAAATCCGCCTTCGGGCAATACATCAAAAACGCCCAGCTCAGTTACAATTTTCTTGATGCACTTTACGCCAGTAAGAGGTAAACTACACGAGGGTAGCAATTTGCTCTCTCCCGCCTTGTTCACATGCTGCATAGCCACAATAATGTTCTTTGCAGAAGCTACTAAATCCATTGCACCACCCATTCCTTTAACCATTTTTCCAGGGATTTTCCAGTTGGCAATGTCTCCGTTTTCAGAAACTTCCATTGCTCCTAGTATGGTCAAATCAATTTTTTGTGCTCTAATCATTCCAAAGCTCATTGCCGAATCGAATATGGATGAACCTGGTAAAGTAGTAATGGTTTGTTTACCAGCATTAATTAAATCGGGGTCTTCTTCTCCCTCAAAAGGAAATGGGCCCATGCCCAACAAACCATTTTCAGATTGTAGTACTACGTTAACTCCTTCTGGTATATAATTGGCTACCAAAGTTGGGATACCAATACCTAAGTTCACATAATAACCGTCTTTTATCTCTTTAGCGATACGTTTCGCAATACCGTTTTTGTCTAACATTTTTTGATTGGTTAATTTGATAATTAGCTGATGTGATGATTTACGAGCTGCCGACAAGCTTTGCTCTACCATCACATTATCTTCTTATCTGCTAATTATTTTCTGTTTAGTTGTAGCAATTATTTTATTGAGCACTTTTTGAATGCTCTCAATTTTATCTAATAAATCTCCGATTGTAGGATAATTTTCTGAATGTTTACATATCAATAACCAGTATTTTGTTTCTTCGCATTCTTTGGCTGAAATCTTCATTTTATGTATAAAATCAGCTTTGCTTTCTGAGTTTTGTGCTTCCCAAATATTAGCTCCAATACTAGTTCCAGATTTCAATAATTGGTTAGCTAATACAAACTTTCGCTTCTCCTCAAGCAATTCAGCATATTTAACTATCTGTAAAGCAAATTCGAAGCTTAATTTAACAATAAGATTTTCATTAATCCTTTCATCATTCATAGGTAGGTTAATTAATGTGATGTTAATTGATAAGATGATTTGTTGATTGGCTAATGTGATGATTTATTGGATGGCGGTTAATTTCTGCGCCATTATCACATTAGCTAATTATCTCATTATCGTATCATCTAATCAGCTAATTTTCTAACAGTTCTCTGCTCAATCCTCTTCTCGTAATCCTTACCTTGAAAAATTCTGTGCACGTAAACTCCTGGCGTATGAATGTGATCTGGATCTAATTCGCCAACTTCTACCAGCTCTTCAACTTCGGCAATGGTTATCTTTCCGGCCATTGCCATTACCGGATTAAAGTTTCTGCTAGTAGAACGGAAGATCAAATTACCTGCGGTATCGCCTTTCCAAGCCTTCACTATTGCAAAATCTGCATCAAAGGCATATTCCATTAAATAATCTTTGCCATCAAAGTTTCTAGTTTCTTTACCTTCTGCTACTTCGGTGCCTACGCCAGCTGGAGTAAAAATTGCAGGCATACCATAACCAGCGGCCAAACAACGTGTAGCCAGCGTGCCTTGCGGAATAAGTTCTACTTCCAATTCGCCACTTAATAGCTGGCGTTCAAATTCTGCATTTTCACCAACATAAGAAGAAATCATTTTCTTAACCTGACGTTGCTGCAACATCAAACCAATTCCAAAATCATCTACACCAGCATTGTTAGAAATACAGGTTAAATCTTTTACTCCTTTTTTTACCAAGGCCGAAATACAGTTTTCTGGAATACCGCACAGACCAAAACCGCCCAGCATTAAAGTTTTCCCGTTCGTAATATCAGCTATTGCCACATCGGCATTTGCTACCACTTTATTAATCATATTTGGTGTGTTTGAGGGCTAAATTAGGATTTCTTTACTGTTTTACAAAAGTAAAATGAAGTTAGCAGTATTGTGAAAAATACACTAACACGCTATCATTTCTGGTAAAAAGTGTAAGACGGTTATAAAAAAGTAGTAAATTACAGCTAAGTAAAACACACTTATTTCTTTTTAACAACTATTGTGTTACTATAAGTTTTGCTTCCATCTATATCTACTTGTGCAACTCTAACATATATGTTTGTTCCACTAGATAAAGTGTCTATTTTACTTAATGAATGATTACTTTTTCTACAAGAAATAATACTAGCAAAAAATACTATTATAAATAAAGCTCTTAATATTCTGTTTCTAATAGAAGGTAATAAGAGAAAACCTAATAAACCTAGGCCTGCGAGGGTTATACTACTGATATTTCTGTTAAAAGAGTAAGATAATAAAGTAGATGAATTTCCATTAACTGCCTTTGAATTAACCATGCCCAAGTCAGTCCACCTGCTTCCATTTAAAGAAACCTGAATAATAAAGTAATTGTTATTTGTTTCACTTTGGGTTTGCCAAGATATTTCTAAATTATCTTGTTTTAATTTCGCAGTTACGTTGTCAAATTTTACAGGCAATACAGCACAGGCTACTCCGTTAAAATAAAAAGATTCTGATTCTCCAAAACTGCCACCTGTTTTAATGACAACGTTATTTGCATCTAATAAACGATAGGAGCCATTACCATAATTACAGCACATACCATCGCCAAACGAATCATAGATAGTAAATATAAAACAAACATCTTTCGGCAAACAAAATTCTTTTCCAGTAGAACCTCCGCTAACAATAGCATTTCCCTGTAAATCTTTAATGTCCCATGAAGTTTCAGCCGGATAACTATCTGAAGTGATCTCTACAGTAAATTTATTAAAGCTACTATTGCAGGGTGGACTTGACTGTGACCATACTGCAAGAGGACAACATAATGTTAGAATAGCGAGCAAACGAATAATTTTCATAGTAGTTGAGCTATGTTAAAAAGATTATAGATAAAAATAATCGAAATTATTTAATAGCTAAAATATTACTTCATGTAAACGTAGGTAATTCCATCTCCACCTCTATCTAAATGCTCATCTTCCATCCTATCTACCTGTTTGTAACCTTTTAAATGAGTTCTAATTAGTTTGCGCAAAATACCATCACCTTTACCATGAATGATTTTGATAGACGGAAAACCCAACATAATGGCTTTATCCATGTAGTTTTCCAATTCTTGCAAAGCCACTTCGCCACGCATACCTCGTAAATCAAGCTCTGCCTTAAAGCTACTAACGGCATCATTTAAACTGCTGGTATAAGAACTGCGTTGCACTAATTTTTTAACCTGTCTATTACTAATTTTCTGTACCCGGTTACGCTTTACTACAGAACGCAAATCGCCTAAAGCAACTACTAGGTTGTTCTTATTGATTTCTAAAACTTGCCCAGTATTTTCTGTACCAACAAGCTGTATCCAATCTCCAACCTCCAGTTCACTATCATCAAATTCAACCACAGGTTTTGGCTCTTCAATTTTAATTTCGTTTTTAGCGAGGCCTTTTTGTAGGTTTTGTCTAATTTGACGAGTAGCTTCTTTATCTGCTTGTTGCTGTTTTATTTGCGCAATGGTATTTTCTACTAGCTTATTTGCATCTCTAATAATATGTTGTGCTTCTAACTTGGCTTCTTTTACCAAAGTTCTTTTGTTCTCTTCTAAATATGCTTTTTGCTTTTCATTTTCAGCAAGCAGTTGGTTCAATCTATTTTGCTGATTGGACAACTTCACTTTGGTTTCATGAACTTGTCGTTTTTCTTTTTCTAAATTTACCAACAAGCTATCGATACTATTCTGATTAGTACCAATTTTGTCTTTAGCCAGCTCCAAAACCTCTTTTTGCAAACCAATATTTTGCGCAATTTCGAAAGCATAAGAACTTCCTGGTTTACCGATATCTAGAATGTAAAGCGGTTTCATTTTGCTGTTATCAAACAACATCGATGCATTTTCTAATCCTTCCGTATCGCCAGCAAAAAGTTTTAAATTAGAATAGTGCGTAGTAATTACTCCCCGCACTTTTTTCTTATTTAGCACTTCTAACACTGCTTCGGCCATTGGTCCACCAAACTGAGGGTCTGTTCCTGTACCAAACTCGTCTATCAGCACTAAGGTTTTAGGGTTAGCATGAGCTACAAAATAACGCATCTTGTTCAAATGTGCACTGTAGGTACTCAGATCCGCTTCGATAGACTGGTCATCTCCAATATCTGCAAAAATCTGATTAAAAATACCCATTTCACTGTGCTCATCTACAGGAACTAACAAACCAGTTTGCAACATCATCTGCAACAGGCCAACAGTTTTCATACACACTGATTTTCCGCCGGCATTTGGTCCAGAAACCAGCAAAATTCGCATTCCATCATCGATATGGATATTTAATGGCACTACGCTTTTGGCATTTTGTTCGTTAGCAAAAGACAGTTGTAACAATGGATGGCGAGCGTTGATTAATCTTGTTTTGGGTTCTTTCAACAACGTTGGCATTTGGGCACCAACTTGTATGGCAAATAAAGCTTTCGCCCTTACAAAATCTAACTTGGTTAAAAAACTATGATAAGATAATAAAATTGGAGTGTATGGCCTTAACTCGTCAGTTGTAGCAATTAAAATACGAATAATCTCTCTTCGCTTGTCAAATTCTAAATCGCGTAGTTTGTTGTTAAGCGTGAAAACTTCTTCAGGCTCAAGGTATACTGTTTGTCCACTGGCAGATTCGTCATGGATAAAACCTTTCAACTTTCGTTTGTTTTCGGCCAAAATCGGGATACAAATCCTTCCATCACGTATGGTTAAGCTACCATCTGCTACCCAATTGCTTGCAACCGCATTCTTATAGATGGCATCCATCTTTCTACGCACTTCTTGCTCACCTTTAGCAATAGCAGTAGTAATTTCAAATAGTTCTTTAGATGCATTAGGTTTGATTTTACCCTTTGCATCTAATACAGTTTCTATCTTTTTAAGGATGTCTCTTTCTATTGGAAGATGCTCAAACAAGGCTTCTAAACTAGGATAAAGTTCTTTGCGCTCATCAAAAAATCTAATTACTGCAAATACCGTTTGTAGCGAAGTGTAGATCTTGAAAAGTTCCTCTTCCACGAGATAACTTCCTTCTACCCTTATTTTATCGGCTAATGTTTTAATGTCAAAAAAGGCATTAATTTGTAGCGGTTCTTGATTTTCGAGGATACTCTTAAATTCTTTTGTTTGGCGAAGAAATTTGTCTATTTGATCGAACTTGGCCATTACCTGCATCTTATCTACCAGGTTTTGCCCCATGGTACTTAGACAATGTTTACGTACCAATTGCCTAACTTCGTTAAATCCTAATCTCTCTTCACAATTTTCGGGGTACAGCATATTATTTGGTAGAATTTGATAATCTGGTTAATGGTTTAAGTAGCTTCTTTGCAGTATCAGTCTGTTTTTTCTTGATAGATTTTTTAATCGAATCTATTTTCTTGGCTTCTGCCGCTTTAAGTAATTTGGCAGCCTTTTGCGCTCGTAATTTCTCTTCTTTCTCTCTTTTTTTGGTTTCTGTATCTCTAGCCTTATCCACTTTGCTACTAATTTTGTCGTACATTTTAGATAGCAAATCTGGATGCTGATAATAATACGCCATACTTTTTGCATGTGTGGCAGAGTCTATACCATATTTCTTAAAAACACCCTTGTACAATGGCGCAGTTACTTTTTTTGCACTATCTGGCATTGGTATTAAAGATACGTAGCCATCAATTACATGTATATCAAACAATATTTTTTCCATTTCGTCTGGCTGCACAATATCTTTTGGTATACCCGGTTTACAAGCCATTAACGCTGTAATGCAAAAAAATATTAAGAAAAATCTCGTCATTTCTAACATCATCATAATGTTTTAAACACATAGTAAACATAGCTTTACTTAAACTTAATCGTAGCTCAGCGTTGAGATAGATAACATAAAATACTATGTGCCTATGTGGTTTCGTTCGTAATAATTAATTTTACCCACAAAAATACTGATAAATGAGCATTGCTGATAACTTATTAAAATATAAAAACGAAATTGAAAGCGACGGCGTTAAGCTTGTTGCTGTATCTAAAAATCATCCCTTAGAAGCTGTAAAGGAAGCTTACGATGCCGGACAAAGAGTTTTTGGAGAAAACTTGGTGCAAGAGATGGTAGAAAAGCAATCGCAATTACCAGCTGATATTGAATGGCATTTAATTGGTCATTTGCAAACTAACAAAGTAAAATACATTGCTCCTTTCGTGAAGTTGATCGAATCAGTAGATAGCATTAAACTACTTAAAGAAATTGACAAACAAGCCGCTAAACACAACCGTGTGATCGATTGTCTCTTGCAGATTTACATTGCCGATGAAGAAACAAAATTTGGTTTAAGTTTTGACGAGGCAATCGAATTGTTGCGCTCTGAAGAGTTTGAGGCATTGAAAAATGTACGTATTGTAGGATTAATGGGTATTGCTACCAACACCGCAAACGAAAAACAAACTAGCATAGAATTTAATGAGTTGAAAGTGCTATTTGATGGCATTAAAGTCAGTTACTTTAGAAAAGACGATTTCTTTAAAGAAATTTCAATGGGTATGTCTGCTGATTATAAATTAGCTATTGAAGAAGGAAGCACCATGGTTAGAATTGGAAGCAACATTTTTGGAAAAAGAATTATTAAGCATTGGAAGAATCTGGAATAGAATAACCAATTCACCAATAATCAATTTCCAAAAAACTAAAAAACGAAACCACCATCAATGAATATTGAATTAAGAACGGCAACCGCCGAAGATTGCCCTCGTTTACTAGAATTAATTAAAGAACTAGCCATTTACGAAAACGCTCCAGATGAGGTTACGGTAACTTTAGATGAATTTGTAGCGGCTGGTTTTGGAGAAAATCCAGTTTGGAAATCTTTTGTAGTTACAGACGGACAAACCATTGTGGGTCTAGCTTTGTTTTACACCAGATACTCAACTTGGAAAGGTTGTCGTTTATATTTAGAAGATTTTTTGGTAACCGAAAGCTACAGAGGAAAAGGAATTGGGAAACTATTGTTTGATCGTGTAGTGCAGGAAGCCAAAGAAAGAAACTTTAACGGAATGAACTGGCAGGTGCTAGATTGGAATAAACCAGCTATCAATTTTTACGATAAATATGGTGCAGGTTACGAAAACGAATGGCTAAATGCATCCTTTACCAAAGAGCAGTTAAGCAAACTTTAAAACCCCATGGTTATGAAAAAAATCATCTTACCTCTATTTGCGATTAGTCTTTTATGGGCTTGTACCAGCGAGAACAAAGACAAAAAGGTGGCTCACGTTATTACTGCCGAAAACGACACTCTCACTTATCGTTATGATTCTATCAAAGTGGTGAGTAATAATGTTGTAAAACCAGAAGTGAATAGGCAAGCAGACACCGCCAATGCGGTAGTTAGATATCCAGTATTTGAAAACGACAGTTTAAATAATTATATCAAAAGCCAAGTTTTTCATTATTTTGGAGAAGATGAAGTACCTACCGCTTTTGACGATATTGCCAGTAGCTTTATTAGAGGATATAATGATTTTTATCTAGAAAATCCCGGTACAGTTCAATCTTGGTATTTACTCATAGATATCAAGGTAATTAGGCAATTGCATAATTATGTAGCTTTAAAATATGTCCATTCAGATTATGCTGGCGGTGCACATGGCAATACGGCTATTTCTTATATTAACTTCAATCCTAAAACTAATAAAGCGATTACGTTAGATTCATTGATTTTCAGCGATAAGAAAGCCGAATTGTTAAAAATTGGTGAGCGCATTTTTAGAAAAAACGAAAAAATTAGTGCTACGGAGCCTTTAGAAAATAAATATTTCTTTACCAATGGAAAGTTCTCCCTTCCCAGAAGCTTTTACGTAAGCGATAAAGGCTTGGTGTTTTTATATAATCCTTACGAAATTAAAGCTTACGCAGAAGGTGTTACAGAATTAGTAATTCCTTTTTCGGAACTTAGCGGCATAGCAAAACCCCAAACCATCTTAACTCCAACAGAATTAAATGCAAGTATATAAATTTGGTGGTGCATCCATCAAAAACATAGAAGGAATAAAAAACGTTACTCAAATTATCCAATCCTTAGGCGCCAAAAACCTACTAGTGGTAGTTTCTGCCATGGATAAAACTACCGATAGGCTACAAGAACTGGCTTTTGCCCATATCAATGGAAATGAAACAAGGCACGAAATACTAGAAAGTATTAAGGACTTTCATTTTGAGACCATTAGCAAATTATTTACCGACACTAAAAATCCAATTTATAACGATGTAGCTAATACCTTTGTAGAAATAGAGTGGTTGTTAGAAGAAGATGCAGAAGATGCACCCGACTACCTTTACGATCAGATCGTATCTATTGGCGAATTAGTTTCCTCTAAAATTATAGCTGCTTTTTTAAACCAGCAAGGTACTTTTTGTGTTTGGCAAGATGCCCGTAATTATATCCAAACAGATAATAACTACCGCGAAGCCAATGTGCAATGGGAAAAAACCACGAACGAAATACTGAAACATTTACCCAGCTACTTAGAACAAGGAATAGTTTTAACTCAGGGTTTTATTGGTAACACCAGCGAAAATTTCACATCAACTTTGGGCCGTGAAGGTTCTGATTATTCTGCTGCCATTTTTAGTGCTGCATTAGATGCAGAGAAAATGACGATATGGAAAGATGTTCCAGGTGTACTCAACGCAGATCCGAAATGGTTTGATGAAACCGAAAAAATTCCACAATTATCTTATCGTGATGCCATTGAGTTGACCTATTATGGTGCCACGGTCATCCATCCAAAAACTATTAAGCCGATACAAAATAAGGGCATTCCATTGTATGTAAGGTCATTTATTCATCCAGCAGAACTAGGAACAGAAATTAGCAGCGAAGCAACTACCCCTCCAGTTCCTTCATTTATTTTTAAAGTTAATCAAGTATTGCTATCCATTTCTCCAAAAGATTTTTCTTTTATTATTGAGGAAAATTTGAGTCATATCTTTGCCATTTTCCATCAAAACAAAGTAAAAGTAAATACGATGCTTAACTCTGCTATCAGTTTTTCGGTAAGTATAGATAACGATGAGCTAAAAATTGAAAACCTAATTAAAGATCTTTCCGCCGACTTTAAAGTGAAATATAATAAAGACATGGAGTTGGTAACTATACGCTACTATAATCAGCAAACCATTGATAGAGTAACGGAAAATAAGAAAGTTTGGCTGGAAGTGAAGAGTAGAAATACCTGCCAAATGGTGATGAAAAACCTTTAAGATTTACGATTTTAGACTTACGAATTACGATTTTGGTTAATCGTTTAAATTGGTTAACTGGTGAATTGCCTTTGCTTAATTGTAGAAATTGTTTATTTGGTTAACTCACTACTAACTCCTAACGACTAATCCCTGATTAAATGAACAAAAACCTTTTACAAAAGGAAGTACAAGCCTACATCAACAGCAATTTAAACGCTGATGTGATTAAGATTGCGTTGTCAAAATCTCCTTTTGCAGAAGTAAGTTCGGCTGAGCTGGCTAATCAGATTGCCGCAAAAAAGAAATCAGAAAAGAAGTTACCTACTTGGTTTAAACAAGAAGACATCATTTACCCAAGCACTTTGTCTGTTGAGCAAACATCATCAGAGAATACTGCAAATTATAAAAAGCAGCTGGTAAAGGGCAACTCGCTAATTGATATTACTTCAGGTTTTGGTGTAGATAGTTTTTACTTTTCGCACAAAGTGGATGAAGTTTATAGCTGCGAAATCAATCCTGAATTATCTGCTATCTCTGCCCATAATGCACAAATTTTAGGAGCTTCTAACATCAGCTGTTTAGCTACCGATGGATTGGAATATCTGAGGAATTCGGAGAAACATTTCGGTACCATTTACGTAGACCCCGCTCGTAGAAATACCAGTGGAAAAGTATTTAAACTAGCAGATTGTACACCTAACGTAGTTAAGTACTTAAATTTATTGCTAAATAAAGCAGAGAGAATTATCATTAAAACTTCTCCTCTTTTAGATTTAAAAGCTGGTTTAGCAGAATTAACAAGTGTGTCTCAAATACACATTGTAAGTGTAAAGAACGAGTGCAAAGAACTGTTGTGGATAATTGAAAAGGATTTTGTAGGGCAGCCAAAAATTATATGCGCAACATTAAACGCAAGCATAAAACAAACAGAATTGCCTTTACAAGATGATCATATTACGAACTACCTTTCTGTTTTGCCAACCAGTGGATATTTATACGAACCCGATACGGCTTTAATGAAAAGTGGTGCTTTTAATGCTATTGCTAATCAACTTGCTTTAAAAAAATTAGCAAAGCAAAGCCATGTATATTTTTCGGAAGCATTAAATACTTCTTTTATTGGTCGAGTTTTTGAGATCAAGGCCGCTTTTGCCCCAAATGAGCTTAAAAAAGAAAAGGAGTTATACGGGAACGTTATTGTAAGAAACTTTCCAGAAAGAGCCGAAAACCTAGTTAAGAAATTGAAGATAAAGTCAAACAACAACAATTTCTATATTTTTACGCAAATACAGCAAGGATATATTGTGTTTTACACCAATATTATACAGCATTATTAGCTTACGAACCTCTTCCTAAACTTAAGAAACCTTAAAACAAAGCCCGCTTGTTTTCGGTAAAAAATATACCAACAAAAAAAGGAGCAATTTAACATCGCTCCTTTTTCTTAATATTTCAGTATCTTATTTTACTGCATCAATAACAGCTTTAAAAGCTTCTTTATTGTTCATTGCTAAGTCAGCTAAAACTTTACGGTTTAAACCGATATTTTTTGCAGCTAATTTACCAATTAGTTGAGAGTAAGATACGCCGTACTCACGAGCACCAGCATTGATACGTTGGATCCATAAAGCACGGAATTCTCTTTTCTTAGCTTTACGATCACGGTATGCATATTGCAAACCTTTTTCAACTGTGTTTTTAGCAATGGTAAAAACCTTGCTTCTTGATCCCCAATAGCCTTTGGCCATATTTAGGACTTTTTTCCTTCTGCGTCTAGCAGCTACTACGTTTACCGAACGAGGCATAATGTGTTGTGTTTTGATAAGCGGTGTTGCTTGTTACAGCAATCTTGAAACCGAGTATCGGGTTAAAAATTAATTACTTACCGATGCAAAGCATACGTTTAACGTTGCCCATGTCAGCATCATTTACCATGCTAGTGGTGGTTAAGTTACGCTTACGTTTAGTACTTTTCTTTGTTAAGATGTGACTTTTGTAGGCGTTCTTTCTTGCAATTTTACCTGTTCCAGTAAGCGAAAAACGCTTTTTAGCACTGGAATTGGTTTTCATTTTTGGCATAACCTGTTAATTTATATAATTTATTATTTTTTTGCTGCTTTAGGCGCTAATGTTAAAAACATACGCTTACCTTCCAATTTAGGTAAAAGTTCTACTTTACCTATTTCCTCTAATGCTTGAGCAAACTTTAACAATAAGATCTCACCTTGTTCTTTGTAAACAATAGCCCTACCTTTAAAGTGTACATAAGCTCTTACCTTCTCGCCTGCTTCCAAAAAACCAATCGCATGTTTCAATTTGAATTGAAAATCGTGGTCGTTGGTGTTGGGCCCGAAACGGATTTCTTTAATAACCGTTTGTTTAGCATTAGCTTTGATTTCTTTTTGCTTTTTCTTTTGCTCATACATGAACTTACTGTAGTCCATAATACGGCAAACTGGCGGATTAGCGTTTGGAGAAATCTCTACTAAATCAAGTTCAAGCTCATCTGCAATTGCCAATGCCTTAGACAATGGGTAAATACCTTGCTCTACATTATCCCCAGATAGCCTAACTTCTTGTGCACGAATGTGCTCGTTAATATTATGTTCTGCTTCTTTTTTCTTAAAAGGTGGACGTGGTCCCCTGTTAAATCCTGGTCTTCCTAATGCCAAATGCTTTCCTTGTTTAAACTGTTATTTCTTTATTAATTAATTCACTAAATTCTGCTAAAGTCATACTTCCCAAATCTCCCTCGCCATGTTTACGAACAGAAACTTTCCCTTCTTCCATTTCCTTTTCGCCGATTATCAGCATATAAGGCAACTTTTTAACTTCAGCGTCTCTAATCTTCCTTCCGATTTTCTCATCACGAAAGTCAATTAGACCGCGAATATCGGAATTATTTAGTTCTTCTGAAACTTTTTTTGCATATTCTTCATACTTTTCTGAAATAGGAAGAATGATATATTGCTCTGGAGAAAGCCATAACGGAAAGTTTCCGCCACAGTGCTCTATCAACACAGCTACAAAACGTTCTAGAGAACCAAATGGAGCACGGTGTATCATTACCGGACGATGTTTTTGGTTATCACTACCAGTGTATTCTAATTCGAAACGCTCTGGCAAGTTATAATCTACCTGAATGGTACCCAATTGCCACTTTCTGCCTAAAGCATCACGCACCATAAAATCTAGTTTAGGCCCGTAAAAAGCAGCTTCGCCATATTCTACAACTGTAGGCAAATCTTTTTCTTCGGCAGCTTCAATAATCGCAGTTTCAGCTAATTTCCAATTTTCATCAGAACCAATATACTTAGCTTTATTATCTGGATCACGTAATGAAACCTGCGCCACGTAGTTATCAAAACCTAAGGATTTGAATACGTGAAGCACTAAATCGATTACTTTTTTAAATTCTTCTTTAACCTGATCTGGGCGACAGAACAAGTGCGCATCATCTTGAGTAAAACCACGTACACGAGTTAAACCGTGTAATTCACCACTTTGCTCGTAACGATAAACAGTACCAAACTCCGCAAAACGTACAGGTAAATCTTTATATGAACGAGGTTTAAATTTATACAACTCACAGTGGTGCGGACAGTTCATCGGTTTTAGGAAGAACTCCTCTCCTTCTTGTGGCGTTTTTATTGGTTGAAAACTATCTTTACCATATTTCTCATAGTGACCAGAAGTGATATACAAATTCTTGTGGCCAATATGTGGAGTAATTACTTGCTCGTAACCAGATTTTTGTTGCGCTTTAGTTAAAAATTGAACCAAACGCTCACGCAAAGCAGTTCCTTTTGGTAACCACATTGGTAAGCCCATTCCTACTTTCTCTGAAAATGTAAAGAGTTCTAATTCTTTACCAAGCTTACGGTGATCACGTTTTTTAGCTTCTTCAATCATGTGAAGATACTCCGTTAACTCACTCGCTTTTGGAAAAGTAACACCATAGATACGAGTTAACTGTTTCCTTGTCTCATCACCACGCCAATAAGCACCGGCAACGTTCATCAACTTAATAGCTTTAATAACTCCTGTATTTGGAATGTGCGGGCCACGGCATAAATCAGTAAACTGACCTTGAGTGTAAAAAGTGATCTTTCCATCTTCTAAACCTTCCAACAAATCCAATTTATACTCGTCGCCTTTCGCTTTGAAATATTCAACAGCATCAGCTTTGCTTACGCTTTTACGCTCGAAAACTTCTTTTTGTTTAGCTAGCTCCAGCATTTTGTCTTCGATTTTCTTGAAATCATCAGACGAGAATTCTCTATCGCCGAAATCTACATCGTAGTAAAAACCAGTTTCTATAGCTGGACCGATGCCAAATTTAGTGCCTGGATAAAGCGCTTCGAGAGCCTCAGCCATTAAGTGAGCTGACGAATGCCAAAAAGTTGATTTTCCTTCTGTGTCATTCCAAGTCAATAATTTTACCGCAGAGTCAGCTTCTATTGGACGTGAACTGTCCCACACTTCTCCATTTACTTCTGCTGCTAAAACGTTTCTTGCTAAGCCTTCTGAGATTGACAAGGCAATTTGATGGGCACTTACGCCCTGGTCGTACTGACGTACCGAGCCGTCAGGTAAGGTAATGTTAATCATCTACAACTATGATTTAGAGTTTATAAAATTGTTATGCAAAATCACTTACGTGTGTGATTTTATTTCGGTGCAAAGATAGGGTTTTCGATAATACTTTTGCTAACCTTTTAAAATATCTCACGCTGATTTTCGCAGACTTTTCCAAAACCTACAGCCGCAGATCTTCGCTGATATTTTAGAAAGTAAAAAAAAATCTTCTTAAATCAGCGAAACCGATCAGTGAAAATCTGCGGAAATTATTTTAAAAAATGTTATATTCATACAACCTATCTATGAAATATGACTGAAAATGAAATCTCTTATGAAATACGTGGAGCTATTTTCGACGTATACAATAATCTTGGACCTGGACTTTTGGAATCTGCTTATGAGGCTGCTTTAGGATTTGAATTAGGAAGACGAGGACTTTTCTATGCGAGACAAGTTCCACTATCCATGCAATACGAAAGTATTCAATTGGATGTATGCTATCGGTTAGATTTTCTAGTTGAGGATAAAGTTATCATCGAATTAAAATCTGTTGAAACGCTATTGAATGTTCATCATAAGCAGCTAATTACTTATTTGAAGCTATCGGGAGTGAAATTAGGTATTCTTGTGAATTTTAATACCGATGAAATTGCTAAGTCTATTTTTAGGAAGGTAAACGGCTTTTAGATTTCCCGCTGATTTTCGCAAATACTTTTATATTTTATAATACGCAGATTTATACTGAATATAGTAAGAGGAAAATCTTCTTAAATCTGCGAGACAAATTAGCGAATATCTGCGGGAAACTAAGCTATGTATAAACAAAAAATGTCCCGACTAACACCGAGACATTCAGAAAATATAAAATGAAATTCTTAGTTTACTCTTCCGGCAGCACCTTGGCGGTTACCACCATTCCTAAATCTCGCCATCATTGCTGCTTGTTTAGCCTCATATTGCTCTTGGGTAATTGCTGTAGCTTTTTTAGGTGCAGTTACATCTTTATTGCCTACGTTTCTGTACTCAATACTTTTTGCTATAGTACCACCACCTTTAATATCGATAGCTAACACTGCACCTTCTGTCCATAGATTTGGCATCGGAGAAAAATTGAAACCTAAATCATTGGTATACCATAAAACAGTCTCATCAACTACATCTTTATCCATATCTAAAACTTTTGCTTTACGAGTTGTTTTGATGGTCACTTTTTTACATTCCAAACCCACAATTTTTTTAGTTTCATCAGATTTAATGATATCTACTACAGGGGGAACGTCTAAGAACTGTACTGCATTATTGTTTTGATTATTGTTTCTTCCGCCGGTACCACCGCCAAATTGATTGATTGAAGCAACAGTTAATTTAGTTGGCATTACGTAGGTCGTATCCATCATATCAAAAACTTCTACTACTTTTTGATCTGCGAATGTGTAGTAATATTCTTTATTTCCACCGCCAAAACTACCGCCAAATCTCATTCTACCCTGACTGCCGCCACTATTGCTATCTTCTGTTTCTATAACAGGCATGTAGCTTGCGTTGGTAGCATTGTAGAGTAATTCGTAATTTGATTTGATAGATTTAGGCATACGGGCCTTCATTTGCTCTGGTATTTGCCTTCCGCTAGCTTCAGCCACCGCAATTGGATCAATGATGGTTTCAAACTGAATAGCTCCAGATTTTTTCTGTGCCTGAGCATTTACAGTAAAGGCAAATACGCTTAGAAAAGCAATAAATATTTTTTTCATTTATATGAAGTGTTTCGTTATAGATTATAAAGCAAAACTAACTCTATTACTACATTTTTTATGTTAACGAAGGTTATATTTTTAATTTATAACTGTAGTTTTACAATGTAACAATCTGCTAATTTGCAGTTGCTTTGATTACTGTTTCTGCAATAGGTTTAATCGAAAGGAAAATTTAATATTCGGTGCTTTCTAACCAACCATTTGCCAACACATCTGCCAAGTGCATTGTCTTGATGGGGATATTGTTTTTCTTAATGTAACCATCTAAATGAAGCAAGCACGAAAGATCGGTGGAAATGATATAATCGGCTTCCATTTCTAAGGCGTTATTTACTTTTTGTTCTGCCATGGCCGAAGATATGGCATCGAATTTAACCGCAAAAGTACCACCAAAACCACAGCACATGTCGGTATCTTTCATTTCAAGCATCTCTAATCCTATTACTCTAGAAAGCAGTTGACGAGGTTCTTCTTTTATTTTACATTCTCTCAATCCACTGCAGGAGTCATGGTAAACAGCTTTACCTTCGAGCTCTGCACCAAAATAATCTTTCTTTAAAACATTGATTAAGAAATCTGACAGTTCGAAAATATTTGATTGTACATTTCTACATTTATTGTGTACAATGGTATTGGTAAACAGATCATTATAGCCACCTTTAACCATACCAACACAAGATGCCGACGGTGCAACAATGTATTCAGTTTCTGAAAAATCTGATAAAAACTTAGTACCTATTTCTTTTGCTTGCTCCCAATAACCTGCATTGTAAGCCGGCTGACCGCAACAGGTTTGCTTTGAATTATACACAATTTCACAACCTGCTTTTTCCAATACTTTAATGGTATTAAAAGCAGTTTCTGGGTATAACTGATCTATAAAACAAGGGATAAATAATTCAATCTTCATGCTAATCTTTTAGGTATCTGCTCAAAAAATTCACTTAATCAACCACCACGGCTTTGGGCGCTACCTTTTTTAGAAGCAGCAAAAATACTAAACCAAAAACAAAAAACATTGCCAAAGCAATTACCGAATTACGCATGCTGCCGCTAAGCACTTCGATATAACCGAAACTGAACATCCCGAAAACCAATGCCACCTTCTCTGTTACGTCATAAAAGCTAAAAAATGAAGTATGATCTGGACTAGATTGTGGCAGGAATTTAGAATACGTAGAACGTGATAAAGATTGAATTCCACCCATAATTAAGCCAATAACTGCTGCTAGGGCATAAAACTGCATTTCGGTATGGATAAAATAAGCGGCAATGCAGCTACCAATCCAGATTACTACTACACCAATCAGTACGTTTACATTACCAAATTTCTTCGATGATAGATAAGACATCAACATTGCTCCTGGAATAGCTACCAACTGCAAAATTAAGATAGTTGCAATGAGTTTTGTGGTTGGCAGATGCAATATTTTCTCTCCGAAAATCGTGGCGACCAACATGACTGTCTGCACACCCATCGAGTAGAAAAAGAAAGCGAACAAAAAGCGTTTCAAGTATTTCATTTGTTTAACTTGTTTCCAAACTTTGTTAAGTTCTTGGAAACCACTACTCATGATGTTTTTCTTTTCTGTTTTAAAATTAGGACTACCTTTTGGTAAATTTCTGAAAGGAATTTGCGCAAACCCAATCCACCAAACACCTACCAATAAGAAAGATAAACGAGCAGGAATTGATGCATCCACAATGCCAAACCATTCGGGCTTAAACACAAATACAAAGCAGATAATTTGTAAGATAATGCTACCTATATAGCCATAGGTAAAACCTTTAGCACTAACGTTATCTTGTTCTTCTACGGTGGCAATTTCTGGCAAATAAGAATTGTAAAACACCAAACTTCCCCAAAAACCTATGGCAGCTATTACAAACATGATTACACTAAAATTCAAGGTGTTTACCCCTTTGTCAGCATTAATTTCAAAGAAAAAAAGTGCACTGCATGCAATTGCCCCAATATAGGTGAACATTTTCATGAAGATTTTTTTATTCCCCCTGGTATCGGCAATAGAAGATAAAATCGGAGATAAAATTGCAATCACCAGAAAGGCAAATGCCATAGCGTAACTATATAAAGCAGAGTTGATGATTTTATAACCAAAGAAATAAACATAGTCGATGGTGTTATCATCTTTATCGCCAGTAATTGCGGTGTAATAAGCTGGAAATATGGTAGATGTAATTACTAAGTTATAAGCCGAGTTTGCCCAATCGAAAAAGGCCCAAGAGCGGATTGTTTTTTTATCGTTTTTAGTTTGCATTTGATTTTAAATGGTAGCGGCTAAGATAGGAAAATTGGTTAATTGGTTAATTGGTTAATTGGTTAATTGGTTATTCAAATTCTACAAATAATATTTCTTCCCATCGGTTTTGATTTTTCCGGCATCTAGCAACACTCTAATCCTATCAATTTTATCATTATCTGTGCCCGTTTGTACACTTTTAACTAAATCATCTAAATCGAAATGACCACTTTGCAACGCAACGCTAATTTCAAAATCGATTTTATCATTGTATTCGGCCAATTCTTCGTGTTTCTTCTCCGCTAGGCAAACATCGCATACGCCACACTTTTCGGCTTTACCTTCGCCAAAGTAAGTTAATAGCTGGATGCTACGGCAAATTTCATTAGCAGCATAAGCCAATACAGCCTCAATCTGGGTGCTTTGAATTTCCTTGCGCAACTGAATAAATTTAGCATCCACGTCTAGGTGCAACATATCCAATCGAGGCATTATAAACTGCAACTGTGGCTTATCTGTTTGTTGTAAATAAGAAATGATGTTATACTCTTGTAGCTTTTTCAAGTACGCAATTACATCGTTATAAGAAATTTTTAATCTATTAGACAGGTCGCTTTCCTTTATCTTAACATAACCATCAAAGGCACCACCGTAAGAACGCTGAATAGTTTTTATGATCGGATCAAACGCGGCATTTTCAATCTGAAAACGATAAACATCTTCATGACCTACCGTAAACATCAGCCTTGATGGTATAAAAATGCTCTCTGAGAGTGCCAAGTAGCCATCGCGTTCTAAGAATTTTAAAGCCGCAATGGTTTTTATCACCCCTATATTGAAACGCCTACAAAAATCGGCCAAGTCAAATTCAAAGCTCAATCCCTCGCCAGCACCGTATGCCAATTGGTAATAGTTGCCTAAATAATGATACACTTTTTTAATTTCTTCCACAGATGGAAAGCTGTCGGTATATTTTGCCTGCAATATCAACTGGTCGGCTCGGCTGGTCAATAAAACGCCGAAAGCTCTTTTTTCATCACGGCCTGCCCTGCCCGCTTCCTGATAGTAAGCTTCCAGACTTTCGGGCAAATCTAAATGCACCACAAAACGAACATCGGGCTTATCAATTCCCATCCCAAAAGCGTTGGTTGCCACCATCACTCGGATTTTATCTTTCTTCCAATCTTCTTGTTTTTGAAAGCGAACATCTTTTTCTAAGCCTGCATGGTAAAAATCTGCCGAGATTTGGGAGCGCTGTAAGAACATAGCTACTTCGGCAGTTTCACGTCTATTTCTAACGTATACCAAACCACAGCCTTTTACGTTTTTGCAGATGTCAATTAGTTTTTTATGCTTATCATCAAGGTTAAAAACTACGTAACTGAGGTTCTTTCTCGCAAAACTCTTTACGAAAACCTGCGCATCTTTCAGTTCAAGTTTTTCGATGATATCTAACCTCACTTCTGGCGTAGCTGTAGCAGTTAAAGCTAAAATAGGTTTATTGGGAATTATTTCTCGTAGTGCTGCAATTTTTAAATAAGGCGGCCTAAAATCGTAACCCCATTGCGAGATACAATGCGCTTCGTCGATGGCAATTAAATTTACGTTCATATACGAAATACGTACACGAACCAATTCTGATAATAAACGTTCGGGAGATAAATAGAGAAACTTGATTTTTCCGTAAATACAATTATCAAGCAAAATATCGATTTCTCTCTTACCCATACCAGCGTAAATGGCAATGGCTTCGATACCTTTGGCTTTCAGGTTTTCTACTTGATCTTTCATCAATGCTACCAAAGGCGACACTACAATACAAATGCCTTCTTGCATCATTGCTGGCACTTGGAAACATACCGATTTTCCTCCGCCAGTGGGCAACAAGGCTAAGGTATCTTTTCCATTGATAACCGAGTGGATAATCTCTTCCTGCAACGGTCTAAAAACATCAAATCCCCAATATTTTCTTAAAATTTCTGTTGCAGTCATATCAAAGCTAAGCTCAAAACTATGAAACGAACACCGCTTTTCAAAAAGAGTTTTAGCTACAGATTTACAGATTTCTCTTTTTTATCACATGTATCAAATTAAATGTTATCTGTGCATCTGTGGCAAGAAATAGCTAAATTGCAACCTTTAGTTGTAAGATAAAATTAGAATGAAGAAGTACTTATTTGCCTCAGCACTGCTATTTACCTTAAATTCCGTTCAAGCACAAGACAAAAAAGAAACCCCAAAATGGGATGTAGAAAAATTCAAAGGAACCTCCAAAAGTTTTAGCATTACCACCAACGAAGGTACTTGGATGAACTTGGATGTTAGTCCAGATGGAAAAGAAATTGTTTTTGATATGTTAGGCGATATTTACGTAATGCCTATTACTGGTGGTACCGCAAAGCTACTGAGCGGTGGCATTGCTTACGAAGTGCAACCACGTTTTAGTCCCAATGGAAAACATATTTCTTTTACAAGCGATAGAAGCGGCGCTGATAATATCTGGATTATGGATAGGCAGGGCGGCAACAAAAAGCAAATCACTAAAGAAACCTTCAGGTTATTAAATAACGCTACTTGGATGCCTAATAGCGACTATTTGATTGCTAGAAAACACTTCACAGCTTCTCGTTCATTAGGTGCTGGCGAAATGTGGATGTACAGTATTTACGGTGGCGACGGTGTACAGCTAACCAAACGTAAAAATGACCAGCAAGATGCTGGCGAACCCAATGTATCGCCAGATGGGAAATATGTCTATTTTAGTGAAGATGTTTCTCCTGGACCAACGTTTCAATACAGCAAAGATCCAAATGGGCTAATTTATGCCATCCGACAGCTAGATTTGAATACAGGAAAACTGACAAACCTGATAGCTGAACAAGGAGGTGCTGCCCGCCCACAAGTATCGCCTGATGGCAATTTTATGGCCTATGTAAAACGGGTAAGACTAAAAACTGCTTTGTTTATATACAACTTAAAAACCGGCGAAGAATATCAATTGTACGATGATCTTTCTAAAGACCAACAAGAAACTTGGGCTATCTTTGGAGTTTATCCCAACTTTGCTTGGACACCCGATTCGAAGAAAATTGTGTTTTACGCTAAAGGAAAAATTAAACAGATTGAACTTAACAATTTGTACGTAAGTGATATTCCTTTTGAAGTAACCTCTAACCAAACCGTACAAGATGCGCTGCATTTTGACCAACAAGTTTACGCTCCAGAGTTTACGGCGAAAATGCTTAGACAACTGGTAACATCGCCTGATGGCAAAACGGTTGTTTTTAATGCTGCTGGCTATCTATATAAAAAAGAATTGCCGAACGGCGTTCCCGAAAGACTGACCAACGGCTTAGATTTTGAATTTGAGCCAAAATTTAGTCCAGATGGAAAATTTGTGGTTTACACCACTTGGAGCGATGAATTTAAAGGCGCTATTAAACGCACTGACTTAAAAACAGGCAAAACCATTGGTTTAACCGATGAAAAAGGTTACTATTATTCTCCTAGCTATGCTAACAAAGGCGATAAAATTGTTTTTAGAAAGGGAGTTGGAAACGAGGTTTTAGGTTTAACCTATGGAAAAAATACTGGAATTTTTGTGATGCCCGCTAACGGTGGTGCTAAAACTTTGGTTTTGGACAACGGCATTAAGCCTCAATTCAATAGTGATGATACTCGTATCTTTTATCAAGGATACGAAAGTGGCAAAAAGGCTTTTAAAAGCGTTGATTTAAATGGCGGCAACGAGCGAACACATTATACATCACAATATGCCACACAGTTTTGTCCTAGTCCAGATGGCAAATGGATGGCCTTTACAGAACTTTTTAATGCATACATTACACCAATGGTTACTGCTGGTACTGCTTTAGATTTATCGGCAAATAACAAAGCAATTCCGTTAGCTAGGGTAACCAAAGATGCCGGTACCTACTTACATTGGAGCGCCGACAGCAAAAAGTTGCTATGGACTTTAGGCGACAAATATTATAACAGAGAAATTAAAAACACTTTCTCTTTTGTTGAAGGTGCACCACAAATACTCCCAGAGCCAGATACCGTTGGCCTTGCTATTGGTTTAAAATTAAAATCTGATGCTCCGACTGGTTTAATTGCCTTGAAAGGTGCTAGGATTATTACGATGAAGGGCGAGCAAGTGATTGAGGAAGGAACAATTTTAGTAGAAAACAACAAGATCAAAGCCATTGGAAAAGTAGATGAAGTTCCAATTCCGGCAGATATTAAAGTGGTTGATGTAACCGGCAAAACCATTATGCCAGGTTTGGTTGATGTACATGCGCATTTAAGAACCAGCCCAGATGGAATTAGCCCACAACAAGACTGGTCTTACTTGGCTAATTTAAGTTTTGGTGTAACCACTTCACACGACCCTTCTAGCAATACTGAGATGGTTTTTAGTCAAGCAGAAATGTTAAAAGCTGGCAGAATGGTTGGCCCTCGTTTGTATTCAACTGGATCTATTTTATACGGTGCCGATGGCGATTTTAAAGTTACCATTAATAGCTTGGATGATGCACTTTCGCATTTACGTCGCTTAAAAGCAGTGGGAGCATTTTCGGTAAAATCTTACAACCAACCCCGTAGAGACCAACGTCAGCAGATTTTAGAAGCTGCCCGTCAATTAAAAATGGAAGTAGTACCTGAAGGTGGTTCTACCTTTTACCACAACATGACTATGGTTGCTGACGGACACACGGGTATTGAACATAGTATCCCAATTGCTCCAGCTTATAAGGATGTAGTGAGCTTTTGGAACAACACTAAAGTTGCCTACACTCCTACTTTAATTGTGGCTTACGGTGGTCAATGGGGCGAAAATTACTGGTATGATAGAACCAACGTTTGGGAAAACGAACGTTTATTAAATTTTACACCAAGAGCAATTATAGATGCAAGAGCTAGACGTAGAACAACTTCAGAATACGGAGACTATGGACACATTGAGGTAGCCAAAACAGCTAAAACAATTGCAGATGGCGGCACCAAAGTAAACCTTGGTGCTCACGGACAAATTCAAGGTTTAGGTGCCCATTGGGAATTGTGGATGTTTGTGCAAGGTGGAATGTCGCCGTTGCAAGCTATTAAAGCCGCTACTTTAAACGGTGCCGAGTATTTAGGTATGGGCAAAGAACTTGGATCATTAGAAACTGGTAAACTTGCCGATTTAATTATTCTTGAGGATAACCCTTTAGACGACATCAGAAACTCTGAAAAGATCAAATACGTAATGATTAATGGTAGAATTTATGACAGCATGACCATGAACGAAACCTATAGTAGAGAAAAGATGAGGCCTAAATTATGGTTCGAAATGGATAAAGGAGTTGCGTTTTCATTACCATACAAAACAGCAGAAACCTGGACGTTTACTGTTCCGAACTGTGATTAATTAACATATACATTATTATAAGCAATAAATAAAAAGCTCCAGAATTAATTTTTTGGAGCTTTTGTTTTTTCGACTCTTCTTCTTCGTATTTTTTTATTTTTTTCTACTTTACAACAACAATTTACTAGCCAAGCCCAGTAATAACAAAAATCCAAATACATCTGTAAAAGTGGTAATGATAATAGATGATGCAATTGCAGGATCAATCCCTACCCTTTTCAATATTAACGGAATTCCAGCGCCGGTAAAGCCTGCAATAATCAAGTTTCCTGTCATTGCCAGAAAAATCACCACACCTAGCATCAAATTCGCATCAAAGAAATAAGCAAATGCCAACACAATTACACCTGTAACTGCTCCGTTAATCATGCCTACGGTAAATTCTTTCAAAACTGTTCTGTAAGCTTGCTGATCCGTTAAATCGAATAGTGAAATACGACGTACCGTTACAGCTAAAGCTTGTGTAGCTGCGTTGCCACCCATGCCAGCAATAATTGTCATATAGGCAGATAAGATTGCCAAATGAGCTAAGGTATCTTCATAATATCGTACTACCGCCGAAGCCAAAAAGGCGGTACCTAAGTTAATAATTAGCCAAGGCAAACGAGATTTAACAGCATCAATCCAATTACCTGCTAATTCCTCATCTTCCGAAACACCTGATATTTTCAAAATATCTTCGGTATTCTCATCCTCCATCACGTCCATCACATCATCAAAGGTAACTCTGCCTAATAGTTTAAGATGTTCATCAACCACGGGAATACTGGTTAAGTTATATTGCGAAAGCAGTTTGGCAACTTCCTCTTGATCGGTATCAGCTTTTACATAAACCGCATCAACATTTACCATGTCTATAATCTTCACATTTCCTTTGGCTTTAATGATATCTTTTAAAGAAACAATTCCTCTAAAACAACCTTCATTATCGGTCACGAAAACGGTATAAAACTCTTCTATCTCCTCACTTTGCCTAATAATTTCATCAATCGCATCTTTCTTGGTAAGGTAAATATTTACCTTAATCATCTGCGTATTCATTAAACCACCGGCAGTCTCCTCATGATAGCTCATCAAACTCCTAATGCTTTCTGCATCATGGGCGCTTAAGTCTTCTAAAATTTCCTGCTGCTCTTCTTCATCTAATTGAGAAATGATATCCGTTGCATCATCATAATCCAGTTCTTCTACTATTTCGGTTCGCTTTTCGGGATGTAACTGAATTAGAAGCTCTTCAGGATGGGCTTCTTCGCTCATTTCGGCAATAACTTCCGAAGCCTTTTCTACCTCCAACAAATTGATGATGCGCTGTCTATCTCCAGAATTGATGTTCTCAAAAAGAATAGCAATTTCCGAGGCATGATACTCGGCCAAAGTCTCCGCTAACAGCTGGTCATCGCCTTCTATGGCTTTCTTTAATTTAGAAAGATCTGTTTTATCTAATTCAAATGATTGCATGTAGATGTGTAATTAAAGTTTCAGCTATTGATAAAAGTGATACCTAAAGATACCGCCACAGCGATACCGAAACTCAATAAAGTACCTATCAAAACGTATTCGGTAAGTTTCAGCTCGCTACCTTCTTTTAAATCGCCAAACCTAAAAATAGATTTTGCCGCCAAAAGAAAACCAACAGCTTCTAAGTGATTGGTAAGTACAAAAATATAAATTAGCAACCTTTCTAAAATACCTATAAATTTTCCAGCATTTTGTAAGGAAATAGTGCCTTTACTAGGAATAAACCGATTAATAAGTACTTTAATAATGATTGCCGTAGGCGATGTTAGCAACAAGCCACCGAAAATATATAACCAAACTTTGGGATTTTGGGCAAAGCCAAGATCAATAGTCGTACCATCGTAAAAACCTAGCCAGCAAGCTACAATTACGGCAATATGTAGTGCTTGGTCGGCAAAAAACCATATTCTTTTAGTTTTAGTTTTTTGAAATAACAATTTGGCAGCATCTATCGCATAATGTGTCACACCAATAATCAACGCCTGTTTCCACACTTCTAATGAGAAAAAGAGGATAAATACTAATGCCACATGTAAAGCTACGTGTAGGTAAAGTTTAGCAGACTTTAATTTAATCCGTTCTTTCTCTGTAACCCAACTATTGGGCTGAAGAAAAAAATCGCCAAGTATGTGAGCTAAAAGAAGCTTAATTAATGCTATTTCCATTATTTAAAAGTTTTTACAACCAACAATCTATATTTTTTCTCCAGTTCCATGATTTCGGAGAAATGTGCTCTTTTAAGCGCTTCGCTAATAGAAGATTGGCTTCTACCCGAAATTTTCGCAATCTTGTCTTGGTTCTCATTTTGGTTTTCTATAGTCTGTTTCACTACCTCAGAAGCTATCGGACTCCAACTATCCATCGCAATCAATGCCAATTTAAAGTACAAGTTCATGTCTTCGTCAAACTTAACCAACGGACTTTTTATAACTAGATTTACTTTGTTACTTTTTAAACTATCAAATCCCTCTCCCGAGTTAATGTAAGCTTCACCATTAGCTTCAGTTACTTTATTTGTAGCTACTTTAGCTTTTTTACCTAAACCAATACTTAATCTTACATCAGCACCTTTAATAGTTCTCATACACGCCTTAATGTATACCGATGCGAGTAAAGCTTGCTGTGATGGCAGTTCAATTTGAAAACTGTCTCCCCTAAAAATTTCCCATTTGGTATTTTTTTGAGGTAAAGCCGATAAAGCTTCTTTTAAGGTATCTATCCAAAGAGGGGGCAATTCTCTCGAATTAACAATATCCCCAGTAATTACTGCTATCATAATACTAATATCGGCAAAAAAGCCGATAAACAAAATTATCGGCTAAATAACCGATAAATCAAATTATCGGCTAAATACCCGATAATTATTTTTAAAACTATAACTTAGTACAAGCGTTATACAAAGCATGGCATTAATACAGTTTACCAACAAAGGGATTTACTGCAAGCAGGGCGATTTTTATATCGACCCTTGGCTACCAGTTGATAAAGCAGTAATAACTCATGGACATGCCGACCACGCAAAATGGGGCAATAAAAGCTATTTATGTCATACTTTAACTAAGCCAGTTTTAGAAGAAAGATACAATTTGTACAGCAATGTAGAGGTATTAGCGTACAATGAAACAATTGTTATTAATGGCGTGAAATTAAGTCTGTTTCCTGCAGGGCACGTAATTGGTTCAGCACAGATAAGACTAGAATATAAAGGCGAAATTGTAGTGGTATCTGGAGATTATAAAACAGAATATGATGGAATTAGTACAGCTTTTGAGCCTGTAAAATGCCATACATTCGTATCAGAAAGTACATTTGGATTACCTATTTATAAATGGCAACCACAACAACTCATTTTTGATCATATTGATAGCTGGATCGCTGATAATCACACCAGAAATAAAACAAGCATTTTAGTAGCTTACAGCCTAGGGAAGGCACAAAGGTTAATTCAAAACCTAAAAACAGATTATCCTGTTTACGTACACAGAACTATTTCTGCATTAAATGAGGCTTTCAAAAAAGCTGGCGTCGATTTACGTACAACCATACAAATTACTCCAGAAATCAAGAAAGAAGAACTGCAAAAAGGGATCGTAATTGTACCTCCTGCTTTAGCAGATGGTAGATGGATTAAAAGCTTAACCAACCCAGCTATTGGCATTTGCAGCGGATGGATGGCGGTAAGAGCCGGCAGAAGGTGGCGTAGCGCCGATGCAGGTTTCGCTTTAAGTGACCATGCAGATTGGCCAGGACTTTTAAATGCCATTAAAGCTACCGAAGCAGAAAAGGTGTTGGTAACTCACGGAAGCACAGCAATTTTTAGTCACTACTTAAATGAAATTGGGATCGAAGCTGAAGAAGTTAAAACGCAATACGGCAATGAAGAAGCCGAGGAAAAAGTAGAAGCAGGAACAGAAGATAAAGTTAAAGAAAAGCAAATATAAAGAATGAAACGCTTTGCACAACTCATACAGGAACTAGAACTAAGCAACAAGACCAATGATAAAATAGACGCCTTGGTTGCTTATTTTAACGAAGCTGATGAACGTGACAAACCTTATGTAATTGCCATGTTTACAGGCAAGCGGCCCAAAAGACCTATTACAACTACGCTAATTAAGCAATGGGCTATAGAATTAAGCGGCATTCCTGAATGGTTGTTTACAGAAAGCTATCATAGCGTTGGCGATTTAAGTGAAACGATTGCTTTGGTGCTTCCTCCCGCAGCAAACAGCATAGATAAACCGTTGCATCAATGGATTACCGAGCTAGCAAAACTTCAAGGTAAAACCGACGAAGAAAAAAAAGAGTATATCCTTACCTCATGGAATAGCTTAGCTACGCAAGAACGTTTCATCTTCAATAAGTTGATTTCTGGGAACTTCCGTATTGGAGTTTCGAATAAAATGTTGGTTAACGCCATTGCCAAGCAAAGTGAACAAGATGCCAATAAAATTATGCACAGTATTATGGGCAAATGGCAGCCAAACGAAATCACTTTCAAAGACTTAACGACCGGCGTGCATGTAAATACTGATAACTCTTGGCCATATCCGTTTTGTTTAGCTTATGCGATAGATACCGAACCAGAAAATTTAGGAGAAACATCACATTGGCAAGCCGAGTGGAAATGGGATGGTATTCGCGGGCAAATTGTAAAACGCAACGGCGAGCTGTTTATTTGGAGCCGCGGAGAAGAGTTGGTAACGGATCAATTTCCAGAGCTACACTTTCTTAAAGATGAATTAGCAGACGGCTCGGTTTTAGATGGAGAAATACTTGCAGTTAAAGACGGTAATGTTTTATCTTTTAACATTTTACAACAGCGTTTAAATAGAAAAACAATCAATAAAAATCAATTAGATAATGCACCTATCGGCTTCTTCACCTATGATATTTTAGAATATCAATCTAATGATATCAGAACTAAACCCTTAGCAGAGCGAAGGTTAATATTGGAAAAAATCATCAGCAGCTTAAAAACCAACAAAAATGTAGTTTTATCTCCGGTAATAACTTTCGAAACATGGCAACAATTAGCAGAAATAAGAGAAACAGCTAGAAACATTAATAGCGAAGGGATTATGTTAAAGCATAAAGAATCTATATTTCACGCCGGTAGAAAACGTGGCGATTGGTGGAAATGGAAAATCAACCCTTACACAGCAGATGCTGTAATGATTTATGCACAAAAAGGCAGCGGGCGAAGAGCTAATTTCTACACTGATTACACTTTTGCTGTACGTGATGGCGAAAAACTAGTGACTATTGCCAAAGCTTACTCTGGCTTAACCGATAAAGAAATTAAGGAAGTGAACAGCTTTGTGAATAAAAATGCTATCGAAAAACTTGGCCCAGTACGTACCGTAAAACCCGAATTGGTTTTTGAAATTGCGTTTGAAGGCATTGCCGAAAGCAAGCGCCATAAAGCGGGCTTAGCACTTCGCTTCCCACGTATCGCCAGATGGCGCAAAGACAAAAACGTAGATGAAATTAATACGTTGGATGATTTGAAAGCGCTGATACCAGCTGTAGAATAACAAACAAATTGTCATTGCGAGTTACGAAGCAATCTTTCAACGACAGCTTCAGAAACTAAGAGATTGCTTCGTATCTCGCAATGCCGGAAACATACAACATCATGCAAAAAACCAAAGGCTACAAACAGATCGTTTCTTGGCTAAAAGCCGATAAAAGAAAGCCTTTCGACTTTCAGAAAGAAACGTGGCAATATTACCTCGACGGTTATAGCGGATTGGTTAATGCCCCAACTGGTTTTGGCAAAACATTTTCGGTTTTCTTAGCGGTTGTTATTGAAGGGTTAAATCAGACTAGCCCTGTTAAAGGACTGCAGTTGATATGGATAACACCTTTGAGATCTCTTGCTAAAGATATTGCAAGAGCAATGAGAGAAGTCTTGGAGGCATTGCAGCTTGATTGGCATGTTGGCGTTCGTAATGGGGATACTTCTCAAGCGGAGAAACTACAGCAAAAAAAAGCTATGCCCGAAATATTGCTCATTACTCCCGAAAGCTTACATCTTTTACTTGCTCAAAAAAATTCCTCTAACTTATTCAAAAACCTACAATGCATTGTTGCCGATGAATGGCACGAACTATTAGGAAGTAAGCGAGGTGTAATGGTAGAATTAGCGATATCAAGAATTAAAGGCTTACAGAAAGCTAATGGTAAGCAACAACTAAGGGTTTGGGGTATTTCGGCTACTATTGGTAATATTCAAGAAGCTTTAGAGGTAATTGTTCCAGAAAATGATGCGAAGAAAACCATTGTTAGAGCGCAATTAGAAAAGAAAATTGAGATAAAAACTATTTTACCAGACAACATAGAGACTTTGCCTTGGGCAGGACATTTGGGTTTAAAGTTAGCCCACAAACTTTTGCCCATCATCAGCCAAAGCAAAACAACATTAATTTTTATCAATACTCGTGGCCAATCAGAAATGTGGTACCAGCACCTGCTGGATATTGAGCCAGATTTAGCCGGCAGAATAGCCATTCATCACGGTTCTATAGATTTTGAGTTACGTAATTGGATTGAAGACAACCTACATAGCGGGCTTTTAAAAGCAGTTATAGCCACTTCATCCCTAGATTTAGGTGTAGATTTTAAACCCGTGGATACGGTGGTACAAATAGGCTCGCCTAAAGGTGTAGCCCGTTTTTTACAACGTGCAGGCAGGTCCGGGCACTCCCCTCACGAAATTTCTAAAATTTATTTCTTGCCAACCCACGCTTTAGAAATTGTAGAAGCTGCTGCCATTAAAGAAGCAGCAAGAGAAAACAACATCGAAAGTAGAGAGCCCTTTGTAATGGTTTTCGACACCTTAATACAATACCTAGTTACTTTAGCCGTAGGCGATGGATTTGACGACAAAGTGATTTACCAAGAAATTATTAAAACCAATGCTTTCAAGCAATTATTACCAGAAGAATGGGCTTGGGCGATGCAATTCATTACCTCTGGTGGAGATAGTTTAACTGCTTACAACGAATTTAAAAAAGTGGTAAAAGACGAAGATGGTTTATGGAAAGTGAAAAGCAGGCAAATTGCAATGCGCCACAGACTACACATTGGCACTATTGTAAGCGATGCCATGTTAAAAGTAAAATTTTTGAGCGGTGGATATATTGGCATGGTAGAAGAGTACTTTGTCTCCAAACTTAAAGCAGGCGATAGCTTTACCCTTGCCGGACGTATTTTAGAGTTTGTACAAATCAAAGACATGACCGTTATTGTACGCCGCAGTAAGCAAAAAAAGGCAATTTCTCCAAGCTGGCTAGGCGGCCGCCTTCCGCTGTCTGCCAATTTGGGTAGTGTATTGCGTAAAAAATATAATGAAGTACTCGATAAAACACATCAAGATGAAGAGTTGGATGTAGTTTATCCTTTATTTCTAACGCAGCAAGAGCGTTCGCATGTACCTAAAAGTAATGAGTTGCTCATTGAAATGATCAACAATCGAGAAGGTTTTCACTTATTTGCCTATCCGTTCGAAGGTAGATTAGTGCATGAAATTTTGGGAGCGTTAGTAGCCTACCGATTAAGCAAGTTGGTTCCTATTACATTTTCCATAGCAATGAACGATTATGGGTTTGAGCTATTGAGCGATACGGAAATCCCAATGGATGACAGCATTGCCTATGAAGTTTTTTCTCCTAAAAATTTGGCGGAAGACATTACTTTAAGCATTAACTCTACAGAAATGGCTAGGCGAAAGTTTAGGGATATCGCCTGTATTTCTGGTTTGGTTTTTCAGGGCTACCCCGGAAAATATGTAAAAAATAAGCATCTACAATCTAGCGCTGGCTTATTTTTCAATGTATTTAACGATTTCGACAAACACAATTTATTACTTAGACAAGCTTACGAAGAGGTTTTTTATCAGCAATTAGAAGAACCCCGACTAGCAGCCGCATTGCATAGGATACAGCAGAGCAATATCGTCATCACCTATCCAAAACGTTTTACACCGCTTTCATTTCCTATCAAGGTAGATAGTTTAAGGGCTAATATGAGTTCAGAAGAATTGGAACAACGAATAGAAAGAATGAAGAAAGAAATTTTTAAATAAGCTTTAAGCAAAATAACCTGGGCCCATTATTAACATATCCTAATCATCATAAAAAATCAATTCCTAAATAAAAAAATGGTATTTGTTAGTAAATTAGCGATATGTTTATCTCCTCAAAAATCCCATCACATTTATTTGTCAAATTCTTTAAATCCCCTATTAAATTAAAGGATAAATAAATTTCCCTCTGATAAACTAACTATCTTTGATTATCATCAAAAAAGAGCTACTATGTCGGTAAAAAAAATCTCAAAAAAAGGAAACGTGCTCACTATAGATATTGGCGGAACAAACATTAAAGCTTGTATTCTAAATGATAACGGTAAAATCATTACTGATTACATTTCAGAACCTACACCCAAAAATGCTGGCCCTGATGATGTAATTGCTACGATTAAAAAGCTAACCAGCGATCTACAAGGCTTTGAAAAAATTTCTGTGGGTTTTCCAGGTTATGTTAGAGATGGTGTAGTACAAACAGCACCCAATTTGGGCGAAAACAAATGGTCTAATGTAGATTTGGCAGATCAAATTAGTGCTTTATTTAACAAACCGGTAAGGTTGGTTAACGATGCCGACCTACAAGGTTTAGGTATCGTAAAAGGCAAGGGCTTAGAAATTGTTTTCACCTTAGGTACTGGTTTTGGTACTGCCCTACTTTTTGACGGAGATTTGTTGCCGCACTTTGAATTGGCACATTTACCCATTACCAAAGGAGAAAGTTACGATGAATATATTGGTAAAGTTGGTTTCGAAAAAGTGGGTAAAGAAGGATGGAACGAACGACTGAAATATATCATCGAAATTTACAAAACTGTTTTCAACTACGACGTACTTTACATTGGCGGAGGAAACTCAGCCAACATCAATTTTGAGCTAGACCATAACATCAAAATTGTTTCTAATAAAGATGGTATTAAAGGCGGCGCTAAACTTTGGAAAGTCAAAGAGAAGTTTTTGGTTTGCACCAACTTATATGAATAAAATCTATCACAACCTATAAAATATTTTGTTAAAACACGATAAAAATGAGTATCAATAACACTGAAAAAAGCTACAGTTTCGGCATGATTGGTTTGGGAACCATGGGCAGAAACCTTCTATTAAATATGGCAGACCACGGTTTTTCTGTAACCGGACACGATAAGAGCGAGAAAATGCTGGCACTACTTGAAGAAGAGGGCAAGGCACATGATCTGAAAGGATTTGCTAAGGTAGAAGACTTTGTCAATAGCCTGCAATCTCCAAAAACCATCATTTTACTGGTGCCAGCTGGCAAAATTGTAGACGATGTGATTGCTGAAATTACGCCATTGCTAAGCGAAGGCGATATCATTATTGACAGTGGAAATTCATATTATACAGATACAACTAGAAGATCACAAGAATTAAAAGCAAAAGGCTTGCATTTCTTTGGAATGGGAATTTCTGGTGGCGAAGAAGGTGCTCGCTTTGGCCCTAGCCTAATGCCAGGTGGCGATAAGGCCGCCTATAGCGTAGTTAAAGATTTATTGGAAGCAGTTGCTGCAAAAGTAAATGGAGAGCCTTGTGTAGCTTATATTGGTCCTGGCGCTGCTGGTCATTTTGTTAAAATGACACACAACGGAATTGAATACGCAATTATGCAGCTATTGGCCGAAACTTACGATATCCTTAAAAATGGTTTAGGCTACGACAATGCTCAAATCCAAAGAGTATTCGAAAAATGGAATAATGGTCGCCTTAAATCTTTTTTAATGGAGATTACGAAAGATGTATTTCTATTTAAGGATGAAAAAACTGGCAACTTGCTAGTAGACGAAATCAAAGATCAGGCTAAATCTAAAGGAACTGGCAAATGGACTTCGCAAATTGCGATGGATTTAGAAGTTCCTTTAAATACGATTGATGCCTCTGTAGCTGGAAGAAATCTTTCTAAATTGAAAGATTTACGAGTGGAATTGGAAGGTTCTTTCGGTAAGGCCACTCAAATTGAAAACGCAGTAGGTTTTGAAGAGCAGTTAGAAGAAGCATTTTACTTTGCCATGGTGTCTGCCTATGCACAAGGAATGCACATGCTATGGAAAGCATCTGCAGAATACGGCTACGAACTAAACATGGCAGAAATCGCGAAGATTTGGAGAGGTGGCTGTATTATTCGTGCAGAGTTTTTACAAGACATCTATGAAGCCTACCAGAAGAATGCGGATTTACAGCACCTGTATCAGGATACTGCTATCCAAGAAAAGCTACAAGCTGGTTTGAAAGATACCAGAAAGGTAATTGCTTCGGCTATTAGCGCTGGTATTGCCGTACCTTGCTATGCGGCTGCAATCACTTATTTCGATACATTAAAAACAGGTAGAATGCCATCAAACTTAATACAAGCACAACGTGATTATTTTGGAGCACACACTTTTGAACGTATTGATAGTGAAGGAGTATTTCACGCAGAATGGAATAAATTAAGTTAAAAGTAAAAACTCAAAAATAAAAAATGAACTAGCCACAGATGCACAAATGATTTTTAAAAAAATTGATAACCTGTACATCTGTGGCAAAAAAATAAGAGCAAAAATTTTATCGTTTACATTAAGAAGCAACTAATATATTATTTTGTGTTCTTCGTGTCTTCGTGGTAAGAAATAAAAGCAATGAAAAAGTCAAGTAAACTTAATCCAACCATATTTGTAATATTTGGTGGTACCGGCGATTTAAATAAGCGCAAATTGGCGCCAGCTTTATACAATTTATATACCGAAGGGTACATGCCCCCTAAATTTGCCATTATCGGGACGGGGCGTACTGCCTTTACCGACGAGAAGTATCAAAAAGAACTGCTACACAGCGTAAACGAGTTTTCTAGAAATGGCAAGGTTAAAAAAGATAAGTGGGACGTTTTTAGCCAAAACATACATTACAGTTCTATAGACGTAAAATCTCAAGAAACTTTCGAAAATTTAAAGCTAGAAATTGAAAAATACCAAGCAGATTTTGGTGAAAACACCCAGGTAATCTTTTACTTAGCGGTAGCCCCTAACCTATTTCCTTTAATTGCGCAGTGCTTACACGAATACAAACTTACCGGCAACGAAGACAACTGCAGAATTGTAATAGAAAAACCTTTTGGCCATGATTTAGAAAGTGCCAAAGAGTTAAACTTATTGCTTAGTGGCATTTTTACCGAAAAGCAAATTTACCGTATTGATCACTACTTGGGAAAAGAAACTGTTCAAAATATGATGGCCTTCCGTTTTGCCAACTCTTTATTTGAGCCATTATGGAACAGGAACTACATCGAACATATCCAAATTTCGGTAACAGAACAGTTAGGTGTTGGCGATAGAGGTGGTTATTACGAAGGTGCAGGTGCTTTGCGTGATATGATCCAAAACCATTTACTGCAATTACTTTGTTTAGTAGGTATGGAAGCGCCTATTTCTTTCAATGCAGATGAAATTAGAGATAGAAAAGTAGAGGTATTGAGAGCAGTTCGTCCGTTTAAACCAGAAGAAATTAGTGGGCATGCAGTTCGTGGCCAGTACAGCAAAGGTTGGGTTGAAGGTAAAGAAGTACCTGGTTACCGTACCGAAAAAGGTGTAGATGCGCATTCAAATACAGAAACTTTTGCAGCAGTTAAATTCTTTATCGATAACTGGCGTTGGCAAGGCATCCCCTTCTACTTACGTACCGGAAAGAGAATGAACCAAACTTCATCCATCATTACCATACAATTTAAAGATGTTCCGCATCATATTTTCTCTAACAACGTAGCCGAAACTTGGCAGCAAAACAGGTTAATCATCAGCATACAGCCAGAAGCAAGTATTAGGTTGCAAGTACAATCTAAACGCCCAGGATTAGACATGGTACTTAACCCTGTTGATATGGTGTTTAACTACAAAGGCACTTATGAGAACGACTCGCCAGAAGCTTACGAAACTTTATTGTTAGACGCTATGACAGGCGACCAAACCCTATTTATGCGTGGCGATCAAGTAGAAGCTGCTTGGGAACTGGTAATGCCAATAATCCATAGTTGGGAGAATAAAAAATCATTGAGTTTCCCTAACTACGCCGCAGATAGTTGGGGGCCGGAAGAAGCCGAAGCATTGATTGCCAAAGATGGTTACCATTGGTTTACTTTACCGATTAAAGACTAAAAAGTTAAAGACTGTGAGTTATGAGTTGAAAGTTTGGAAGTCCGTCTTGATACTCATATCTCCATACTCCTATCTCAAAATAAATGAAACTAAACATATTCAGTAACCAAACCGAATTAAACGAGCAATTAGCGCAATACGTAATTACAGTTGCCCAAAAAGCGATTGCAGAAAAAGGACGCTTTGATTTTGTATTAACAGGCGGAAGTTCGCCTAAAGGTTTATATCAACTTTTATCAACTACATACAAAAATCAAATAGATTGGGATAAAACCTACTTCTTCTTTGGCGATGAAAGAACAGTACTGCCTTTTGAAAAAGACTACAATGGTTTAATGGCCAAAGAAAGCTTCTTCGATAATTTAGAGCTGCAAGATGGACATATCTTTTATGTAGATACCAATTTATCTCCAGAAGAAGCTGCTGCTGATTATAAACAAAAATTAGATGCGCATTTTGCAGGCTCAGTTATAGTTTTCGATTTGATATTATTAGGCATGGGCGATGATGCACACACCGCTTCAATTTTTCCGCACACTACATTGGTAAATAACCAAGAGCTTACTGTAGCTAGCGTTTGGGTAGAAAAATTAAACACCAATAGGGTAAGTTTAACTGCTCCATTAATTAACCAAGCTAAGCACGTGGTATTTATCACATTTGGAGCAAACAAAGCTATAGCGCTACATAATGTATTGGGCGGTACGCAAGATTTTGCTAATTACCCATCGCAATTAATTAAACCCACAAATGGCGATTTACAGTGGTTTGTTGATGAAGCGGCTACAAGCTTGTTAAAGTAAAGTAGCTTAATTGTACTTTCGAGGCAAGATCTGTAAATTATCTTACCTCGAAAGTCTATTCATAAAGCCCCATTAGTTGCTACAAGATACACTCTTTTAAAACTTTCTAACTTATTCCCGTAAGAATAGAGGTATCTCATTTTATTTCCAGCCTTTACCAACAAGAACTTTTTATTTTAATCTGGATTTGATAACCGCAGTGGTTTTCATGCCGATTTCATCTATTTTACAATGGCTATATCTGTTCCCCTTTGGCACCGATGTTGAAAATAGTGCAGGTACGATATCGACTCACTAAAAGTATGCTCACATTTTTTAACGAAGGAAAATGCGAAGAAAATAGATGCGTAATCCAGACTTGTAAAACCCAATACACCAAAAATAAAAAAGGGCCAAGAAACTAGTTCCTGACCCTACATCTACCTATGAAAAACATACCCCCGAAAGGGTAAGCCCAAATGTAAAAACAATTTTTTAATATTCCGAACTTTTACAAGAAAATATTCTTAATATTTTTGTTTTGCGTACAAATACCATTGAGTAACAGGCTAAATACGTTTTTGGCATTAAAATAAATACTTAGTACTAAGGAAATTTGAATCGTGCCCATCAATAATTTCGTTCAGCAAACGCTTGTTACTATCATTTAATTTAGTGGCTACCAATGATCTGATAGAAAAAGCACGTAAAGCATCCACTACAGACAACGTACCCTCTGCACTATCTTTTCTACCGGTGAAAGGAAATACATCTGGTCCTCGTTGGCACTGACAGTTGATATTTACCCTACTCACTTGGTTTACAATTGGATCTATTAAAGCAGCTACTTCGGAATGGTTTTCGCTAAAAATACTCACCTGCTGACCGTGTGTCGATTCGATCAAATAGTTAATTGGTTCTTCAATGTCATCAAAAGAAACAATTGGAATAACTGGACCAAACTGCTCTTCGGTGTACAACTTCATCTCTCTGGTCACCGGATAAACTATTGCTGGAAACACGAATGATTCCTTGGTTTGTCCACCATTTTTATTAACTACTTGCGCACCTTTAGCAACCGCATCATCTATCACTTCTTTTAGGTAAGCTGGTTTTTGTGGTTCTGGCAGCGGTGTCAACGAAACGCCGTCTTCCCAGGGCATACCAAATTTCAGCTTTGCTACTTCTTCTGAGAGTTCTTTCACAAAAGCATCTACTTGTTTTTTATGTACAAAGATGATTTTTAAGGCGGTGCAGCGCTGTCCGTTGAAAGACAGCGAACCTAATACCGTTTCTTTAACTGCGAGCTTTAAATCGGCATTTGCCGTGATGATGGCCGCGTTCTTAGCATCTAAACCCAAAATAGCACGCAAACGATTTACTTTAGGATGCATTTTCTTCAGTTCGTTAGCTACCTTACTAGAACCGATTAACGTAAGTACATTTATTTTACCCGATTCCATTAGTCCTGGAATGATTTTATTACCACGCCCATAAATGGTATTTACCACACCTTTAGGAAAATTATCTCTAAAAGCCTTCAACAATGGATAAAACAATAAAGTGCCATGTTTAGGTGGTTTAAATAAAATGGTATTCCCCATGATTAATGCAGGAATTAGCGTAGTAAAAGTTTCGTTTAATGGATAGTTAAACGGCCCCATACAAAGTACTACACCCAATGGCGAGCGGCGTATCTGTGCTACAATACCCTGTTCTATGGTAAAGCCTGCAGATTGCCTATCTATATCTTTCAAAGCATCAATAGTGGCATTAATGTATTCGATGGTTCTGTCGAATTCTTTAACCGAATCTCCGTAGGTTTTTCCAATTTCCCACATAATTAGCTTTACTACTTCTTGCTTTTTCGCCATAATATCACGAGTGAATTTCTCCACACATTCGATACGTTGAGCCACGCTCATGGTTGGCCACTCTCCTCTTCCGTTGTTGTAAGCGGCTACGGCAGCATCTAAAGCAATTTGAGCTTCTTTTTCGCCACAAAGTGGATAAGTGCCAATTAACTTTCGTTCTAAGCCCTTAGCAGCTTTAATACAAATTGGAGACAGCACGGTGTGTACATCACCAGACCAAGTTAACATGTCGCCATTAGACAGGTAACTACGCTGATCTAAGGGGCCATCCAGTGCATACGCTGCAGGGATGTCTGTTTCAGATGGAAACAGATTTTCTAGATTTAAGGACATTTTTGTTTAATTTATTTACTTAGTTTATAGATTTACTAGATTATTGATACAATTAAATTCCCCTATCATGTTTAATAGGGGAATTTATTCTTATTTAACTTTAATAATACTCATTTTAGGCACCAAGGCCTTCATCACCAACCAAGCAATTAAATAGGCAACTGCACAGAATGAGAAGATGATAAAATAACCTGCTTCTATACCTTCGAAACCCATAAATTTCATTTGGGTTGCAGCAGAATAATCAAATAATAAGCCCGAAGATTTATTGATAATTGTTGCGCCGATACCCCCTGCCAAACCACCAATACCTGTAACGGTTGCAATTGCTTTTTTAGGGAAACTATCGCCAATAGTGGAAAATATATTTGCCGACCAAGATTGGTGAGCAGCACCAGCAATACCTATGATAATCACTGGTATCCAATAAGAAATGTGTCCTAATGGTTGTGTTAATAACGCCAATAAAGGGAAAAATGCAAAAATCAGCATTGCTCTCATACGCCCCTCGTAAGGGTTCATTTTCTTCTTATCGACAAAGAAAGTTGGCAACCATCCTCCAAAAATTGATAGTAAAGTAATTGCATATAAAATAAAAATAGCCAGTTGCCCTTCTGTATCTGACGATTTGATATTATAAACTTCGGACAGGTAAGCTGGCATCCAGAATAAGTAGAACCACCAAACACCATCGGTCATGAATTTACCAAAGACGAAAGCCCAAGTTTGTTTGTAGCTAAAACATTTAGCGAAAGAAAGTTTTTTTTCTTCTACTACATCGCCGGCTGCATTTAGCTCTGCGTGCAAATCATCTTGATTAATGTAGGCCAATTCTGCTGCATTAACTTTTGGGTTTGCATCGGGCTTCTTGTAGTAAAATACCCAAAACCCCATCCAAACAAAACCTAAAGCTCCGATAATGATGAACGACATTTCCCAACCATAATATTTTGCAATTACGGGAATACTTAACGGCGCCGCTAAAGCACCAATGGTAGCACCTGCATTGAAAATACTGGTGGCCAATGCCCTATCCTTTTTCGGGAAATATTCTGCTGTGGCTTTAATTGCGGCCGGAAAGTTCCCAGCCTCTCCCACTGCCAAAACAAAACGGGCAAAAATGAATAGCGTAACACTTACGTTGATGATCAAAGCTACATCATTTACTTTTTCTATATTTTCTTTCGCTCCTTCAAAACCCACCAACCAGTCGCCAGTAATAATACCTGAGGTAGCAATACCGCAAAAGGCGTGAAGTATAGCACCCACAGACCAAATACCAATTGCCCATAAAAATCCTTTCTTAGTGTCTAACCAATCTACAAAACGACCAGCCAATAGCATACTTACTGCATAAAAAATAGAGAACAGTGCTGTGATATTACCGTAGTCATTATTCGTCCAATGAAACTCGGGACTAATAAAATCTTTCCATGTTAAAGAAAGTACCTGTCTGTCTAAGTAATTAATTGTCGTAGCAAAAAACAGTAAAGAACAAATGGTCCATCTGTATTTGCTTTGCTTGGTTTGGTTCATATTTTTTGGTTTATTTTAATTTGGTTAACTGTATATCACGATAGCTATCGGAGGATTATTATTTGGTTAACTGCTTAGAGTTGGTTAATCGGTTAATTGAAAACTGTTAACTGCAAACTAACCTCTTACTTTATTGATAATTTCAAATGTTGCTTTAGTTAATGTTTCTATTTTACCATAATCTTTTTGTTCGATGATTTGCTTGCTCACCAATTTACTACCCATACCTACTGCACAAACACCTGCTTTAAACCAGCTAGAGATATTATTCTCTTCAATCTCTACTCCGCCAGTTGGCACAAACAGCTGGCCTTGGAACAAATCTTTAATGGAAGAAAGGAAATCAGGTCCTAAGATATTTGCAGGAAATAATTTTATGATCCCTGCTTGGTGTTGTTGCGCCAGATCAATTTCTGTGGGCGTCATACATCCCGGGATCCAAAGCAAACCCGCTTCATGAGTAACTTTGGCCACTTCTGGATTTACAATTGGGCAAACAATAAAATCAGCACCTGCTGCAATAAAATCTTGAGCTTGTTGGGCAGTTTTGATAGTGCCAATACCTAAGAACAAATCTTGCATTTCGGTTTTAAGTGCTTCCTTAAAAAACTTAAAGTTCGCTAAAGCAGCCTCGCCCCTGTTAGTATATTCGAAAACACGAACGCCACCCCTATATAATGCCCTAATTATTTCTAAACTCACTTGAGCATCTTCATAGTAAAATAGCGGCAATAAGCCTTGTTTTTGTATCGCTTGTAAAGCAGTTTCTTTATTTTTAGTCATTTTGGGCAATAGTTTGATGAACGTCTTGGATAGTTGCAGTGGTACAATCACTTGGAATGTACAATTTGTTGTAGGCAGCACCGGTGGCAAACTCTAAAATTTGTTGAGGTTGGTGCTCATTGTAGAAGCCATAAATTAAACCTCCCATATAGCAATCTCCACTTCCTACTCGGTCTAAAATTTGCTCAGACAGATATTCCTTGGATACAAATAATTTGTCTTCAGTAAATAAAGTAGTGTAATATCTGATACCAGCTTTGTAATCGAACCTAAATGTATTAGCTACATGCTTGCATTTAGGAAACTTATTAATAATCTCTTTCGATGTAATTTCTGCTTGCTTTAAGTAGTTGTCTTTAGTATCAATTGCTACAATATCCAATGGTAAACTGATCCCCAACATCCTTTCTGCTGCCCAAATATTTCCCATTACCAAATCGCAATATGCTACCAAATCTGGGATAATATCGATGGGTTCTTTACCGAATTTCCAAAGCTTCGCTCGGTAATTTAAGTCAATAGAAATCGTAATGCCACGTTCGCTAGCTGCTTTAACCGCTTCTAAACAAATATCTGCGGCATCTTGGTTTAGCGCCGGACAAATGGCGCTGAAGTGGAACCATGATATATCTTTAAAAATCTCATCCCAGTTTAAAGTACCAGGTTGAATAATTGCGAAAGATGAGTTAGCTCTATCATAAATTACGCCTGCATTTTTAAGATCTTTACCTTTTGGCAGATAATACAGTCCTAACCTATCGCCGCTTAATTGCATCCTCGACGAATCAATGTTACAGCGATTGACGTAGTCGATAATTTGCGTTGACATAAAATTATCTGGCAATGCCGAAAAATAGGCCGATGGGACATCCCAAAGTGCCAATGCTGTAGCCACGTTCAACTCTGCGCCTCCAACATAAAATGGTAGTTGATTATCTGCTAGCCATTGTCCATCAGTATCTGGACAGATGCGCAATAATAATTCCCCAAAACTTAAAACTTTCATTTATTAAAGGTAAAAGGCGAAAGGCATAAGGTAAAAGCTTCGATATCGCCTTTAAATCTTATCCCTTTCTCCTACTAGGTGATTAAAAATTTGTTATTAAAAGCTAAAATAGGCTTTTGCGTTGTGATAACAAATATTTTCCACTAATTGGCTAACCAATTTTATATCGTTCGGGATTTCTCCGTTTTCTATGTCTGTACCAAATAAATCGCATAAAATACGGCGGAAGTACTCGTGACGTGGGAAAGACAGGAAGCTTCTCGAATCGGTTAACATCCCTACAAACTGGCTTAAAAGCCCCATGTTAGACAAGGCATTGATTTGCTTGATCATCCCATCTTTTTGGTCTAAGAACCACCAGCCAGACCCCCATTGCACCTTCCCGGCTACGGTACCATCCTGGTAATTACCAATCATGGTAGCCATTAATTCATTATCTGCCGGATTTAAGTTATATAAAATGGTTTTAGCCAATTTGTTACCAGCATCTAATTTATTCAAAAACTTAGCTAAAGCTCTGCCTTGAGAAAAATCTCCAATGGAATCGAAACCTGTATCTGGACCCAAAGAACTCAACAAACGATCGTTGTTGTTGCGAATAGCACCTAAGTGATATTGTTGCACCCATCCTCTTTCGTGATCCCAAAGGGCAAATTGAAAAAGCATAGCTGATTTGAATTTCAAGTTCTCCTCTTTAGTAATCGATTCTCCTTGCCTAATTTTAAGAAAGATTTGAGCTACTTCTTCTTCGGTATAATCTTCAGCATAAATTTGCTCTAAACCGTGGTCAGAAACTGATGCACCGTTTTCTACAAAGAAATCGTGACGAGATTTTAAAGCCGCTAGATATTCTTGATAGTTGGCGATTGGCTTCTCCACTATCGCAGCCAATTTATCTATGTATTGATTTAATCCGTTAACGTCATCAGCATTCATGGCTTTATCTGGTCTAAATGCAGGTAAAACCATTAAATCAATACCACTAGCTTTAATTTGCTGATGAAATTCCAAATTATCCAGAGGATCATCGGTAGTACACAGCGTTTTCACATTCATCTTTTTCAGCAAACCTAAAACGCTGTATTCTTTGGTTTGAAGCTTGGCATTACATTCGTCCCAAATTTGCTTTGCCGTTGCCGGCGAAAGTAATTCGTGAACATCAAAATAACGTTGCAGCTCCAAATGTGTCCAATGGTATAGCGGATTTCTTAAAGTATAAGGAACAGTTTCAGCCCATTTCTCAAATTTCTCCCAGTCTGATGCACCGCCCGTGATGTAGTATTCGTCTATACCAAAAGTACGCATGGCACGCCATTTATAGTGGTCGCCATATAGCCAAACCTGAGTAATATTTTCGAATTGTTTATCCTCGGCAATTTGCTCAGGAATTAAGTGATTATGGTAATCGATAATAGGCATGTGCTTTGCGTAATCATGATACAAAGTACGTGCTGTTTCCGTTTGCAATAAGAAATTCTCGTCTAAAAACTTTTTCATCAAAATATAATTATTAGCCCCACTCTGCCTTTCAGGCATCTCTCCCCAAAAGGGAGAGAAAAGCATTTTGGCATGGTAGTGCTTTTTTGTTCGTTTGCTTATGCACGATGTTTAAGCCCCTCCTTTGGAGGGGTTGGGGAGGCTCTTACACTCCTCCAAAAACAGAGAAGCCGCCGTCTACACAGATCATTGCTCCGGTTACAAATTGCGAAGCATCGCTTAACAGCCAAACTAAAGCACCTTTCAATTCATCAGGGTTACCGAAACGTTTAAAAGGAGTTTGCTGAATTACAGCACCACCTCTAGCGGTGTAACCTCCATCTGGCGTAGTTAATAAATTGCGGTTCTGCTCGGTTAAGAAAAAACCTGGTGCTAAAGCATTCATTCTAATTTTATCACCATAACGGTTAGCTAACTCTACTGCAAACCATTGCGTATAGCAATCTACCGCAGCTTTACCCATATTGTAACCTAATACTCTGGTAATTGCTCTTTTAGAGTTCATCGATGAAATGTTCACGATACTTCCTTTTCCTGTTTCGGCAATTGCTTTACCAAAAACCTGCGTCGGAATTAAAGTTCCCCAAAGGTTTAAATCTAGTACGGTTTTCATTCCGTCCATCTTCATATCAAAGATGTCTTGCTCGGGTAATAAAACACCATCTGGCATGTTACCGCCAGCTGCATTTACCAATCCGTCGATTTTTCCGTAAGCAGCTAATACCTTATCGCGAGCAGCAATCAACTGCTCTTCGTTCATCGCATCAGCAATTAAAGCAATAGCTTTACCTCCGTTATTGTTAATTTCATCGGCACGCTCGTTAGCTACTTTTTCGTTTCTGCCTAGAATACCTACAGTACCGCCAGCTTCAACAATTGCATCAATAAAGGCTTTACCTAATATTCCTGTACCGCCTGTTACAACGATAACTTTATCTTTTAATGAAAATGATTGTTCCATTTTATATTATTCATTTTTAGCACAAAGACACGGAGAACGCAAAGAAAAAACTAATCAGTATTTGCCTTTGTATTTAGTTGTCACAGACTTACGAAGTTTAACTTTTGTTAATTAATGCTTTAATTGTAAAGTTGAGGGCTGCGCCGTTTAAAAACTTCGTAAGTCTCAATTATAACTTCTTAGTGCTCTTTGTGTCTTGGTGGTTATTAAATACCTATCTCAATTCTCCTACTGCAAACGTATCCATGTCTGCATAATCTAAATTCTCGCCAGCCATGCCCCAAATAAAGCTGTAGTTTTTAGTACCAGCACCAGAGTGGATACTCCAAGATGGCGATAAAACTGCTTCGTGGTTAGCCATTACGATGTGACGAGTTTGTTGCGGTTGTCCCATAAAATGGATTACCCTTTGATCTGCTTCTACATCGAAATAGAAATAAACTTCCATTCTTCTATCATGTGTATGAGGAGGAATAGTGTTCCAAATAGAACCTGTAGCCAAGGTAGTTAAACCCATTACCAATTGGCAACTTTGAATTCCATCTTTGTGGATGTAACGAGAAATAGTACGTTGATTTGCTGTTTCTAAAGCACCTAAATCGGCAGAAAAAACATCTGCATGACTAGCAAAAGCTGTTGGATAACTGGTATGTGCTGGAGCCGACAGGGCGTAGAAAACCGCAGGGTTACTTCCATCTTTGCTGCTAAACTTTACATCCTTTACACCTTTACCTAAGTATAGGCAGTCTTTCTTATTTAGATCGTAGCTAGTTCCATCGGCAACAATGGTTCCTGCACCACCTACGTTGATGATGCCTAACTCTCTTCTCTCTAAGAAATACTCGGCACGTAAAATGTCATAATTACCTAAATCTACTACGCTATTTACTGGTGTAATTAATCCAGTAATCATTCTGTCGTAATGTGAATAGACAAAATTTGCTTTGTCTGTCGCTTTCAAGTCGTCCAACAAAAACCTTTCACGGATTTTTTCGGTGTCGTAACTCTTGAAATCTTCTGAGTGTACTGCTTGTATTTGTTTCATTTTCTATATTTTGGGTCCGCCAGTAGAGGTTTTGGTTTGGTCCTCGTTTTAATGACAGACGATTTTGGCTAAATATACCTGTAAACGTTGTGGTAGGCAAATGCTAATTTATCCATACTTTACTGTAAAGGCGCAATATTTTGCACCTCAAAAGACACAAAATATTGTGTCTCTACAGCGATACGCCACGTTTCCAGGGGATAAAATCATCTTGATTTAATAATACCGCTTTTGGAATTACCTCGCCACTTGCTGCTTTGATACAATATTCCAAAATGTCTTCGCCCATTTCTTCAATGGTTTTCTCTCCTTCTATCACAGGTCCGGTATTGATATCAATGATATCGCCCATGCGCTTGGTTAAGGCATTATTGGTGGCTACTTTAATTACCGGACAAACCGGATTCCCTGTCGGCGTACCCAATCCGGTAGTAAATAAAATTAAGGTTGCTCCGCTAGCGGCTTTACCAGTAGTAGCTTCTACATCGTTACCTGGGGTACATACTAAATTTAGACCAGGCTTGGTTGATGGCTCTGAATAATCCAATACATCAACAATTGGGGATGTACCACCTTTTTTGGCGGCACCATTACTTTTAATGGCATCGGTAATTAAGCCGTCTTTAATGTTACCTGGCGATGGATTCATGTGGAAGCCAGAACCCGCATTTTCTGCCGCCTGACTGTAAGCCCCCATTAAAGCCATAAATTTCTTTGCAGATTTCTCCTCGATGGTTCTATCGATCATGTTTTGCTCTGCACCGCACAGCTCGGGAAATTCAGCCAGTAACACCGTACCACCTAACGCTACCAACAAATCAGAGCAATAACCTACTGCGGGATTAGCAGAAATACCACTAAAACCATCGCTACCACCACATTTTACCCCTAAGTTCATTTTGCTCAGTGGTGCTGGTGCTCTTTCAATTTTGTTGGCTTCCACTAAACCTTCGAAGGTCTTTTTAATTGCCAAAGCAATCATATTTTCTTCACTTTGCGATTGCTGTTGCTCGAAAATATAAAGCGGTTTGTCAAAGTTTGGATTTCGTTCTTTTAAGTCGGTAGTAAAATCATGTACTTGTAAATTCTGACATCCCAAGCTCAACACAGTTACTCCTGCAACGTTTGGATGATCAGCATAAGCCGCTAACAATTTACTCAAAACTGCCGCATCTTGTCTAATACCGCCACATCCGCCTTGATGGTTTAAAAATTTAATACCATCTATATTTTTGAAAAGACGTTCATTTCTTGAACCTTCAAATGCCATTGGCGCATCTAAAGAAGAAATATCCGTTCCGTTTTTATATGCTTCAATTAAGTGTTGTGTATAATTTTTGTATTTGGCAGTTACTGCGTAGCCCAACTCGTTGTGTAGCGCTTCACGGATCACATCAAGGTTTCTATTTTCACAAAAAACCGTTGGAATGAACAACCAATAATTGGCTGTCCCCACTTTTCCATCTGCACGGTGGTATCCGTTAAAAGTTCTTCCTTCAAACTTAGAAACATCTGGCGCATGCCATTGGTAATGATACGGACGATACTCGTAAGGAGCAGCGGCGTGTTTCAAGTTATCGGTGGTCATTCTGGTACCCAATTTTACTGGAAATTGGATTTTACCCACCAAGGTGCCGTACATGTATACCTCGTCACCGGCCTGCATATCTTGGGTATAGAACTTATGCTTGGCGTCCACATCATCTACCAATTGATAATTTAACCCTTGGTAAGCTACCCACTGACCTGCTTTGAGATCGGTTAAAGCTACCAAAACATTATCTTTTGGATGTACTTTTAAAACCTGTTGTTTCATTCAATTCATTTATATATTCGTTGATGGTATTGATTTAGATCAAAAACCCAACTCTACTACACCTCTTTAAACTGCGCTGCACTAAGCTTACGTAGCGCCAAATTTATCCCATGGCTAGCAATCTCTTGATATAAGACCTCGACATCGGCAATAAATCCCATGAGATGATTAAAATTTACACCCCAAAATTGCTCATCACCTAAAACTTCGCTCACAAAATTATCGGGGTGCTGACTATATTTTTCAAATAAATAAGGTGCAGAGTCATCGTTTAACCGATAACTCGCACCATTATCCAAACCAAAATATAGACCGTTATCTTCTCGCTGTGGGCGAGAAAAGACCAAGTAAGCAGCAAAACCTAAAGCGATATGTGCTGGAACTTGGTTAAATATTTTATAATAATTCAATAGCAATGGAACGATGCGGATTTTCATCTTCATGGTATATTGAAATGCGATACTAGACCACAAATGTTCGATAGACGGGTTGGCAAAACGGTCTTTCACGGCATTTGCAAAAGCATCACGCTTATTTTTATCCACCTCATAAGGAATTGCCGGACCAATTTCTGTTGCCATTAACGTTTCGATGTAATTAACCATCAATTCGTTTGTCATTGCATTTTTTACTGTATCAATTCCTAAAAGAAAAGCAATTCCGGAGCTTAATGTGTGCGTCCCATTGAGTAAACGTACTTTTAATTCCCTGTAAATTTCGATGTCTTCGGCAATCACTACTCCTTCATCTACCGCTGCAAAAGAAAGTACATCGGCTACATGCTTGCCACCTTCAATTGCCCAAAGGCGATAAGGTTCCGTCATTGATAACAATGCATCTTGGTAACCTAATTCTTTTTGCAGCAGAGCAAAAGTTGCTGCATCTGGCTTACCCGGCACAATTCTGTCTACCAAAGAATTGCAAAAGGTATTTGCTTGTGCTAACCAAGCTATAAATTTTGCTTCTAATTGATGGTAATGAGCTAGTTTTAAAACGATTTCTCCCAATTTAGTTCCGTTATCTGGAATTAACTCGGTAGCTACAATCACTAAACCTTTATTGTTATCGCCGTTAAAAAATTGGAAACGTTTATATAAAACAGCCAATAATTTTGCAGGAAATGAAGTAGGCGGATTATTGTCTATGCTTTCTTCTACATACTGAATACCAACCTCAGTAGTGTTAGAAACCACAATTTGCAGATCTTCTGACTGAGCTAAATCTAGAATGGCTTGCCAATCTTTTTCTGCCGCGATTACTCTACTTATGGCAGAAGAAATGATATTTTCTGAAACTAGTTGCCCGCTTTCGATACCGCGAACACAAAGCGTATATAAAGAATCTTGTTGATCAAACTCTGCGGTGTTACTCCCCGTAGATTTAACCACAGCAATGCGACCATTGAAGACACCTTCTCGGTTGGCTTTATCGATGAAATAATCTGGTAATCCACGCAACAACACCCCTGTTCCAAATTGCAAAACTTTTTCCGGTAAATCGAAAATTTTTGCATTGGGTACAACCACATTCTCTGCGGTAATTTTATTCAGATTATCTTTTGATAAAATCATTTCTTTACTAGCTTTTCACTTTTTTTTCGCCAGTAAAGAAAATTAATACGCCCCTACTAGCATTTGGTTGAAACAATTCTACATAATTTATGCTAGTAAAACTTTGATTTAAGCGCAAATATTTGCGCAATCGTTCCCGATAACGTAGGGCAAATTAAAGTAGGACTGAATTAGGTTTTTAAACGCAACAATAGCGGCGTCTCTAATTCAAGTTGTTTATCAATCTCGCTTATATTTTAGTTTATTGGGTATATAAGGCAAACTCTCGACCACACTAAAACCTAAACTATCTAGGCTTTTACTTTGTTTTAAACCCATTTTGTAGTAAGGCTGTTCATACTTTGTTTTTTTACCATTCATACCCTTCCTTACAACGCGGTGCAAATTAACGGTATCTTTATTGGTAATATCTCCCCAATATACATCGGCCAGCCATTCCCAAATTTTGCCATTTGCTTTTAAAATAGCATCATTATTCCAAGTTTGTGTGTAGTTAAACTGCTTCTTTTTGTTTTTTTCTGCATTAAAATGGCCTCCTTTGGAAGCATATTCCCATTCTGCTTCCGTTGGCAAACGATAGTTTTTACCCATTTCCTTAGACAGCCATTTGCAATAATTTTGCGCCTCCTCCCAAGATACATTTACAACAAGACCATGCTCAATATAATTGTTGGGTAAGGTTGGCATTTCAAATTGCATAGCTTGACAATACTTTTGGTACTGTTTAACCGTTACCGGAGTTTTGGATATTAAAAATCCCATAATACTTACCTGCCGTGGCACATTTATATCATTAGCACTATCTACCAGTAAATCACCCATGATAAAAGTACCGCCCTCTACTTTTACCATTTTAGGATACTCTTGTGCTTCAACGTTTGGGAATACTAAAAGCAAACATCCAAGAACAATAGTTAGGCAGCGCTTCACAAAACTTAATTTAAACTCTTTTCGAATTTTTGTTTGCTCCATTTTGCATAGTAGTTTATTTTATCGACTAATGGTGGTATGTGCTGATTCATATATTTTATTTCGCCCAAACTGTTAGCTTTAATCACAAAGCCAGCCTGCTTTACATCGCTCTTATAAATTGCAGCAGATTGAACAATAAAATGAAATTGACTGAGCAGATTTTCAGTTTCTTTATCGTTAATTTCTCTGCTTAAATATTTTTTAAATCTGCTTTCTTGTAAGTTACCAATTTTGATGAGGCTATCTAATTTGGTAATCTTATGCTTCATAGTTAGATTTTTAGAGTTAACCACCTCTTTTATAGTTAATAAATAATTCTTAACAGCCATTAAGCTATCTACATTTTTTAATGTTTGAGATTTAGCACTAAGCCCTAAAAACAACAAAACCAAAGCAAAAATTGATTTTTTAATCATACCACCTTCCCTTTTTAATTGAAACGCCCAATTTATCAAAAGCTTTAATGATATCATCTGCCAAATAATCATTTTGCTTTTCGTAAAATAAATGCAGAAAAAACAAGTCGCTATAATTTACTTCCGTTGTTCCGTTTTCACTTTTACGAGAAATTTTTACGGCACTAGGCTGGGTTTCAAAAACAATATTGATATCTTTTGATACAGCGATGATTTTGTTTAGTTCAATTTCTTGTTTTTCGACATAAGTACTATCATTGCTGCTTTGCTTCTTTCTAACTTCTAAGGTTAAAATTTTAAGATTAGTTTGCACAATTTGAACTACTTCGCCTTTATCATTAGTAACTGGCATAGTTAAAATGCTATCTTTAATGCTGTAACCATTAACAATTTCAAACTTTTTTCCTTCGTAATTTAAGGTATCATTTTGCGACTTAAGCTCTTTTTGCAATTTATTATTTAACAAGTTAATGAGCTGTTTCTCTTGTGCAAAAAGTTTAACAGATGCCGTACAATTAAATAATAGCAGAATAGTTATATGAATTTTTAAAAAAGAGCTCGCCATTTTATAAATCTAACCCTAAAGATAACATCCAATATCTATGCTGCACCATCTTGTTGCTATCAAAATCTTGCGCAATCCATTTACCTTCTACGGTTCCTACATTATAACCTTGAATAGTGCCTTTTTCTGAAGCTGCATTAGCCTGTTGGTCTATCTTAAAAGATTTAAACAACGCACCTACGCTGCCGCTTAAATAAACTATACCAAACCTAAAACCTACTTTACCTTGTACAGAAGGAAATGCCGTAAATGGCATAACTGGTGCAGTATCAGAAAAGTTAAATCCCAAATTAGCCTCAGGCGTAAGTTGCATATAAATATTTTTTTGCGGCCATAAAGTTAACGACGGACCAACCGAAATGGAGAAAACATTAATATTATCAAAGTTTGCTGATTTAGTTACGTCCCATTTACTTCCATTATCGGCTTCAAAACTATAATTTACGGTGCGAGTTGGTAACCTCATTATGTTACTCATTATCGATAAATCTAAGCTAAAAGCTTTTTCATCGTAAGAGTCGGAAGTTCCTAATTGAAACCTATGATAGTAAGTACTGTTTTTAGCGTCAATAAACTTACCGTAACCGTATGTCCAAGGCGTAGAAGTAAGGGTAGAAATCGTACTAACTACAGCCTCGGATATAGCTGTAGCTGCCAACCCATTTTCAATTTCAGTTTTCCAGGCGTAGTTCAGCGGAACTTTATTGTAGCAAGTATAATTGTCATAAGCCCTTTTTGCATCCTCCCAACCTTGATTGGTTCGTTTACTTCTAGCCTTAACCACTAGCTGCTCAACAATATTATATTGACCTACACAATAAAGATAAGCCTTATATTCTCTATCCTCCTCCTCTTTAGTTTTTACTTTTACTACTTCTTTCTTAGCTTCTACAGATTTCTCTATCAAATTCTTTTTCTCTACCTCAGCTAGTTTTTTTTTCTCTTCTTCTAATGCTTGTCTCTTTTGTACATCCTGTTCATTTTGTAGCTTCTCGTCAAGTGCTTTTTTTTCACTTTCGATGCGCTCTTTCTCTAAACGTTCTGCTTCTAATCTCTCTTGTTCCTGGCGTTCTTTCTCTAAATTTTGCTTATCCAATCTTTCTTTTTCAACTTTTTCTTTCTCCTGTTGTATTTTTTCGTTTTTTTCCCTTAATAGCCGTTCCTTCTCTAACTTTTCCCGCTCAATTTTTTCTCTCTCTTCTCTTTCTTTCTCCGAAATGTTATCCACATTCATACTTACCAAATAGACGCTACTAACAGAATTACCCGATTTAACGCAATTTTTAGTATAAATACTACCCGTAAAACCACCATCAGTCGTCTCTTGTCCAGCAGATAAAGTAAAACTCTTAGTGCCCGATTTGTAACCGCTACATTTATCTACTATCCTGTAGTTTATCGTAATTTTCAGCTTAGATTGTGTATAGTTTTTAACTACCAAATTAAACTTCTGATAGCTTGCTGGATCCACATCATTGACCAACATTTTTGCAGAAACGCCATTGTAAGTACTATTTAGAAGAAAAGTTTGCTGGGCTTTTAAGTTGTAGCTCGCTAATGAAATTAAGCAGAAATAAACAAGTTTTTTCACGTACATTCAGATCAAAAATTAATTTTTTATCAAAACTACGCACAAAGAGCTAGGCTAAAAATACCTAAAAACAATGATTTTTAAGTATCCTGGGATTAACCAAATCACATTACTTAATCTCCATTTTTTTCATTCCCTCCCTACCATAAAACACCGGAAAATACATCATCTCCGCCTTCGCCGGATTTAAAACGTAAGAACCAGAGTAGCGAGGCATTAAATCTATAGTAAAAGTGTATTTGCCTTGTTTTAACTTGGTGCAAAAAATAGAGGTTTTTTCCTTAAAATATTCTCGATGCGTTTCTACACCCCAAAAAGTTTGCAACTTGTTTTCGTAACTGCAACCTGCCGGAATAGGAATTTCTATCATCACATACTCTGCATCAGCTTTAGCTTCTACTTCAACCTTTAAAGTGGTGGTTTGTCCGGCTTTTAAAGTATTTACAACATTACCTTGCTGCAAAAGCGACGTGCTAACCACAAAATCTTTTGCCACCTTTTTAGGTTTGGTATTTTGAAATTGCTGGTAAGCTGTAAAATATACCGCAGAATTCCCTTTTTTTATCACCTTTAAATCCGTTGGATTTTCCATAACCTGAGCATAGGGAAACTTACTCACGGTTTGTTCGTTAATTCGAAGGGATGCAGGTTCTCTGGTATCCTGGTTTACTAAGAAAGCAGGCAAGATGGTCTCTAAAATTAAAGCCGATTCGAAGGTGTTTCGCCATTGCCCATCTTTGCGCTGTTCTAAAAAGTACAAGGCAATTTTTTCCAGTTCGTTTTCGTAACCACCCGCATTTTTTAAAATTCGGTAGGCTAATAATGTATTTTGTATGCTATTATCCCAAAAACGAATGCTCTCGTCGCCCCAATACATGCTGCCGAACATGGTCTGTTTTTTGAGCTTCATCAAGGCATCCAAATCTATCTTTAAACCTGCCAATTGCCTCAACTCCATCATTTCTAACAAAGCGTAAGTAGATGGCTTGGTTTCTCTTTGTTTGATGGCCAAAAGCTCTGGCGTTAAAAGTGCATCTCGTTTAAGTTCTTGCTCCTCAAAAGCCAAAACCCAATCTTTAATGTAATTTTTACCATCAAGCAGGTGCAAAAGCTTGATGATTTGTATATCGCCGTAATTAGCGTTATCGGTTAATTTACCAACCAAGTAACGTTGCAGCAATGCTTTATTCAAATCTACGGCGTAACCATCTTTTTCGGCTTGCAATAAGGCTTCTACCACATGTAAGCTGATCCACATTTGCTCTTCGCTGTTTTGCCACCAGCCCCAAGTGCCCTGTGGGGTTTTATTTTGTTGTAATTTTTTAAGGATAAAAGCAATGTCTTTTTCGTGGGTAAATTTTTGATTTAGATATTTACGAACCCGCTTTTCTAACAATAATCCTTTTAACTTAGATGCCAGCTGCTCGTTGCATAAATACTCGTAATTGCGCAGTTTGGTTATTTCATCTAAAAAAACAGGAAAAACAGAAGCCTCGGCTCGTAACGTAATCTTGCCCAAATTTTTATCAAATGCATAGTTAACAGCGGTATCTCTTAACAAAGCCGAAAAATAGCCTTTCGTTTCTTTAACCCCAGCTTCAACTACCGGAATTTTTCTACGTTCGCCATCAAAATAGCCATTTTCTTGCGCCAAAGTATATTCAAAATTTAAGCTGTCTTTTGATTTTACGGCAATGCTCAATGTGTCAATTAAAGCGTTTTTAAAAGTAACTTTCGAGTTTCGCAATTCCTGTCCGTTATAGCTAAACTTACGGATACCCGTTTCTTCTAAAGGTGTGTAGTTCATCAATTTACCAATCACGTTGATGCTATCGCCTACCACAGCAAAAAGTGGAGATACAAAATTGGCGCTCAATGATTTAAAAGATCTGATACTACCTTCGGTATAGCCGGTTTGTTTGTTGCCATTCATGGCCATTACGCGGGTAGTCCATTTGGTAATATCATCTGGAAACTTAACCGTAAACTTTGCCTCGCCATTTTCATCGGTAACTAATTTAGGTTGCCAAAAGCCTTCGTCGTTAAAGTTGGTGCGCATGGTTTGTTGTTGCGGCTCCAAATTGCCCACAGCGTTGGTTGCTAAATTACCTTTTTTACTTTTGATGATAATTACGCCATTTGCTGCCCTAGCACCATAAATAGCAGTGGCACTGGCATCTTTAAGGATGGTAATATCTTTTACCAAATCTTTGTCGAGGCTACTCATATCTCCATCAAAAGGTAAGCCATCCACAATTATCAATGGTTTTTGGTTACTGGTTAAAGATGAAGCACCTCTAATCATTACCACTTCTTGCAAAGATACTCCAGCAGCTACACCTTGTAGGGAATTTACCAACTCTTCTGATTTCACTATAGCAACACTTCCAGTTAAATTTTGCTTTCTTGTTGTAGCGTACCCCAATACCTCTACTCCTTTCAAATTGTGCTCGATAGAATCTAATAAAATATCGCCAACCGTACCGTTTACAATATCAATTACCTTATCGTAGTATTTGGTAGCTGTTATGAATAGTTTTCCTTTTTCAGGTGTTTTTAAACTGAATAATCCTTTAGCATCGCTGGTGGTTTGTTCATCTAAACCTACAATTCGCACTACAATCCCCGATAAAGGTTGATTGGTTTGGCTTGATAAAATTCTGCCTTGCACAGTATTTTTCAGTTCGCTTTTGCTAAACACGTAACGATTAAAAAATAGTTGATTTGCTTCGGTAATCGATTGACGATAATTACTTGGTACAGCTTTGATGAGACTATCTAATTTCCCACTAAAATCATCAGCTTCGGTAATTTTAAATTCATCCCATTTGTAATAATTTGCGCCATTTGCCTTTACGGTAATTTCGTCAGTAATAAAATAACTATTGTCTTTTAGTAAGAACATTAACTTGTAACGGCCGCTTTCGTAATTATCTGTATTGATATCGCCTTTATAAATGCGCAAAAAATTGGCCTGATTAGGTTTAAACGCAATTACATTTTTGATATAAGGAATGTGATTGGTAAAGGCAGTATCGATATCGTACCTTAATTTCCCAACAGACTTTAAACTAGAATAATCAATAGCTAAAAGCTGAGTAGTGCGGCTACGTAAATCCATAAAATCTAACCAAATTTTATCGACTTCTTGTTTTTTTAACGCATACTCATTAGCAAAATTGGTATTTCCATTGCTTGCTCCAGCATACAATTTCGTGTTAAAAGCATATTTGCTAGCATTAGATTTCTGTTTAATTAATCCTGGCTGAAAAGTGTAGGTGTAGCCGGTTTCTTTAATAAAGTTTTGTTGCCATTTTTCGTTGTTAAAAATTAAAACGTTTTCTTTAATTGGGCCAACTAAAAGTTCTCTTTCTGAGCGATTATTAGGGTTTATCAACAAACGGGTATCAGAATTAGCTGCCGAAACGGTGGTTTTTTGCAAATTAAAATTATTGGCTACTCTGATCATGTAACGATCTAACTCTTCGCTTTCTTGTGCAGTAAGCGTAGTGGGTTTACTGACGGTTACCACTTTGTTGGTGCTATCTGCCAAAATGCTAAATATCGTTTTTTTACCAGCGGCGATGTTGTAATTTTTAATGGTTACCAATTTATCCGCTGTGCGTATTTTAAAATCGTGCAAACCGGGTTTTACCACAAATGAATAACGTTGTAATTGTTGCGCTTGGTTAAAAAATACGGGTACATCATCTATGTAAACTATGTTAGCCGGCAAAATTGCCCCATCCAACATCACAAATGGTGCAACTTGTGTAGTGGTATCATTGGTACTTTCAATTACGTTGTAAATTGGTTTGGGGTGCATGAACTTGAAATATTCGATAGTATCTAAACCTAAATCCTTGCTCCATTTTGTCCAGGTAAGCTCATCTAGTTTTTTGCTTACGTTGCTGTATGCTTCATCTGCTTCTACCGTTAGTTTGTTGGTTTTATGGGCTAGAAACCTCTTACCCAAATAAGGCAATCTGGGCTCAGAAACACTACCAAATTTAGAAGTAAAAGCATGTGCAGTAACATCTGTTTGCGGAACAGGCTGGCGATTAATATCGGTTACCTGCACCAACATATTTACTTTTTGCCCAGGGTAAACCATATCTGGCGCTATCAATTTTAAATTTAATTGGTACGGATTGTAAAAAGCACTGACCTCGCTGGTTTCCTCATCACCATCCCAAAAATAGTTGATGCGCACATGGCTTGCTTTGCGGCTATCGCTTTTAATCAACGTATCTAATTGATTGGTATATCCTCTTAATAACACTTTACTATCCGCAAAAATGGTATACCAAAACGGAATTTTATGCTCGTTTATAACCACTACACGCAAGCTATCTTTGTTTTGCATGGCATTAATTTGCAGCTCGGGTTTTAAATCTGTAATGTAAATGGTTGTGGTGTCTTTTGGCGTTTCAATTTCGAGGTATTCGGCGCTATAATCGGTTTTACCTACATAAGGCAAGTTGATTTTTGATGAATTGATAAGCACATCATCTTTTGTGTAGCTGCTCATTTTGGCCAACTGGTTTTCGCTTTTTCCGTTTACCAAATAAGCAATTGCAATGCTATCTTTTTTAAATTCTGAAGTAATTTCTATTGGCTTATTTGCCTTTTTAGCGACCGTAACATCATTATAGCTTAGCGATTTTGATGCCGTTCTAACTTCGTTATTGCTGTTGAGCAATTTGGCATTTAAGTTGAAACTGAGGTTGGCTTTAGGAAAAATCTCAGCGGGCAAAACCAATTTCGTTTCACCCACGGGATCTAATGTGATATTCTTTTGCCAAAGTGTATCGGGCACAAAAACATCGTTGCCATTATAGAAATTTACGTAGCTTGTAGTTAAGGTAAGCTCTACCCTTCCATCGGGCACTGCCAACTCATTTTCGTCAGTTGCTTTAAAATAAACAGTAATCAAACTATCCCGAGTTTGTATACCTTTATCCGTTCGTAGAGAAAAATCAAGCGATTTAAGTTCATAATCTTCGTAACGAAAATTATTATAGATACGAAATGCTTTTTTAGGCTTCTTCGATTTTTCTTCTAGACTGATGCTATAATTTCTGTCGAGCTTTAGGTTTAAGCTATCTGCAAGTACAAAACTATATTCGTAGCCACCATTTTGGTATGGATTAATGGTAGCCAGTTTTTTATTTACTCCATTAACCTGCAGATTTACTTCGGCTGGTTTGTTATGGATATCTCCGCCTTTGGCGTGAATAACAAAGGCTTTAAACTTAAGCGTATCCAAGGGTTTATATTTGGGTTTGCTAAAAACTAAATAACCTGCATATAAAGGTTTAGCGCTGTTTTTCTTTTTAGCTATGCTTTTAAAAGGCTGCCAAAAATACTTAACAGGAAAAGCATAGGCTATTTTTTTAAAGAAAGACCAATCTTCTCGATCGTCGTTGTAGTAGTTGCGGTCGTCAACTTCGTATTCAAAAAAATTACTTGTTCCTTCGTGCACCACTTTAACAATGCCTTCTTCTTTTGGTTTCCCTTTTTCTCGGGGATATTTAGCTCTGTATAACTTCGCCTTGGCGTCGTATTTTGCTATTCTTTTGCCGTCAATTTCTACTACGGCATTAGCTATCAAATTGCCTTTTACATCTGTAATATAGCATTGAAAATCTTTTTGGTTGTTGATAAATTGCAGCGATACATTATTTTGAGATTTTAGGCTAGCGTTTAAAAAACTGCCGCTAGCATTCACCAAAAGATAATTTCCAAAAGATAATTTAGTTTTCTTATATTCTTTATCGTAATCGGAGCTGATTAAGGTATGATAAAAACTTTCATCTACCTTTTTATCCCGCAACAAAGCAAACACTTCTTTATCAGTTAATTGATATAGAAATTTAACCTGACTAGCCTGCCGACTTTTGGATAGCTTATTTTGGGCAAGACTGTTATACGATAAGAGAGATAGTATAAAAAGTGTAAGTAAATTTAATTTCATAAGCTAACTGTTTATCAATGGATGAATTTTCGATTGACAATCCATAAATTAATAGATAGCTAATGTACTTTTTTTTGTTGAGGATGATTTGCTTTTGCTAGAGCCTATTTGAATATCCGGTTACGCATTGACTACCAAAATTTAATAATTTACTTAAATTAGCCTCCATGGAAAACGAAATCAAAATACCACTACTTAACCCAGAGCAAATTAGGGTTTTAGGCGCTTTAATGGAGAAAGCCAAAACCACACCAGATTATTACCCAATGACGATGAATGGTTTGGTAAGTGCGTGTAACCAAAAAACTTCTCGTAAACCTGTGGTTAACTACGATGAAGAAACCATTGGTGCGGCACTAAATTCATTAAAAATAGCAGGGTTGATCTCTACGGCTACAGGAGGCTCAAGCAGAGCTACCAAGTACAAACATAATTTTGCTATCGTTTACCCTATTTTACCTTCGGAAGTAGCAGTAATGTGTTTGCTATTTTTACGTGGGCCACAAACTCCTGGCGAAATTAACACCAACTCTGGCAGATTGTATGAGTTTGAGACCTTGGAAGAAGTTAACCAAACGCTAGAAAAGTTAGCTGGCGAAGGTTACCTTAAACAATTACCTAAACGCCCCGGACAAAAAGAGCAACGCTACATGCATCTCTTTAGCGGCGATGTAGAGTTTGCAGAAGATGATTTTGGCAATGATGAAATGCCAGCTAAAGCTAATTCAGCGCTGGAAGAAAGAGTGGTAAAACTAGAAGCTGAACTGGCGGAATTAAAAGAGAGTTTTGAAAAATTGATGAAAGAGCTTTATTAGTGGCGAGTAGTTAGGTATTAGGACTTAGTGTCTAGAAAAAACTGAACTCTCATTGAAAACCTAATACCTTTTACCTAACACCTCTTACCTATACAAACCGCTTAATCACTCTTAACTTATGCGTGTATTTCCCTAACTCGGCATTATAAATCCCCTGGTTATCAACTGGGTCAATACGCACTTTACCCGCCGAATGGATAATTTGATCGCTACTTAACATCATACCTACATGCGTAATTTTACCTTCCTCGTTATCAAAAAAGGCCAAATCTCCTAATTTTGCATTAGCCAAGAAATCTACCAATTGACCTTCTTCTACTTGCTGTGAAGCATCACGCTTTAATTGAATGCCATTAAGTTTGTAAACAGCTTGCACAAATCCAGAGCAATCTATACCAAAAAAAGTGCGGCCGCCCCACAGGTAAGGCGAGTTTAAAAAGAACTTCGCTGTTTCTTCTACTTTAGCTGTAAATTCAGCAGCATTAGGCACAAATGGAGTAGTTTTTACTTCAAAGCGGATGTCGCCTAAAAAACAGTAACCATCTTCGTAAAAAGGCAGGGTACTTCCCGGACTTAGGTAATAAACTTCTCCGTTATCATTTACCAAACGATTATCAAAATTCACTGCCGTAACATACCTGTAGCTCTGCTCATCGTTATACTGCAAAGCCGTAAGTTGCTGCAACTGTTTATGGTCCATCCACCCTTCGTAATGATCATGATGTGTTTTTACGAAACACCATTTTTCTTCTTTCTCTAAAACGATAACCCTATCGCCAAATAATAATTGCGAAACAATTTCACTACGATCTGTAGGTTCTTTCCTAAGTGGTGCCACCGAAATTCGGCAAACGTGGTATCCTTCCATATTGATTTATCAAAATCAAAAATAAGTTAATTTTATGACAACCATCAGCAAATTTTATGCAGTTTATTATAAACTTTAATACTCGCTTTTTGTTAAATTAGTAGAATAAAACAATTAAAGCCATGAACTATAAAAGAATTTTAATTGCTGTAGATAACAGTATATCTGCAGAAAAAGCGGCAAAAGTTGGATATGAGATGGCTACACTTTATAGTGCTGAAGTAGCATTGTTAAATATCGTAGAACCTGCTCCTCCTATTGCTAACCCAGATTTCGGCTTTACACCAGCCATTATAGATCTTTATGATAACAGTATCGAAAACAGCCATGTTTTGCTTAAAGAGATAGAAAGCAAATTTGGCAATGACACCAAAACTACTTACCTCTCTGTAATGGATACTGCTACAAACGGCATTCTACAACAATCTGAAGAATGGCAGGCTGATTTAATTGTATTAGGTACACACGGGAGAACGGGGTTGAACCATTTCTTAATGGGTAGCGTTGCCGAACATGTGGCCAGAAAATCGGCTTGTCCGGTACTGATTGTACCTAACAAAGCAGAAGTGTAGCTTTTTATAATGGTTAATGATTAACATCCATTTATTGCCGCTGTTTAATTTTTTGATATTTAATTAATGGTTTTTGATAATTGGTTATTTATCATTTATTATTTTCTTAGTTAATCCATTATTCACTGTACGCCAAATATTTAAAGGATTTTCGTTTTTCAGTTCGTCAGGTAAAAATTCATTGTCCCAATTTTGAAAACTTACTGGTCTGGCAAAACGTTTAATCCCATCAGCGCCTACCGCAGTAAACCTTGAATCTGTTGTGGCAGGAAAAGGACCGCCATGTTGCATCGCCAACGCTACAGCTACTCCGGTAGGTACATTGTTCATGATGAAACGACCACATTTTTCTCTCAAAACACTCAAAAGCGTTTCGTGTGTTGTTAAATCTTCGGCGGTACCCATTAAACTTACTGTAAGCTGCCCATTCAATTTTTGTGCAACCTCCAACATTTCCTCCCTGTTTTTGCAGACCACTAATAACGAATATGGCCCAAAAACCTCCTCGTGAAGCTCTGGATTCGCTAAGAAATGTTGGGCTCCCACTTTCGCCAAGGTAATTACTCCATCTTCTTCGCCCATCTTATAATCACTTTGGTAAATTACTTCTACCCTACGTTGGCTAATGGCATTTTGCATGTTGTTAACATAGTTTCTAGCAATGCCTTTGTGAAGCATTTTTCCGGGCACTACTTCTTTTATATTTTCCGTTAGTTCTTTCACAACCAATTCTAATGCCTCGCTACTGATTCCAATCATCAATCCTGGGTTGGTACAAAACTGCCCCATATCTTGGGTAATTGAACCGCTTAGCTGTTGGGCAATCCATGAATAATCTTTTTGGAGCTTATCGGGCAATAAAAATACAGGATTGGTACTTCCCATTTCGGCAAAAACTGGAATAGGCTGTTTACGTTGAGCCGCTAAATCAAACAATGCCCTACCGCCCGTGTACGAACCAGTAAAACCAACTGCTTTTACCGCTTCATGTTTTACCAAATAGGCTGATTTTTCTATATCCGCGGCGTAGATATGTGCAAAAACACCATCGGGCAGCTGGCATTTTTTCGCCGCAGCCAAAATTGCCTTGGTTACTAACGTAGATGTTTGGGTATGAGCCGGATGTGCCTTTACTATTACTGGACAGCCCGCTGCAAAAGCGCATGCCGTATCTCCACCAGCGGTAGAATAAGCAAATGGAAAATTACTGGCTCCAAAAACCACTACGGGGCCCAATGGCACCAGCATTTTGCGCAAATCTGGTTTTGGAGGTGTTGCCGCTACATTGCCTACATCAATACGAGCTTCTAGCCAATCTCCACGTTCAGCGGCTTCGGCATAGCTATTCAATTGAAAAATGGTTCGGTTCCGCTCTGCGTACAATCTCTTCTCATTTAAATGAGTTTCCTCTGCTGCAGTTCTAATCAATTCTTCTCCCAAAGCTTCAATTTCTAAAGCAATGGCACGCATAAAATTAGCTCGTTCTTTTAAAGAAGTATTTTTATATTGATAAAAAGCCTGCTGAGATTTAGCTAAAATTTGGTCTATTTCTTGAATGGTATGATCTGGATACATAGTAAATGATAAACAGTTAAAGGTAAGAATTGTTGAGATATTTGGTTCATTGGTTCATTGGTTCATTGGTTCATTGGTTCATTAGGGATTTGTTTAACTGGTTATTCGTTTAATTGACTATTCGTTTAATTGACTATTCGTTTAATTGACTATTTGTTTAGTTGGTTATTTGTTGATTATTTATTCGTTTGGCGGTAAACTAATAATTAGCAACTGAAAACTGAAAAATTATCCATTACTTTGAAATACTAACATATTTTAAAAAAAATGACACACCTAGAAAAGTTAGCGGCCATACGTAATTTAATGAAACAAGATGGCGTTGCAGCATATATCATCCCATCGGCAGATCCACATATTAGCGAATACTTACCCAGTTTTTATAAAAGCATACGTTTTGTAAGCGGCTTTACAGGCTCGGTAAGCACAGTAGTCATTACACAAGATTTTGCTGGTTTATGGGCAGATTCAAGATATTTTGTACAGGCCGAGGAGCAATTACAAGGCACCGGCTTTGAATTAGTTAAATTAAAAGCACAAGGTGTAGCAGAATATATAGACTGGCTCGACGAAACACTGCCTCAAGGAAGTAAAGTTGCTTTCGATGAAAATACGGTTTCAGTGCTGTTAGGCTTACAATTAGAAAAGCAATTGGCATTCAAAAAAATTAGCTTTGAGAACCGAGATTATGTTGGTCAAATTTGGGACGACAGGCCGCCATTACCTGCGAAACCAGCTTTTTTATTAGCAGATGAAGTGGTAGGGCAATCGGTACAGAGCAAACTGACGGCCATTAGAGCTTCGTTAAAAAAACAGCGTGTGGCTTACCATTTGGTATCTTCATTAGATGATATGGCTTGGATTTTTAACCTAAGAGGACAAGATGTGGGTTATAATCCGGTAGTGTTAAGCTTTGCATTAATTACTGAAGATAAAGCTACCATCTACATCGATAAAAATAAACTAACAGCTGGTGATTTAGCAACATTGGCCAATCAGAAGGTATCAATTGCCGACTACAATGCTTTAGCTACAGATTTACAACAGCTGCCTACAAACAGCAATATCTTAATAGATCCAAAACGCAACTGCTTTTTTATGTACAAGCAAGTTGCCAACGGTGTGCAAAAGGTTTTAGAGACCAATCCATCTACTTATTTAAAAGCCATAAAAAACGAAGTTGAAATTGCCAATACCCGCAAAGCGATGGCTAAAGATGGTGCTGCAATGACCAAATTTTTTAAATGGGTAAAAGAAAATATTGGCAAAGTTGAAATTACAGAGCTATCTGCTGCCGAAGTTTTGAAGAACATTAGGGCGGAGCAAGAAGGCTTTGTGGGCGAAAGTTTCAATACCATTGCGGGCTACAAAGCTCACGGTGCCTTGCCTCATTACGCCGCTACGCCAGCAAGCGATGTTGAAGTAAAAGCGGATGGTTTGTTCTTAGTAGATTCTGGTGGCCAATACTTATACGGCACTACAGATATTACCCGTGTAATCCCAATGGGAAACAATACCGACGAAGAAAGCACCGATTACACTTTAGTGCTAAAAGCGATGATTGAAGGCTGTAAAACCCGTTTCCCGAAAGGAACTTGTGGCTATCAAATTGATGCCATTACCCGCCGACCCATGTGGGATTATGCTTTGAATTACGGTCACGGTACTGGCCACGGTGTGGGCTATTATTTGAATGTACACGAAGGTCCGCATGTGTTTAACGCTTCGGCAACGCCAATTGCTATTGAGTTAGGCACCATTACCTCTATAGAACCTGGCATTTATCGTATTGGCAAACACGGTATTCGTATAGAGAATTTGGTTTTAACCGTTAAAGATGAAATGAATGAATTTAATGAGTTTTATGCTTTCGAAAGTTTAACTCTTGCTCCTATTGACACGACCTTAGTAAAGAAAGAACTGTTAGAAACTTCTCACATCGATTGGTTAAACCAATATCATAAAGAGGTATATGAAAAAGTTAGCCCATTATTAAATGAGGATGAACAAAACTTTTTGAAAGAAATGACCAAGGCGATTTAAATTAGTCTTACCCAAAAGTAAACACTACCATGAACAACCAGTTTTTTAACTTTTTTGATTTACACAACGGTGAAGAAAACCACGGAACCGTATTGGATAATGTAACGGCCAACACCTCATTTAGAGGTTCTAACCTGTGGATTTTAGCTTGTGCCATTCTTATTGCGTCTGTAGGCTTAAATGTAAATTCTACAGCTGTGATTATTGGCGCCATGTTAATATCGCCACTTATGGGGCCAATAGTAGGTGCGGGTTTTGCACTGGGAACCTATAACTTTACATTACTAAAAAAGTCGTTCAAAAACTTGTTGAATGCCACCTTAGTAAGCTTGGCGGTTTCTTGCGTTTACTTTTATGTAAGTCCGTTTAAAGATGCGCAATCAGAACTTTTAGCACGTACATCGCCCAATATTTACGATGTACTGATAGCATTTTTTGGTGGTTTAGTGGGTGTAATTGCCATTACTAGGGTAGAAAAAGGAAATCCGATACCGGGTGTGGCCATTGCTACCGCTTTGATGCCTCCATTGTGTACTGCTGGCTACGGATTGGCCACAGGCAATATCACTTACTTTTTTGGAGCCTTTTATCTCTACACCATCAATTGCTTTTTTATCTGTATTGCAACATTTTTTGTAGTAAAATACCTAAAATACAGACCTGTAGAGCGTGTAGATAAAAAAGCCGACAAACGTATACGTTACGGCATTACCGCACTAATTTTGGTAATGATTATACCCAGTTTTTATTTAGCCTATAGTTTACTGCAAGAAAAAAAGTTTAAGCAAAGTGCCGAAAAATTTATAACAAAAACATTTACAGATAAGGGCTATACGGTAATTTACAAAAAAATCAACTATCGCTCTAAGCCTAAAACCATAGAGTTAGGTTTTCTATCTGGTAAATTAAGTGCAGATGAAATTAAAAAGTTGAACTTAGACTTACGGAACGATGGTTTAACCAATACGAACCTGTTGATTAAGCAAGACGCTACCGATTTAAAAGCCGAGATACTGAGCGAAATTGGCAGACAAAACAACAACCTCTCCGAAAAAGATCTGATTATCAACAAACTTAAACAGGAGTTAGCTACTTACAACATTGAAGAAAAAGATGTTCTGCCAGAAATAAAAGCGCTTTTTCCAGAGGTGACGAATGTTAGAATGGGTAATATCATCAGCAAAGAAAAAGATAGCACCATTACCAACACGATTGTACTTTACCAAGCGGATACAAAGAAATTAGATACTCAGAAACTTAAAAACTGGCTTAAGGTTAAACTCAAAAGCCAGTCTGTGATTATGGTGCAAGAATAATTAATCTCTAGGCAGTTGCTCTGGCCTACGCATTTTATATTGCGTGGCCGTAATCGATTCTAGAAAAGCAACAACTGCCTGTATTTCTTCTTTCGTAAGGTTCAACTTTTTCATCAACGGATCTGTAATTGGATACAACGGGTCGGCTGCTTTTTGTGCTGCTGTTGCCGTGTTCATTTGCATACCGCTGTTGTAGATGTTTACCAAGCCAGTAATGTTATCAAACATGCCGTTGTGCATCCACGGACTTGTATTCATCACGTCTCTTAAAGATGGAGTACGAAACTTTCCTACATCGCTTGGGTCTTTTGTGATATTGTACCTACCTAAATCTTCGAATTTACGTTTGTAATAAGTTAAACCAATGTTGTGAAATTGCTCATCGGTAAAATATTGGCCGTTGTGGCAGTTGACACATCTCGCTTTGGTACGGAACAGATGTAAGCCCTCCACTTCCTGATCAGTGAGCTGCTTGTACTCGCCATCCAAAAACCTATCGAAGCGACTTCTTCTACTCGTTAACGTACGTTGAAAGCTTGCCAAAGCTTTAGCCACATGATCAAAGCTGATTTGCTCAGTGCCATAAGCCGCTTTTACTAAATTTTTATAGGCTTTAATCTTGTTCAGTTTCACAGGCAATTCTTTCAAGTTCATTGCCATTTCATTGTGCGCTTCAATCGGACTTTTAACCTGATCTTCTAGGGTGGTTGCTCTACCGTCCCAAAAGAATGTTTTTCGCTCTTTTACGTTCAATAATGAAGGTGTGTTTCTATTGCCAGAAGCGTGGTCATGACCAATGGATACATTCAATTTATCGGCCCACGAAGTCTGTGGGCTATGGCAACTGCTACAAGAAATTTGATTAGAACCAGAAAGTATGGGATCGAAAAATAGATTTTTTCCTAAAACAACCTCGGCACTTTCCATCGTAGCAAAATACTTCTTGCTGTCTATTTCTGGCAAGGCCTTAAACTCTTGCCACTTTACGCCGCTATCTAAGTTTGGCTTTGGCCATTGCGCAATTGGCTTTTCGTATAAACTACGCAAGCTATCTATGGGCAAGCCGCTAGAGGTATACGCAATTTCCCTAAACGAAAAATGTAGCAAACTGAAAAGAGTTAATAACCCTATTGCTACAAAAAACTTCATCTTTTTCATTAAAGTATAATTGTTTTTAAAGGTAATAAAGCTATCATGAATAGTTAATATTAGATTAGCTATTCATGATGGTTTCATCGGCACAAAAGTAATTTATGTTTTGTTGATTTTAAACGTTAAATAGCAGCGAGCTAGAATACTACACCAAGAGAAAAAATAAGGTTGCGAGCCTTATTAATCTTATCAAAATAAGTGTAAGCACCTGTAACGTTGGAAAAAGCTCCCAATTTATTGTTAATTGGAAAATCAAATCTCAAAGTAGCATTGGTTGTAAAAATATCCGTCGTTAAATAAATATAGTTTGCATTTAACATTTGGTAAATCCCTTTCTTTGTATTGATATCTCCCCAAGAATAGTCATCACTTAAAACCTTTAATTGATTCGCTTTTACTTCTATATTTAATAATGTTTTGCCAAGTGGCTTAGTTAAAGTGGCAAAAACACCTGCACTTACTGTTTGATAGTCGATAAATCTATCAGGTAAAAAATAATTTTCATTGTCGGTGTTAAATGTACCTTCAACGCCCAAAAACCATTTCCATTTTTTTTTCGCTTTTCCATAGGCGGCGCTAAATTTTATCCCTAACTTTTCTCTAGTGTACCTCACTTCTTCAGAAACTTTGTATAAGCTCGTCTGTCCGGTATTTGCAAAAGTAGCTTCTAGCCCTTCTCTTTTATTAAAATATCCTTTAAGTTTAACAATCAGGTTATTTTTTTGACGCTGATGATGATAGGCTAGCAAAAGATAGCTACGGTTTTCTTTTATTGCTGATATCCGATCAGCAATCTTATCCAATTCCTTATTGAGTTGAAAACGATTGAAACCTATTTGGGCGGAGAAGCCGTCTAAATTTGTAGGCACAAAATTAAGTTGCGCACCAAGCATTAGCCCTTTGTAATATGCCAACATTCTGGTTCCTGCCAACAATTCGTTGTAAACACCCAAACCAGCATCATGGTAAACTAATGGAAAGCCTAGCTCGTTGGCAAAATCCAGGCTATTATTCTGAATGTATTTCTTTAAGTTAAGATCTATGGAAATTGCTTTGTTATTAGGAATTTCTTTACCTATGGAAAATGCAAAATCGATATCTGAGGAAATATTCTTTGGCCTTGGATCTACATTCCTAAAGGATTGTATTCCTTTGAAACTACCTTGCAAAGCAAATCTTAATCCACTAATCAACTTAGAAATACCTCCGCCAAAATAATAGCTTTCGGCATTTAAATCGCCCCCAACGGTATCAGCCATAACATAGGGATACACGTAATGATAATCTAGCGTCTCGTTAAAATTGACCTGTTTAATTTTATCATTGGTATAGTAGGCATTACCCCACAAAGATACGCCTTTATGGTTTTTAGTAAAAGACTCTGAATTAATTCTCAGCGAATTTACCCCACTGCCTTCTTGCCTCAAATAAAGATCTTTTTTGGTGTTTTCTAAATTAACGGATAATAATGAGTAGCTGTACTTGCGGTAAAATGCATGCAAAGACGGGCTAGCATAAAGTTCGTCTCTAAGCTTAACTATTGGGGATAATTGTTCTTCTACTGGCCGAGAATAAATAGTTGTATCTTGAGCATAGCAGCTAGCTACACTCAAGAAAACACCTAAAAACATTAACTTCCTTATGCTCATCAATTATTTAAACAAGGAAGGTTTAGACTCAGGGGTAAAATCTTCAGCTGAGTTATTGGTATCTTGTAAAATTACTCTTCCATTAGGTGCAGTTGAATAAACTTTACGAATTACGCTCTTACCATAACGTGTATCATCACTATTTACTTTACCACAGTAAGTCCACCCCATATCTAATACAGGATTAGTAACAATCCAATTAAATTCTGATGCCACACTTAGATTCACTGCATCTAACACCCAAGAGTTTGGGATTTTATAAACGTTAGCGTTGGTAACATTTCCAGCGGCATTTACATAGCCTGTTACATAAGCTTGATTAGTCAGAAAGTCTTCTTTAGACCCCTTCATCTTGGCAATTACATAACTTTTATATCCACGGTTATGCATGGTCATGTAACCAGAAATATTCTCCAAATCTGTCACTTGTGGATTATCGACGTTAATAGAGTTTAACAGGGTTAATTCAAAGTCAGCATTTCTTAAATCAACAGATAACTCATTATAAAACAAATGGTTAATAGCGTTATTAGCGATGGTAATTGATCCACCTGGTTGTATTGGATAAGTTTTTCCTGTTCCCGGAATCATTACAATTGAACTAGTGGTAAAATCAGTTGCCATTACATCTGGTGTGTAGTCTCTTTTTGTAGTTGTCAAGAAATGAGACTCTGCAATCATTAAACTATCTGCATATAAAACTTTATCTGAGTTATTGTAAATGATAAAGTACTTATCGCCATTGTAGGTTTTGCCCTGAGGTGTAACCGTGCCTGTAAAAAACACCTCTTTAATTACAAAATTTTCTTGCGTCTTATATAAAAACAATGTAAGCTCTGTACTTACACTAGGACCATTCACAATCACACCATCCTCAACTGCACGTACTTTACTTACTGTTTTTTCTCCAGTAGTACTTTCTAATTCTCCTTCAAACACGATATTATAAGAACCTGCTGGCAAAGCAACCGTCAGCGTATTGTTGATAATCGCACTTGAAGTGCTCACTCTTCCACTATTTATTTCTTTAAGTGTTACTGTACCTGATTTTAATGTAAAGCCCTCTAAAGATGCGGGTATTGTAATAGTTGCTGTAAGCGTAGTTCTCTCGCTGTCTGATTTTTTACAAGCATTGAACAAAACTGTTATCGCCAGTAAAGTACTCATGATAATTTTTACATTCTTCATTTCTGATATATTTATTATTTAAAGATTAAAGTTTAATTCCATTCCAAAATAAGGCGACGCTCCTTGTCTAACCATTGTAACGCCGTTAAACGTTGTATAAGAAGGTGCGTAGGTTAATAGCCTGCTTACAAACATTGAGATACGTGCTTTATCTTTGAAATCTTTAGATGCCTTGATGTTCACTTGTAAATTAATCGGCACTCTGCTTTCTATAAATTTAGTGTCGTTATAATTTTGCAAGAGCCATCTCAAATTTGCGTCTGTTTTGCTGGCTTCTGTATAAGGCAGTACGTTTTCGTTAATATCCATGTAAGCTATTGGCACTCCTGTTTTATAATTCTCCTTATCAGACGTAAACCATAAGCTTTGAGCAGAAGCAGACAACATTAAACCTAACTTTGGCAAATAACTATCTACCGTTAAATTGGTGTTAAATTGCTGGAAATTGGTGCCTTCATCTTCATCATAGATGCCAATATATTGTCTTACTTTACCTTCTGTAAACACTGTTGTACTAATAATTCCATAATTAACTACACTACTTTTATAACGGTTGTTGAACCAGGCACCATTTAAGGTAAAACGTGAATTTATTGCAGAGAATCTTTTAGTCGAAAATTGAAATTCGATACCTTCTTTAAACATGCCACTACCATTACTGCTTACCGAATAACCATAGTACTCTTTCATTTCAGTGTAAGCGAAATCCTCTACATTTGGCCTTGAGGTAATGGTAGACGCATCGATAGAGGCATTGTCATACAATTTATAATCGACAACCCGATATCTTGACATTGGCCTAAAGCCACTACTCATGCTATCCCTAAAATAAGTTACCGATAAGCGGTTTCCATCATAGCTAAAATCTGCATTAATTTCCCCTTTTAAATTACGTGCTGCTTTTAGTTCATAATTTTCTGTATTTACAATGGTTGTTTTTGCATTAGCTCTAATAAATTCGGGATTATTATGATAATAGTTTAACTGGATGTTATCTATATAGGTTTTATTCGGGTAAAGCATATCCATAGTAGGAAGTTTATGCTGTACTCCAAAGCCAGTTCCAAAACTCACCTCCACATTTTTACCGGCTAAAGAAAAGTTGGGCAGATGCCAAACCATGTTAATGCGTGGATCAAAATGAACTTTGTTTGCGATATCATATTTATTATCTACACCCAACATGGCCACGGTCCTTAGTCCAGCTGTTACATCTATACGATGTGCACCCGCTAAAATTTTAGCGCCATCCTCTGCGAAAAAAGAGAAATTTTGTAAAGCCGGAATATCTTTAAATGCTCTGGGCCTAACAGAAGACACTGAGTTAAGTGACAGTGGATAATTGAGATCATAAATCTGGCCTCCACCAAAATTCTTGCTATAGTTATATTCTGTACCCAACCTTAGTTGATGGGTTACAGTTCCTTGCGAAAAACCTAAAGTAGAAACACCTTTTAAAAATACATATAAAGGTTTACCCTCTACGTCTAGTTCGGCGGCATAGCTGGGCGTTACATAATTTGCATAATGAGCGCCCTCTACCAATGAATTTACCAAAACTGTAGCAGACCTCGCCTGGACCCATCTTGTTAAATCAATCACATCTTCTTGATAGCTAACTTTAGTTGAAAAATCTAAAGATTTAAGTATTTTATCGTTGTTAAATTTGAATTTAAAGGCATTATTTAATGAATAACTTTTAAAAGTCGACCGATAACTGTCTGTCAATGCGTAAGAATTATCCGGATCGATACGTTCGTTATCAATATTGGTGGCATAATCGAGTGCTGTACTCCAAGTAAACCTATTATTAATGTTTTCCCAAAATTTTTCAGTCCGTACTGATGCTGTGATACGCTTGTAATTTTCATAGTTGTCGCGTGGGTCGGCTTTAGAATCTAAAAAATCTACATTGCTATTGATGAAAAGATTTTTCTCCAGAATACTAACTCCTTTACCTATAGCATACAGTTTACTAAAGCCATCGGCTTTCATTCTAGCCGTATAAGGTGTGTTTCCCTTTTTACGCTCAATATTTACCAATCCACTGGTAAGATCGCCGTACTCTACAGAAGGTATGCCTCTTACTATTTCTACCTTTTCAATCTGATCTGTAGAAATAGAGCGCATATCTACTCCCCTATTTACAGAAATTCTTGAAGAATTAGGGTTCATCGGATTGCCTATTGGATCGTCATCTAAAACTCCCGATGTGGTTTGCATATTAGCTCCCGTATTTATTGGAGCACCATCTATATAAAAAGCTGTACCTAAAGAGCCAGTGTTGTACCCTGTAGGAGCATTTGACGGTTCTCTTAACCGAATTTGGTTCATTTGTGTAAGATTGGGAGTTATAGTTCTTCCCCCCGGTAACAATTCTAATAAATCCGTAAAACTTGATGGTTGCAATAGCTCCATTGCTTTACGATCGATAACCGACGTGCTAGCCCTACCTTTAACCTGAGATGCAGTAACATAAACTTCTTCTAACAATCGCTGAAGCGGCTCTAGCTTCGCATTCAATACCGTATCTGATATGATCCTGAAATCTATTGTTTTTAACTTGAAATTAATGGAAGAAAAGCTTACTGTATATTTACCTGCTGCAATAGTTCTTAAAATATATTCGCCACGCTCATTAGTGCTGATGCTGTAATTCTTATCTCCTTTAAAAACTATATTTACGAATGCAGCCTTATCTGCGCCAAATAGACTTTCTACTTTTCCTTTTACCTGATAGTTTTGAGTATAACCCACACGAGAAAAACCTAAAAAAACAGCAAAAAAAAGCATAAACTTCTTTAAGCTAACAGATGACATTTTTACAAAAAAGGTTTTATAAAACATGATTATCAACAATTGCTTGTTGCAAGCCGAACAGAGAGCTTATAGCGGCGTAGCAAATTGCTGCAAAGATAACCTTATTTAGACTAAGTCAAAATAAAAATAGATATTTTATGAAATGAGCAAGATGCGTTAGCGTATAACTTTGGCACTGTTAAACATAGCCATGCAAATTTGGCGTGAAACAAAAATGCCGAACATTACTGCTCGGCATTTTATCTATGAAAACATCAATATCTTAATCCCTATTAAATAAGGACATGTGTATTAAGATAGCTCAAACTTATATCCCACGCCTTTAACGGTAGACACATAGTTTTCGCCCAATTTCTCTCTCAATTTTCTAATGTGTACATCTATCGTTCTATTGGTAACCACCACAGAGTCTTCCCAAATGTTTTTCAATATGGCTTCACGGGTATAAACCTTACCAGGTTTTGAGGCTAACAAATAAAGTAACTCGAACTCCTTTTTAGCTAGCACCACTTTCTCTCCCGCTTGATAAACCAAATAAGACTCGCGATCTATCACTAAATCGCCAATTTCTAACTTATTGTCAGAAACGTCTTCGCTACTTGCATTGCGACGTAAAATAGCGTTGATACGACTTACTAAAGCTCTTGGCTTGATTGGTTTGGCAATATAGTCATCGGCACCAACATTAAAACCGGCAATTTCAGAATACTCTTCGCTTCTTGCAGTTAAAAACACCATAAACGTATTTTTAAACTCTGGAATGGCTCTCATTAAGCGACAAGCTTCAATCCCATCCATCTTAGGCATCATAATGTCTAAAATGATTAAATCGGGCTGTACTTTCTTAGCAACATTAATTCCGTCCTGACCATTATTTGCCAAGTAAACTTGGTAACCCTCTTTCTTTAAATTATATTCTATCAATTCAAGGATGTCGGGTTCGTCATCAACAATTAAAATCTTCTGTTTAGCTGTACTCATTATAGTTTTAATTTGTTACGAAAGTAAGTATACAGTTGCAACATTTAGTTAAACCTAAGTTAACAAATTGTTAAGACTATACCATATATTAACATAGAATTAGAGTTTAGCTAAGGTTTTGTTTAAAAAAACCTCCAACTCTTCTCCTCTTAGGTCCCTGGCAATGATTTTACCTTGAGGGTCAATCAAAAACGAACTAGGTATGGCTTCCACTTGATAAAGTTTTACTGTAGAGCCTTCAAAATCGCTTAGCTCGCCCGCTTGGTCCCACATTAAATTATCTTGCTTAATGGCTTGTGCCCAAGCAGCTTTATCTTTATCTAACGAGATACCTAAGATGGTAAAGTTTTGATCTTTAAAAGTTTGATAAGCCTTAACCACATTTGGATTTTCTTGTCTGCAAGGCCCACACCAAGACGCCCAAAAATCTAACAAAACGTATTTGCCTCGGTAATCACTAAGCTTTATTTCTTTACCATCTATGCTTGGAATAGTGAAATTTGGAGCGATTTGCCCCACCTGTACTGCCTTTAACCTCGATACCTTTTCTACAAAGTTTTTTACTGCCGAATGTTTTTTCAAAGAAGGATCAACTTTCTCAGCATAATCTACCATAGCTTTTTCATTACCCTGCGGATTAACCAAACTAATGGCATAAAAACTCACTAAAGATTTGTTGTTATCCATAGCAAATTTGATGATAGCTTGGTTCAGTTCGTTAAGAGCATTGTTGTAAACTGGCGATAACTGCTGCAACAATTCGTCCCTTTTATCTGGTTGGGCAGCTACTTTCTCTTCAAACTGCTTGCTTACCTCAAAAATCTTCTGCTGAAATTTGATTTTCATATCGTTAAACTCAGCCAATTTTGATGCATCTTCTGCCCCATCAATGGTGTAATGCTGGTTTTTATCGTTTACATCAGCCGTAATTTCTACTTCATCGCCATTTTGAGCAATTACAATATATTCGTTAGCTCCATAATTTACCCTAAAGAAATCGGCCTCTGGCTTGGTATTGGTAAACTTAAACTCGCCATTTGCTGATAGGTTAGTAGAATCTAACAACACCATGTTATTGCTGGCCATTCCGTAGAGGTATACTTTATTTTTCACTTCTGCGTTGGTCAATTTTCCGCTTATGGTAAATCTTGATTTGTCTTTGCAAGCCGTTAATATGCTTATGGTTGCTAATAGTAGTATCGTTAGTTTTTTCATTTTATCAGTATTGAGTATCGAGATTTGAGTATCAAGTATCAAGATGTGAGTATCAAGTATAGAGATTTAAAAGCATTCTTTAAACCTTCTACCCTAGGCCTCCAACCTTTCTAAAATCAATTCGTTTAATTTTTTTGCATCTGCTTTGCCTTTGGCCAGTTTCATTACTTCGCCAACAAACAAACCTAAAACGCCTTTCTTGCCTTTTTTGTATGCTTCAACCTGTGGTTGATATTTAGAAAGCACCTCGTCAATTAAGCTAGAAATCGCATCCACATCTTCTACAATCATCAAATTCAATTGTTTAGCTAAATCTGCTGCGTTTGCTTGAAGCTCTTTTTCTAATGCCGGTAATAACTGCTGAATGGCATTTTGCTGCGAAATTTTCTTTTCATCTACCAAATTAATGGTTTGTGCCAATTGCAATGGACTAACCGAATATGCTGCAATTTCTATTTGCTTTTCGTTCAAGATAGCTCTAATGTTGCCCAACAACCAATTTATCAAATTTTTAGGGTGGTTAACATGCAAGAGTGCTGTAGCGTAATATTTGTAGAGTTCTTTATCATCTGCTAAAACGGCTGCTTCTGCGGGACTAATGCCTAAGTCAGCAATTAAATTAGCTGCAATTTCTTTTGGCAACACAGGCATGGCCGATTTTACTCTTGCCAACCATTCATCAGAAATGACTACTGGAGGTAAGTCTGGATCTGGGAAATAACGATAATCATTAGCTTCTTCTTTACTACGCATTGGCGAAGTTGTGCCTGCATCGGCATCAAAATTTAAAGTGCTCTGCACAATTTGTCCGCCGGTAGAAACCACTTCTACCTGTCTGCCAAATTCAAAATCCATCGCTCTGCGTACGTTGCGAATAGAATTTACGTTTTTAACCTCGCAACGCGTACCAAAAGTGGTACTCCCTTTTTCTCTGATAGAGATATTTGCATCACAACGCAAAGACCCCTCTTCCATATTACCATCGCTTACATCTAAAAAACGTACTAACTGTCTAATTTCGGTTAACAATGCGGCCGCTTCTTCCGAGCTTCTAATGTCTGGTTCGGTTACAATCTCAATTAAAGGCACACCCGCTCTATTCAAATCTACAAAAGAGAAATTCTCGTCTTGGTCGTGCAAGCTCTTACCTGCATCTTCCTCTAAGTGGATACGATTGATACCTATTTTTTTCTCAGAGCCATCGGCTAAACGCACATTAATGTAGCCATTCTTGCAAATTGGGCTATTGTCTTGCGTAATCTGATATCCCTTTGGCAAATCTGCATAGAAATAATTTTTCCGATCGAAAAAATTATACTGATTAATTTCGCAGTTTAGCGCTAAGCCAATGCGCATGGCTTTTTCTATTACTTCTTTGTTTAATTTTGGAAGTGCACCAGGCAAACCTAAAGAAACCGTAGAAATATGCTCATTAGGGCCAGCGCCAAAAGCAGCACTGTCTGAACAGAATATTTTAGATTGTGTGTTTAACTGAACATGTACTTCTAAACCCGAAACGAGTTCGAAATTGGATGTATCTCTTGCAATTGTAGTTGTACTCATTAATAGAATTTACTATTCTGAACGTTCTTTTAACTGCCCAAATATAGGGAATATCTGTTTATGAATACCGTTTATTGGCCACAGATGCACAGATATAAAAAAAATTAACAAATAAGTGAACATCTGTTTACCTGTGGCTAGTATTTTGTATCAAAGCTATTGCAAAATTTCGTTTCTGATTTGGTTGGCACGGTATTCGTAAAGGTTTTATCACACACAAAAAACTAAATGTTATGAAACGATTAATCTTGATGTTTACTGTTGCTATGGTAGCAGCTACATTACACACCGCCAACGCTCAAGTAAGTTTAAATATCAACATTGGTGCACAACCTGTTTGGGGACCGCGTGGCTACGATTACGTAGAGTATTATTACCTGCCGGATATTCGTACCTACTACCATGTTCCTTCTAGACGCTATGTTTATTACGAAGGAAACAGTTGGGTGCACAGAACTTCGTTGCCTAGAGCGTACAGGGGTTACAACCTACATAAAGGAAGAAAAATAGTAATTAACCGACCTAGACCATATTTAAACCGTCAGGTTCGTGAAGTTCGTTACGTAGATAAAAGACACGACAATGGCAAACACAAAGGATGGCATAAAGGAAAAGGAAGGCATTAGAACAACAAAGCTCCGAGATAATCGGGGCTTTGTTGTTTTTAAGAAAGTTCAAAATAACAATAGCGTCATAAAAACTGTATAATTCTTTTTTATTTATCTTTAAATGAATAATTTAAATGTAAATGTACGGGAGATATAAAAAAAGAAGATACAATAAGACGTTTGGTATAATCATTATTTTCATAGGTTTCATTGTATTTAACACTTTTAAAGAGAGTTTATTTAAACAAGAAGAATACTACAAAACTACAACTGGTTTAAACGTTAGAACAGGAGTTGAAAGAAGTATCCTATTTCATTTACGTTAAAACAAGGTGACGAAATTAAATTATTATCAAAGAATGGAAATTGGTATGAGATATCATACAATGGAAAAAGTGGTCATGCACATTCCAAGTATATTTTTAAAAGCCAAAGAAGTATATTTAATAAACGGCTCTTCAAACCACAGTACCAGAGAAACGTTTTTGTTTTCAGTGTTCTCATACTTCTATTTGTTGTATTCCTTCCAATATGTCTAAAAATATATAGACGAGAAAAAGATAAAAAAATACTAAAAAGTGTTACCGTCTTAAACAGAGGAACTCCGACAGAACGTGATTTGGTATTAGTTTTATTAAAAAATGGAAAATCGGTTGAAAATGTTTATCATGACCTGTATCTTAACACTATCGATTGCGATTTTTCGCAGATAGACCTTGTGTTAATCACTGAAGTAGGAATTATTGTTTTTGAAGTAAAGGACTATAACGGTTGGCTATACGGAAAAGGTAAACAAGAGCATTGGACAATGATTTGTGGCAAAAATAAGTACAGGATTTATAGCCCGATAATTCAGAATGAGGTTCATATCAAAAATTTAAGAAATATAATCAACGAAAACCAAGATGTTCCGATTTTCTCAGTAATCGTGTTTTACGGAAACTGTAATTTTGAAAATATCAATTTTGTTCCCCAAAAGACTTTCCTGACAACCTCAAATAGAGCTCTTGAAGTAATAAAAAAAATAGAAGCAATCAATCCTAGTTATGGATATAACAATTTAGCTGAAATAAGACATATTTTACAAGAGGCAAAAGCAAATGGAGACATTACCGAAAATCAAGAATTACATATAGCTAATATAAAAGATATGCTAGGCACTGATAGAAAATTCGATTGATCATATCTACTGTACAAAGTTTGAGTTATATCCATATCCAAAGGTCGAAAATCACTGTACATTCAATTTTAAAACTGACCCTGAAATAAATTCAGGGTGACGGTAATTTAGATTTTAGATACTAAAGCTACGCTTTAGTATGAAAAGAACCTATAGTCTTTAAAATCTTTTGCCAATCGTAATCCCTATACGAGGGTAAGCTTCAACATTACTATTGCCATTAAAAAACCTGCCTACACCTAAGTAAACTTCGCCAACAAAACCGCTTTTTGTTAAAAACTTACCACCAGCTGCAGCGCCTAGACCAAAATTCGTAACAGATTCATCTCGATATGAATAATCATAACCATTCATATCGATCAGATAAATTCTATCGTCTTTAACTTGCATTATTGCTGTATTTGCCTCAATAAAAAAGCCAGTTGCTTTTTTTTGGCTATTACCAAAATAAATACGATAGTAAGGAATTACGCCAAATTTGTAATCAGTATTATCATCTATACCAACTAAAACAGACAAACCAATACCACTGTTATCTTTAAATATCCGTTCGTAGCTTAACTCGGGAATTCCAATAATGGAATTTAATAGATTTAATCTAATTTCATTATTTCCCGTTGCTTTTTGAGCTTCGTCTTTTTTTGTTTCTTGTGCATAAACGCAACTTATTAAACATAGCAGCATTAGCGTTAATAGATTTTTTTTCATTTTTTACATTAAAAGTTTGTTAAAAAGCAGAAGTTACAAACTACATCAAGGTAAAGGTTTACTTCTACTTTCCTCGATTATTTACGTTATAATCATATATAACGCTACATTTCTTTATCAAAATCTTTTACCAATTGTAATGCCTATTCTAGGGTAAACCTCGCGATAAGTATCCCCTAAAAAACGACCCGCACCACCTAAAATCTCTCCAATATAATTATTCTTAGTAGCGAACTTAAGCCCCAAGGCGGCTCCTAAACCAAAGCTAACCTCTTTGTTATCAACCCTCCATGAACTATTTGAAGTATAAACAGTATAGAAATAATTTGCATTTATAAGAGTAGCATTCCCTTCTATAAAAAAACCATTTGTCTTTTTACCAAAAAACATCCTATAATAAGGCGTGGCCATAAATTTATAATTATCTATGAAAACATTGTTACTCTCACCCAAACTTACAGCTAAGGACAACCCAACAGACGCTTCATTTGTTAAAATCCTTTCATAAGTGATTTCAGGAAAGCCTAAAACTGAATTCAATAAATTTAACTTTAATTCATTTCTTTTACCTACACCTACTTTAGCAGTATCGGTTTGAGCTTTAACGCAGAAAAATACGGACATAAAAAGCCCCCAGAGCGCAAGTTTAGTCATTTAGTTTATTGTTATTATTTTAAAAATGTTTTCGCTTTTTCAATTGCCCTAGACATACCAGCAGCATCTTTACCGCCAGCCGTTGCATAAAATGGTTGGCCGCCGCCACCGCCTTGAATTTCTTTAGCTAACTCACGTACAATTTGCCCTGCGTTATAGCCTTTTTCTTTTACCAATTCATCGTCAATAGCTACGGTTAATTGAGGTTTTCCGTCGATTACCACACCCAAAACTAAAAATAAATTTTGAACTGCACCTTTAATAGCATAGGCTAAAGTTTTAACAGCATCAGCGTTTGGCAAGTCTACTACCGTAGCGATAAAATTCACGCCATCAATAGTTTGCATTTGTTTTTCTAAATCTGTTCTTAATGCTACAGCACGCTCGGTAATGCTTTTTTCAATCTCCTTTTTAAGTGCACTATTATCGTCAATGATCTTGCCTAAAGCCGAGACAAAATCTTTCGGATTGTTCATCAAAGTGTTTAAGTTTTTAACTAATTCAAAATGCTCGCGAATAACCGCAGCAGAACGTTCGCCAGTAATGGCTTCTATCCTTCGTACACCCGCAGCAACAGCACTTTCAGAAGTAAGCTTAAAGAAACCAATCTGACCTGTAGCTTTTACGTGTGTACCACCACAAAGTTCTTTCGAGAAATGGTCATCAAAAGTAATTACACGCACAAAATCTCCATATTTCTCGCCAAACAAAGCAGTTACGCCACTGTCGATCGCTTCTTGGTAGGCTACATTTCTTTGCTCTTTTAAGGGAATATTCTCTCTAATTTTCGCATTTACGATATCTTCAATCTGGTTCAATTCCTCATCAGTTACCTTTGCGAAGTGCGAAAAATCAAAACGCAGGTAATCTGCATTCACTAAACTACCTTTTTGGTTTACATGGCTACCTAAAACCTGTTTCATAGCGGCATGTAATAAGTGCGTAGCCGAGTGGTTATTCTCAGAAGCTTTACGTTTATCTTCGTCAATTACTGCCCAAAATTTTCCTTCTAGATCTACAGGTAAAGTATCTGTAAAGTGTACAATTACACCATTCTCTTTTTTGGTATCGGTAATCTCTACCCAAAACTGTCTGCTATGGTCTTCTAAACGCCCGGTATCTCCCACCTGGCCGCCACTTTCGGCATAAAAAGGCGTTTGAGCCAATACAATTTGATATTGCTCTTTTCCCTTAGCAGTTACTTTTCTGTATTTAACAATTTCGGTTTCAATTTCTGTTAGATCATAACCTATAAATTCGGTTTCTCTGTCTTCGTTCACTAAAATCCAATCTCCAGTATCAATAGCTGTAGCCGCACGAGAACGATTTTTTTGTTCTTCTAGCGCCTTATTGAAGCCTTCCATATCTACAGAAATTCCTTTTTCACGAGCCATCAAATCCGTTAAATCTATTGGAAAACCAAAAGTATCGTACAATTCGAAGGCAAAACTGCCATCGATAACTTCACCGCCGTCATATTTTTCAAAACGTTGTATGCCTGTAGCCAAAGTCCTCAAGAAAGAAACTTCCTCCTCTAAAACTACCTTTTGTACAAAGTCTTTTTGCAAATACAGTTCATCAAAAACTCCTTTAAACTGCGCTGCCAAAACAGGCACCAACTGATTTAAAAACGGCTCTTTCAAGTTTAGGAAAGTGTAAGCATAACGTACCGCTCTACGTAAAATACGGCGAATTACGTAACCAGCTTTATTATTGGAAGGCAATTGACCATCGGCAATTACAAACGAGATGGCACGAATATGATCTGCCATTACACGCATCGCCACCGCTTCGTTCCAGCCTTTTTCTCCTGGCTCGGCACTGCCAACATATTCAAATCCAGATTTTTCTGCAATAAAGTTGATTAAAGGTGTGAAAACATCAGTATCGTAGTTAGATGTTTTGCCTTGTAATACACGCACCAAACGCTCAAAGCCCATTCCTGTATCTACGTGCTGAGCCGGAAGTGGTTGCAAAGAACCATCTTTTAAACGGTTAAACTGCATAAATACGTTATTCCAAATCTCAATTACCTGTGGATGATCTGCATTTACCAATGATTTTCCTTTACCATCGGCACGCTCTTCTGGCGTACGACAATCTACGTGAATTTCGGAACAAGGTCCACAAGGCCCCGTATCGCCCATTTCCCAAAAATTATCTTTCTTATTGCCTAAAACGATACGATCTTCGGGCACAAATTGTTTCCAAAGTTCAAACGCTTCAGTATCCATCGGCAAACCTTCTTTCTCATCGCCCTCAAATACAGAAACATACAATTGATCTTTCGGTATTTTATAAACTTCGGTCAGCAATTCCCAGCTCCAAGCTATTGCTTCTTTTTTGAAATAATCGCCAAAACTCCAATTGCCCAACATTTCGAACATGGTATGGTGGTAAGTATCGATACCTACTTCTTCCAAATCGTTATGTTTGCCCGAAACACGTAAACAACGCTGCGTATCAACCACACGAGGATATTTTACCGTGGCCTCTCCCAAAAACAAATCTTTAAATTGGTTCATCCCGGCATTGGTAAACATCAAAGTTGGGTCGTTTTTAACCACAATAGGTGCCGATGCCACAATATGATGTTGCTTGCTTTTGAAAAACTCTAAAAAGGTCTGTCTTATTTCTTTCGCTGTCATTTTTATATGTTTTTTAGGTATTAGGGACAAGATATTAGGGAATTAATAACTCCATCATCTTAACCAAAATCCCTTTGTGTTCTTTGTGTCTTAGTGGTAATAATTAATGAGCAACAAAATTATAATTTTATTGTGGTTTTCTGCTAAAATCGGTTTACATTTGAACACTTTAAGTAAAATCTATAATCGTTTAATAATCAACACTAAACATGCCTTACAAAGAAAGAGAAATCAATAAAATGTACTATACCATGGGCGAAGTAACCGAAATGTTTGATGTAAACGCTTCGCAAATTAGGTTTTACGAGAAGGAATTTGAAGTTCTTAAACCCAAAAAAAACAAAAAAGGAAATCGCCTTTTTACGCCAGAAGATATCGAAAATCTTAAAATTATTTTTCATTTGGTAGATGATAAGGGATTTACTTTAAAAGGAGCTAAAGAACACATGAAAAGCAACAGCAGCGAAGTTAAAGAAAACCAAAAGGTTATCGACTCACTAGAGCGCCTGAAAGATTTTCTATTGAAACTAAATGAAGAGATTTAATAGTTCATTGGTTCATTAGTTCATTAGCTCATTAGTTCATTGTTTGATTGTTTCATTGTTTATTGATTATTGGTTATTGGTTATTGATTATTGGTTATTGATTATTGATTATTGGTTATTATTTAATTGGTCAATTTGATTATCTACTTTAAACATTATTTCCTAAATTGCTCGTACCAAACAGCCTATGCGTAAAATTTTACTTCCTTTTATTCTGTCTTTATTTATGAACAGCGCCTTTGGCCAATATAACCAAGGAGCAAGATTAACGGCTATGGGTAATGCCAGTGCTGCAGTAAAAGACATTTGGAGTTTAAATGCAAACCCAGCAGGAATAACCTCGCAAAAAACACCAATAGCTGCATTAAACTACGCCCGTTATTTATTTGGCGATGAGCTAAGTGAACAAAGCTTTGCTTTTGTACTGCCTTTTAACAACAATTTTGCTGGCGTCAGCATTAACAGATACGGCATTAGCGAATTTAACGAAATAAAGGCCGGCTTTGGTTTGGCCAAAAGCTTTGGCGAAGATTTATCGATTGGTGTTAAAGCCAACATTCATCAAATAAAAATAACCAACTATGGTAATGCCACAACTTTTTCTGTTGATGCTGGAGTAAATTATGCACTGAGCAAACAAATTGGTTTAGGCTTATATGTTAACAACCCGTCTTCGCAAGCATATAAAGCTACCAATGCCGAAACTTACATACCAACTGCGGTACATCTTGGAGCCACTTACACCCCTTCTAATAAATTAATTTTAGCTGCAACTGTTTCTAAAGATTTTGAACGGAAATTTGATGTTGGTGTAGGCGTAGATTATAAATTTTACGAGTTGTTAAGTTTACGTGGCGGCTTAAGCGCCAAGCCCTTTAAACAGTATTTCGGCATCGGCCTAAATTATCAAAAATTGATTATGGATATTGCTGTAGAAAGTCATCCGCAAATTGGTTATACCCCTCAAATTGGTTTGTCTTATGCGTTTTAAACTATTTATATTGGCTGCTTTTTTGCTGATTGGTTTTATTGCAAAGGCACAAACACAGGAAGACCAACTTATTAAAGATTTAATAGAGAGTATTGCAGAAAATTTACCCGAAGACTATGATCTTTCGGAACTTCAAGATCGTTTAACCTATTTTAGAAAACATCCCATTAACCTAAACAATACCAATGCCGAAGAATTAAAGACTTTGGTGTTCCTATCGCCGCTTCAAATTAGTAATTTATTTGAGCACATCAGAAAAAACGGCAAACTTATTGACCTATTAGAACTGCAAAGCATAGCCGAATTTGATTTGCAAACCATACAAAGGTTAATGCCGTTTGTAACCCTAAACCAAAGCTCTACTGTAGATAAAATTACTGCTGCCAATTTAGCAAAGTATGGTAACAACGATTTAATTTTACGTTACGGCAGAGTAATAGAAAAAACAAGGGGTTATACCGATTTGCCGGGAAGTAGATATTTGGGTACGCCCGACAGGTATTTGCTAAGATACCGCTATACTTATTCCAATCGTGTTTCGGCTTCTTTGGTAATGGAAAAAGATGCTGGAGAATACCTCTTCAAAAACCCCAAAAAAGCATCTTACTTTTTCCCGTCAAACTACACAGATTTCATGTCTGGCCACGTAGCCATTTTAAATACAGGCAGGTTTAAAAAGATTGTTTTGGGCGATTATACCATGCAGTTTGGCCAAGCGCTAACGCTTTGGTCGGGTTTTGCATTCGGCAAATCTCCAGATGTAACTGGTGTGGTAAAACGTGATGTGGGTTTACGGCCTTACACCTCTGCTAACGAATTTGCTTTTTTACGTGGGGCAGCAGCTACCGTGACCGTAGCAAAAAATATAGATTTCTCCCCTTTCTTTTCGCATCGTAAACTCGATGCCAGCTTAAGTACAAACGTGAATGGCGAAACTACGGTATCCTCTATCAACGAAACAGGCTTACACAGAACACAAAATGAGATGAACAACAAAAACAGCACCGAGCAAATTGTTTACGGTGGTGTTTTACAATACAGAACCAGTGCTTTAAGTATTGGAGCAGTAGCCTATCATACTTCTTTCAACAGATTGTTTGTACCTGGCTCTAGCGTTTATCAAAGTTTTAATTTTGCCGGAAAAGAATTAACCAACGTAGGTGCACATTATAGCTACACCTATAAAAATTTCTACTTCTTTGGCGAATTTGGAAAATCATTGGATGCAGGTTTAGCCTATGTAAACGGGGCGCTGGTAAGTTTGTCATCTACCGTTTCTGCAGTAGTTTTACACCGCAATTACCAAAAAAATTACCACAACTTCTTTAATCAGGCAACTGCCGAAGCTAGCGAAGCATTTAATGAAAAAGGACTTTATGCGGGTTTGAACATCAATCCATCCAAAGTTTGGAGCATTCAATTATACGGCGATTATTTCAAATATCCTTGGCTACGTTTTCGCGTTGATGCACCATCTGACGGCTACGAACTTTTAAGCCAGGTAACTTATAGCCCCACCAAAACTTTCAGAGCTATTTTAAGGTTTAAATCTGAAGTTAAGCAGCAAAACACTAACTTAACAGTACCTTACAACTATCTAGACAATGTAAAACGAGAAAACTACCGTGCAGAAGTAAAATGGGCAATAGGTAAATCATTTGGTTTTCAGAACAGAGTAGAAGTAGTGCAATTTAAAAAAGGAGATGCCAATGCCGAGTTTGGCTATTTGGCATATCAAGATGTTAGCTACAGTCCGCTTTCATCTAGGCTGTCTGGAAATATAAGGGTGGCTTATTTTAACACGGCATCTTACGATAGCAGAATTTATGCCTACGAAGATGATGTATTGTACAACTTTACTTTTGGTTTGTATAACGGAAAAGGCGTACGAGGCTATGCCAATTTAAAATACAGATTGGCAAAAAGATTAGATGTTTGGGGCAGATATGCACTTTACAATTACGACAACGTAGAAACTGTTGGCTCTGGCTTAGATGAAATAGAAGGTAAAATGAAGTCGGAAATGAGGGTGCAATTGAGATACCAGTTTTAATTGAGGGTTTAGGGTTTAGGGTTTAGGGTTTAGGGTTTAGGGACAACAATTAACCAAATATACAGTTTGAGCAATTAACTAAAAATTGATATTCAGAGCGGAAATAGTATTTGTTAAGATACTTTTGCCGTTAATCTTCGGCATTATCTTAGGATATTATTTCCAAAACGAACAACTATTAGGAGTAACTATAACAACCCTGTCATGCTTACTTCTAATTGCATCTCTAATCAATATTTTCTATAAAAAAATTAAAGGCTGGAAATACAAAAAAACAATTGCTAGTTTTTATTATCTGATATTTTTCATTCTAGGAATTTTCTTAACCTTATTTCATACCCACTTTCTAAGTAAAGATTATTTCGCCAAAAAACAGTATCATCAATTAAAGGTATGGGTTAATAGCGAACCCGAGCAAACAAACGACATCGTTAGATTTGAAGTAGTTGTTACCAATGGATACCTAAACAATTCCGAAGAGAAATGTACGGGAAATCTTCTAATCGCATTAAAAGTAGACAGCTTAACTCCTATCCATCTTAATTACGGCGACGAACTAATGATTTTAGCTAATTATCTTCCAGTTGAGCCACCATACAATCCGGCCGAATTTAATTTTAAGCGATGGTTGGCTAGTAAAAACATTTACCATCAAAGTTTTATCAGACAAGATGAATTAGTTAAGCTACGAACAAACCAGGGAAACCCGATAATTAAATATGCTTTAGAAATTAGACAAAAACAAGTAGATACTTACAGAAAGCTCATTAAAAACGATGAAGCATTTGCTGTAGCCTGTACTTTAATTTTGGGCTACCGTGCCGATTTAAGCAATGAAACACTAGCCGCTTACAGCAAAACAGGAACCATCCATGCCTTATCCGTTTCGGGTATGCATGTGGGCATTATCTATATTATGCTTAATTGGCTACTTTCGTTTCTCGACAGAAAATATTGGGGTAAATTAACAAAAACACTATTGATATGTTTACTGGTGTGGTGTTATGCCTTAATTACAGGTTTCTCACCTTCTGTTTTAAGATCAGCAGTTATGCTTAGCGTATATGTTCTGTCTAAACAATACAAACGCGGAACAAACAGTTACAACGTGCTTTCATTTACCGCTATTTCTTTACTGGTAATTAACCCCTTTGTCATTTGGCATGTAGGATTTCAACTGTCTTTTCTCGCAGTTATTGGTTTAATTTATTATCAGCCCAAAATATACCAATGGTGGTACCTAAAAAACAAATTTTTAGATAAATTATGGTCTGTAACTGCCATGAGTTTGGCCGCCCAATTGGCTACCCTACCGCTAAGCATATATTATTTCCACCAGTTCCCAGTGTACTTCGTTTTTAGCAACCTTTTTATTTTTATCCCTATCATTTTATTAATGTATGGCGGCATAGCCCTTCTTATTATAAAAAATCACCTTTTAGCTATCGCCTTCGAGTGGTTAATCACTTTTATCAATAATGGATTAAAATGGATTTCAAGTTTGCCTTATGCTGGTATAACCGAAATTTGGCTAAACAAATGGCAATTGCTGCTTTTTTTTGTATTTGTAATTTTACTCACGGTTGGTTTTTCATACTACAAAAAGAAATATCTATTTAGCGGCCTCATGTTATTACTCATCATTCAACTAACATTTGCCTACCAAAAGATCATAGCTACACAACAAGAAGAACTACTCTTGTTTAGCCTAAGAAAAAACTTCGCAGCGGCATTTATTAAAGGAAATAAAACGGTATTATTAACTGACTTAAATGCCAATGATCGAAATTTCGAGTTCTTCGTAAAACCTGCATTAGACCAAAAAAGAATAAACAATATCCAGTTTGTTAGCTGGAATGATAATTTTCAAGATCATCAATTCATTAAAAAAGATCATCAAATTAATTATCGAGGAAAAACATTTTTATTAATGGATGAGAAATTTGATTATAAAAAGCTCAGTCAAAATCATAGATTTGATTTTGTTTGGATGCACAATAGCCCAAAGCAAAACCTTGCTACGCTAAGAGAAGAAATTGATTTTTCTAATTTAATTGTTGATGCAAGTAATAAAGATTATTTAATTGCTAAGTTTGAAGGGCAAGCAGACAGCCTAAAAATAACTACTCATGTGTTAAAAAAGCAGCAAGCGATAACCCTGAACTTAAATTGAACTATGAAATCGTTAGTACTTTATGATGTTGAAAATCGCATTGCCGAAATTACCATCAACAGACCCGACAAAAGAAACGCACTAAATCCAAATTTGGTTGCTGAACTAACAGCTGCATTTTTAACGGCACAGCACGATGAAAAAGTTAAAGTTATTGTACTAAAAGCCAGCGGCGATGTTTTTAGTGCGGGTGCAGATTTGGCGTATATGCAGCAACTTCAGCAATTCTCTTTTGAAGAGAACATACAAGACTCTACGGCTTTAAAAAATCTTTTTGAAACTATTCGTACTTTAACTAAAGTGGTAATTGCTCAGGTTGAAGGGCATGCTATTGCTGGCGGATGTGGCTTGGCCACCATTTGCGATATTATTTATGCTGTACCAGAAGCTAAATTTGGCTACACCGAAGTAAAATTGGGATTTGTACCTGCCATTGTAAGTTGTTATTTGATACAAAAAGTAGGCGAAACCTTAGCTAAAAAGCTGTTGCTCAGCGGAGAACTATTCAGTGCAGAGGAAGCACTTAAATATAATCTAATTACTAACGTAACAAAAGCTAACGAAATCAATCAAATTGTACGTGAATTTGCATTAAATTTGACTAACAATGCATCAGGCAATTCGCTTGCATTAACTAAACAGCTCATTAACCAAACTACAAGCGCTTGGCTCGATAGTTGTTTAGACAATGCAATAAGAGTAAATGCCCAAACCAGAGAAAGCCACGATTTCAAAAAAGGGATTGCATCTTTCTTGGCAAAGGAAAAAATTAATTGGTAACTAAACTTTAAAAAAAATATGATGTTTAAATCAGTAAAAACAGGATTTTTAGCCACTATTTTAGTAGCTACAGCGGTAATAGCAAATGCCCAGAAGAAAATCTCGCAAGGTACAGTAACTTATGGTGTAGAGTATTCGTTACCTGCAGAGCAAGCGGCAATGGCTTCGCAATTACCTAAAGAGCAGAAAGTAAAATTTAGTGGTAATGTAATGCGCATGGATATGCAACAAGGTCCGGCTTCAATTGGTATTTTGCAAGATTTTGTACAGAAAACAGGATTAATGCTAATTGACGTGCCAATTGCACAAATGCAGTATGCAGTTAAAATGAGCAAAGAAGAAATCGAGCAAGCCGAAGCTTCTGCTCCGAAATTGAGCGACTTTAAAGCTACTGGCGAGAAACAAAAAGTAGGCGACTACAACGCAGAAAAATACAGCTATAAAGACGATAAAGGTGGAACTTACGAACTATGGGCTACTAACGATATCGAACTTCCTACTGGTTTTGCAGGCTCGCAGTTTAAAGACATTAAAGGTTCTTTAGTTAAATACACTACTTTTCAAAATGGTTTAAAAGTTACGTTAACAGTAAAAAACGTATCAGAAGATAAAGTAGGCCCGTTTTCGTTAGAAGTACCTAGTGGTTACGAACTAAAAACCATGCAGGAAATTATGGCAATGCAAGGTGGCGGCCAATAAGGCTAAAATCCATAAATATTTGATAGCCCACGACTTCAATCGTGGGCTATTTTGTATGCTTTTTTAGTAATTTAGCGACCCATGTTTAAAAGTCTTATTTTTTTCGCTAGATACTTTCTGTTCTGGCTGCTCTATTTCGCAGTAGATAGGTTCATTTTCATGTTCGTCTTTCACATCAAACTGCGAAACATAACACTTTCTCAAAAACTAGCCGCTTACTATCATGCATTAAGATTAGACTTTTCAACTGCTGCCTACCTATCTGTTATTCCATTATTAATTTATACGTTTTGGTACTTTACTGATAGAGAAAAAATAAACTTCAATTGGGCAAGAAAGTACAACGCCATATTTATTGTGTTGTTCAGCCTTATTTCAGTGGTCAATCTTAATATCTATCGCGAGTGGGGAAGCAAAATCAACTCTCGTGCTGTAGAATTTGCCATTCGCACACCTAACGAGTCACTAGCCTCAGGTGCTTCATCTCCTATTTTAGAAACCCTATTAGCACTAATTGTTTTATTGGCAATTGGTTTCTATCTTAATTTTGTGCTCGTTAAGCGTCATATACAATTTTATAAGACGCCGTTATGGGCAAAGTTTTCAATTACCATATTAACTTTAACCTTAAATTTCCTGCTTATTCGTGGAGTTGGCAATGTGCCCAACTCTCAAAGTATGGCTTTTTTCTCCACACATCAAATCTTAAACCATGCATCTTTAAACACAGAGTGGAACTTGGTATCGAGTATATTAGCCAACGGTAAAATCAAAAAAAACAGGTATATCTACCAAGATCAAAAACTGGCTGATTTAGAAGTTAAAAATTTATATCATGTAGAAAAAGACACCACCATTTCTATTCTTAATACCTCAAAACCTAATGTTATAATTTTTATCTTAGAGAGCTTTACAGCCGATTTAACCAAAACCCTGGGCAACGAAAACGGCATTACACCTAATTTAGACAGTTTAGCTAAAAATGGGGTTTTATTTAGCCAAATTTATGCAACAGGCAATCGTACAGATAAAGGGTTGATAGGATCACTTACTGGTTTCCCTACCCTAGCTGTAGCCAACATTGTAAGTTGGCCAGAAAAAATGCAGAAAATTCCGGCAATCAGTCGAAAATTGTATCGAAATGGATATCAGACATCGTTTTATTATGGCGGCGAATCAGAGTTCGATAACTATAAGGCATTTATATTAGGGCATCAGTATAAAAAGTTAACAGATCGAAACAATTTCGAAAAGAAAGACATAAGTTCTAAATGGGGCGCTTACGATGGCTTGGTTTTTAACAGACAATTAGCGGATGCGAACAAAACAAAACAACCGTTTTTCTCAACCATACTATCTTTAACCAACCACGAACCCTTTGAATTACCGGTAAACTACAAATTTGGCAGCGCCGATAATGTACAGCGCTTTAAAAGCACTGCTTTTTATACCGATTCTTGCATTGGAAGTTATTTGAGCGAAGCTAAGAAACAGCCCTGGTATAAAAATACACTATTTGTTTTCATTGCCGACCATGGCCATACGTTACCTAAAAATAATCATGAAATTTACGAACCACAACGGTATCACATTCCTTTGATATTTTATGGAGATGTAATTAAGAGTGATTTTAAAGGTAAAATATTTGACCACACAGGAAGCCAACAAGATCTGTCTGCTACTTTACTTTCGCAGCTCAACATCAGCAATAAAGATTTCAGGTGGAGCAAAAACTTGCTTAACCCATATAGCAAACATTTTGCTTATTTTAGCTGGGATAATGGTTTTGGTTTTATAGATAATGGACATGCAGTAACTTTTGATAATTTAGGTAAAAGTGTACTTTATAATAATAAGCCAGAAGATGCTAAACAGACTAACCAAATATTAAATACAGGAAAAGCTTATATCCAATCTGTTTATCAACATTTTATTGACCTTTAAAAAGTAAAAATAAAACTAAACAACTATACAAATGAAACCATCATGATTTTTCAAACCACACAATGGGATGAATAAATCTGATAGCTTCATTACCATTAAAAACAATTTATAAAGATGAAAATCACCAAATTATTTATTGCTTATACCTTAGCCTCTTTTTTAGGGATAGGCTTTGCAAAAGCACAAAGAGGTGGCATTAACTGGACCAAAGATGGCAACAGTTATTACCAAAATACTGGAGGAGAAATAGTGACTATTACTTTACCAAAGAATGAAAGAAAAACCATTGTAAGTAGAGCTCTACTTACACCAGCAAACCAAACAAGCCCACTCCGTGTAAGAAGTTTTCAACTAACTGATGATGGAAGCAAAGCATTGATTTACACCAATACCAAAAGAGTTTGGCGCCAAGATAGCCGAGGCGATTATTGGGTTGCTGACATAGCCAACAACACCTTAAAACAAATTGGAAAAGGAAAACCTACCTCATCCTTAATGTTTGCTAAGTTCTCTCCAGACGGTTCAAAAGTGGCCTACGTAAGCGAACACAATGTATATGTAGAAGATTTAGCGACGGGTAATATCAAACCGCTTACTACCAACGGAACAGCTAGAATGATCAATGGTACGTTTGACTGGGTTTACGAAGAAGAATTTGGCTGTTTAGATGGATTTAGATGGGCACCCGATGGAAAATCCATTGCTTATTGGCAAATAGATGCTACCAAAATTAGAAACTTCTTGATGATCAACAACACCGACTCGATTTACTCGTTTAACGTTCCGGTAGAATATCCTAAAGTGGGTCAAGATCCTTCCGCTTGCAAAATTGGAGTGGTAGATATCGCCACGGCTAAAACCAATTGGTTAGCTGTTCCGGGTAGTACAGTGCAAAACTATATTCCTCGTATGGATTGGATACCAAACAGCAATGAAATCATCCTACAACAATTAAACCGCGAGCAAAACCAAAGCAAATTATTTGTGGCTAATGCCGCCAGCAGTGCCGTTAACGAAATTTATAAAGAAACCAATACATCGTGGATAGATGCCCAAGATCAGTTCATTTGGTTAAACGGCAACAAAGAATTTATCTATCAAACTGAAAAAGATGGCTACAACCACTTTTATCGCATAAGCAAAGATGGTAAAAAGGAAACTTTAATTACCAAAGGCAATTACGATGTGATTGATTTAAGCTTGGTTGATGAGAAAAACAATACCATCTATTTTATGGCTTCGCCTAACAATGCTACTCAAAAATATCTTTACAAAACAAAATTAGATGGCAAAGGTAAATTGGAGATGGTTACCCCATCTGTTTTACCTGGTACACACAGTTACTCTATCTCGCCAAATGGACTTTTTGCACGCCACAGTTACAATAGTTCTGTAGTTGCTCCAGTTACCGAATGGATGAATTTTACCACCAATAACCCATTAAGTATGGAAGGTAGCATTACCAGCCAATTAGGTAAGCAAACAGCTATTAAAAACAAAGTAGAATTTTTTAAAGTAACTACCGAAGACGGTGTTGAAATGGATGGATGGATGAAGAAACCAGACAATTTTGATGCTACAAAAAAATATCCAGTGGTATTTTATGTGTATGGCGAACCTGCTTCGCAAACTGCTGCCGATGTTTGGGGTGCCGGAAGAAACGGCCTTTACGCCGGCGATATGGCTAAAGATGGTTACATCTATATTTCTATGGATAACCGCGGAGCTCCAGTGCCAAAAGGTACGGCCTGGAGAAAAGCAATTTACAAGAACATTGGTGTAATTAACATCCGGGATCAGGCGATGGCTACCAAAAAATTATTGGCTACTTATCCTTTTATGGATAAAGACCGTGTTGCTGTTCATGGCTGGAGCGGTGGAGGTTCATCAACCTTAAATTTATTGTTCCAATATCCAGAAATTTATAAAACAGGCATTGCAGTGGCCGCTGTAGCCAATCAGTTAACCTACGATAACATTTATCAGGAGCGCTACATGGGAACTCCCTTCCCTACCACAGACGCTTATGTGAAAGGATCCCCAATTACCCACGCAAAAAACCTAAAAGGAAACTTGTTATACATACATGGCACTGGCGATGATAATGTACATTACCAAAATGCAGAAATGCTGATTAATGAGTTAGTGAAACATAAAAAAGTTTTTCAATTAATGAGCTATCCGAACCGTACACACAGTATTGGCGAAGGCGAAGGAACTCGAGAACATTTAGCCTTAATTTTTACTAAGTTTTTAAAAGAAAACTGTCCTCCAGGAGGAAGGTAAAATACTTACCTATTAATTTCACAAAGGCGGAGCAATTAGAAGTTCCGCCTTTTGGTTTTCAACATTTTTTTGAGTTCTCAACATTTTAAAAATTGCTGCAACATTTCCAATTTGTCACCGTCTAATCTCTAATCGGATATTAATATTTAACCTTAATTAATTAACTTGCTTAAATTTAACAGGAAGAAATAGAAGCATTTCAACTCACGCTAATCAACCAGTAAAAACTAACTAAATTAAAAATGAAGAAACATTTATGGTTAATTCCTGCTGCTGCACTATTTGCTTTAAGTGCTAACGCTCAGGAAACAAAAAAAGCAGACAAACCTGCTGACACCACGAAAAAAGTGGCGCCAACAACGCCTCCAACCCCGCCCAAACCAACAGTTGCCGACAAAACCAAATCAAGCAAAAAAATTGATGGTTTATTTACGCTTTACAAAGACACGGTTACGGGAAGCTTACAATTATATATCAAAAAAGATCAATTAGGTAAAGACTACATTTACCAAAGTTTTTCTATGGGCGGGCCAACTAGATTGTTCCTTAACCAGAACATGATCAGAAATACCAAATTGTTTCAAATTAAACAAGTTGATGATAAGGTTGAGTTCTTAGAGAAAAATACTGCTTTTTATTACGACCCGGCCAACCCAGTAAGTAAAGCAGCTAATGTAGATGTTTCTGACGCTGTTTTCTTTGCAGATAAATTTAGTGCTAAAGATGATAACGGCTATTTAATCTCTGTAGATGGCTTGTTTTTAAGTGATAAGCTTGATCCGGTAAAACCTACCACGCCTCCGGGATTGCCTCCAGGTGCGATGTTTAATTTAGGTAATTTAAACGTTGCAAAATCAAAATATCAGGCTGTAAAATCTTTTAACGGCAACACAGACGTTGTTGTAGATCTTGCTTACGACAATGCCAACCCCTTGAATGGTGGTGGGAAAGACATTACCGATGCCAGATACGTTCGCGTAAAAATGCAGCACTCGTTCTTGGAAGTACCGCAAAATGATTTCAGACCACGTAGAGACGATCCGAGAGTAGGCTATTTTGGAGCGGAAGTAGATAACTTGACTTCTGTAGATGCAACTCCTTACAAAGACTTCATCAGCCGTTGGAACTTGAAAAAGAAAAATCCTAACGCTAAATTAAGTGAGCCAGTAGAACCCATTGTTTTCTGGATTGAGAATACCACACCCGTAGAATATCGTCCAATTATTAAAGAAGCTGGCGAGAAATGGAACGAGGCCTTTGAAAAAGCTGGTTTCAAAAATGCGGTGGTGATGAAACAAATGCCTGATGATGCTACTTGGGATCCTTCAGACATTGCCTACAACGTAATTCGATGGGTATCTTCAGCATACCCTTCGTATGGTGCAATCGGACCAAGCTTCTACAATCCGTTAACAGGGCAAATTTTAGGTGCTGATATTACGGTAGAATGGAAATCTGGTGCCGGAACCGTGGTACAAGACCAATTATATAATGGCGGTCCATCTATGGCGATGAACTTACCTTGGGAAAATCCTACTGAAGCGGTTGCCCAAACACAGCATGGAGCACACAACCATAAAGATAAAAACCACATGGCTTTCTGTTCGCTAGCTAACGAGTTGAGTATGCAGTACCAAACTGGTTTAGCAGCTATCGAAGTTTTAGACGCCGATGTTTCTGAAGCAGCCAGAGCAGCAACCGTTAAAGAAATGCACAAACAGTTCTTGTACTATCTAATTATGCATGAAATGGGCCATACTTTAGGCTTAAATCACAACATGAAAGCCAGCCAGATGTTAAGCCCAGCTCAAATGAACGATAAGAGCTTAACTCGTAAAATTGGTTTGCAAGGTTCAGTAATGGATTACCCGGCAATCAACGTAAGCAGCGATCGTAGCAAACAAGGCGATTACTATACAACAAAAGCGGGACCTTATGATTTATGGGCAATTGAATACGGCTACACTCCTTTCAGCGAGAAAGAAGAAGAAGCTGGCTTAAATAAAATTTTGAGCAGAAGTACCGATCCGCAATTGGCTTTTGGTAACGATGCGGATGATATGCGTAGCCCAGGTGGCGGTATAGACCCAAGAGTTAATGTGAACGACCAAACCAATGATATGGTAACTTATGGCGAAGATCGTTTTAAATTGATCAATGCCATGATCCCAAAATTGAAAGAGAGATTTGCTAAACCTAACCAAAGTTATCAAGAATTACGTAGCAAATACTACCAGCTTAATGGCCAGCGAGCAAGCATGGCAGCGGCCTTAAGCCGTTACATTGGTGGTGTTTACGTAGACCGTAGCTTTGTAGGGCAACAAACTACTACAGCGCCATTTACGCCAGTTCCAGCTGAATATCAAAAGAAAGCTTTGGCCTTGCTAAGCACTTATGTTTTTGCACCTAATGCATTTGATGCCGATAAAGCACTATTTCCTTATCTACAAATCCAACGTAGGGGTTTTGGTTTCTTCGGCAGCACAGAAGATGTTAAACCGCAAAGTACATTTTTGTCATTACAATTGGGTACTTTAGCTCAGCTGCTACATCCAACTACGTTGAGCAGAATAAACAACAGCGGTTTATACGGAAATACTTATTCGGTAGCTAGCGTGATGAATGATTTAACTGATGATATCTTTACTGCTGATTTAAAAAGCAATGTAAACTTGTTCCGTCAAAACTTACAGACAGAATATGTTAAAGCTGCTGCTGCTATTGTTGCCGCTCCAGGTGGTTACGACAATGCGAGTAAAGCTGCCGCTTTGGCTACTTTAGTGAAAATTAAAGGTCAGTTAGCTACGGCTTCAAGCTCAGATGAGCAAACCAAAGCGCATAGAACTGCATTAACTTTCTTAATAGACAAGGCTACTGTGGTAAGCAAATAATAAATTTAGCTTAAATAAAAAAACTCCCCGTAGGTAAATTCTTACGGGGAGTTTTTTATTTGTGTTTAAAATATCATCTATCTCTCTTGTTACTCCGTAACATCAAACCAAAATCTTGTTTCAATGCCATCGCATTCACAATCATAATTAAACGCTTTGTTCTGGTAACTTCTGTTTTTGCAGTATTTAACCAATTGATAAAATAATTTTGGTGTGATTTGGTATAAGATAAAAATTGCTCCAACAATCCGTCTTCTTGAGCCAAGCAAATCTCCAGATCTTCAGGCATTTCTACTCTATAATCTATATCATGTTCCAAAGAAAGTGATACTGGCCGACCAGCTTCTTTCTTTAGTTGCTTGCGGATTTTACCATCTAAAGGCAAGATAAAATCGCCACTGCCCATTGGTAGTAAACTTTTCCCATTAATCTGAAGGTTGTCAATCTGTCCACGAACGCGAAACGATCTATTGTCGCCAGGCTTGATTTGTTGTGCAACAGTTTCTGGAATAAAAATATAGCTCCAGCCCGTTTTTTCGCCGTTATTTTCAAATTTTTCTATTTCAGCAGTGAACTGTACCATGGTTTAAAGATAAAAGAATAACCACAAAAAAGCTCAACTCTTTAAACCAAAAAAAGATGTCATGAATGCAAGCTTTAGATTGCTTGCATTCATGACATCCTTTTAAAAATAACCTAAGGTTTAATTTTTCACGACTTTGATCGTTTCTTGATGAAGTTCTCCACGCAGTCTAAGCACATAAGTTCCTGCAGCAATATTGTTTAAGGAAACTCGAGTTGATGATTCTGTAATACCAATAGCTTTACTAAACAATAATTTACCACCCATATCAAATACCCACAAGCTGTTAAAATTTTTGTCCTTAAAGTTAATATCTACCCAATCTCTTGTAGGATTAGGATAAAAGGTAACCCGCTGATCCGTTAAATTAAAACTAACATTTCTCACACCTAAACTATTAATCTTCCCGTCATCATCTAATTGGTGTAATTCATAATAATTATTTCCATTTAACGGCATTCTATCTATATAACTATAGCTGTAATGAACGCCTTGTCGTTGAATTTCAGGGGGTATTTCTGCAATTTTTAGGTTTCTGCTATCATCGCCCCTACGATAAATTATAAAACCACGGTTACGTTGCTCTGATGCGGTAGACCATTCCAACTTTGCAGAACTGCCTATAGCACTAGCTTTAAATTCCACCAAAGTTACTGGCAAGGTGTAATTGCAGTTTTCGTTATAATTTGCACTATTGTCTTTTTGCCAATTGGTATTCTCAGTAGCTGCAGATACATCATCTACCTGTATACAGCTTAAATTAGGATTAACAGTCGCATTTAATTCCGCTAATTCATAATTGTTTTCGTTTTTTAAATCAAGCACCACAAGGGAATTATGTTCACAATACAAAGCATTTAACATTCTGTTTTTAGTTAAATCCAACTTCAAAATTTGGTTAAAACTACAATTTAGCCACATCAAACGCGTGTTAGCCAACAAATCCAAAGCAGTTAAATTGTTATCATGACAATCAAGCGTTAACAGTGCGCCATTATTACTTAGGTCTAAAACAGTAAGTTCATTTCCATAGCACTCTAATATGGTCAAGTTTGGATTTTGTGTGAGGTTAATACTAGTTAGCTCATTATTATTACAGCTAACAACACCTAAATTAGCGTTACTACTCAAATCTAAAGAAGTAAGCTTATTATCATAACAATCTAAACTAGAAAGCGCCGTATTGTTACTCAAATTTAAGGAAGTAATCATGTTTTGTCCACAGCTAAGGCCAACCAAAGCAGGGTTACCGCTCACGTCCAAATTGGTAAGCTGGTTATCGTTTACACCAAGAGAAATCAGCGCTGGGCTTTTAGAAACATCTATGTTGGTAAGCTGATTAGCCGAACAATACACAAATATTAACTCAGTATTTTGGCTTAAATCAAGTGTAGTGAGTTGATTTTCTTCACAGTCTAAATTAGCTAGTTTTGTATTTTTAGTCAAATCAAGGCTAGTGAGATTGTTCTTTTTACAAGTAATTCCTTTCAAATTCACAAACGCTTCTACACCTGTAAGATCACTAATGCCCAAGTCGTACATATCAAAGTTACGGTCAAATGCTTCTGCCTCCGCAAATTGTATTTCGGCATCTCCGTTGGTATTGATATCGGCTCTTGCTAAAAGATAGGCTTTAAAATTAGCATCAGGGATGTAAACAACAGGCTCGTTACAATTGGTTTTGTAATTTGCTGAAGCATCTTTTTGCCAACCTCCATTGGTAGTATAGGTGTTTGCCTGATCTACATCATCTACCTCAATGCAAAATAACTTCGGGTTTTGGTTGGCGATGACAAGATAAAGTATATCATTTTTGCCATTTTTAAGGTTAAGACTAGAAAGTGCTGGACTATTTTCGCAAAAAAGTTGTGTTAATGCAATGTTATTACTGACATCCAAGCTGGAAATGGGATTATTACCACAGATGAGCCTGATTAGCGACGTATTTTGACTAACATCTAACCCTGTAAGTAAGTTATCTTCACATATTAGCGTATTGAGTACCGTATTTTTTGTAAGGTATAGACTTTGAATTTTATTGGCATTGCAATACATCATTTCCAAAATGATATTTTTAGTAACGTCTAAACTATTAAGTTGATTGTTTTGGCAAAACAAAAACTTTAATGCTATGTTTTTGGTCACATTTAGTTCGGTAAGCTGGTTGTCGTTAGCTACCAAAGCATTGATATTCACGAAAGCCTCAATACCCGTAAGATCAGCAATGTTTTTGTTGGTCAATTGTAACGTTCCCGTAAACGCTTCAGCTTCTGAAACCTGTATCTTCCCATCATCATCTGTATCAATTTTTGGATTATGAGCCAGTAAAGCGGCCTTAAAGTTAGCATCTGGAATGTTAACTAGCGGGCGGCAGTCGGTGTTGTAAGTTGCGGTTGCATCTTTTGTCCAGCTGCTAAACATATCAATAGTTTGAGCATTTGAATACGCTACATCATCTACCTGTATACAGCTCAGCTTTGGGTTTTCATGAGCTAGCATTCTACTAAAAGCGGTATTGTTTCCATTTTTGATATTCAGATTTTCAAGTTCCGAATTGGAGTAGCATTCTAAAGCAAGTAAATTTGGGAATTGGCTTACATCAAGCGTTTTAATTTTCGTAGCAGAACATCTTAAATTTGTTAATTGTTTGCAATTATCCATGTCTATAACTTGGATCGGATTTGATGAAAAATTCAAACCTGTCAATAAAGTGTTTTGACTTACATCTAAGGTAGCAAGCAGGTTATTATAACAACTCAATGAGGTAAGTGCTATGTTTTTACTAATGTCTAGAGAGGTTAGCCGATTATTCATACAACCAATAGACGTAAGAGCAGTGTTCTCGCTTAAATCTAAAGCAGTCAGTTGGTTGTTGTCGCAACCCAATGCAGTAATTGCCGTATTTTTACTGACGTCTAGTGAGGTTAAGTTATTATTGCTGCAAAGTAACCTAGTAACATTTACAAAAGCTTCGATACCCGTTAGGCTGGTAATATTTTTTCTGATGACATTGATATCTCCCACAATGGCTTCAGCTTCTGAAACCTGTATCTTTCCGTCATTATTAACGTCAATCTTTGGCGAATGGGCTAGTAAGGCGGCTTTGAAGTTGGCATCAGGAATATTAACAACTTGTGCCTGAAGTAGGTATGCACCAATTAAACTTAAGAAAAGTAGTAAAAGTTTCTCTCTCATAAACGATAACATCTGTTTATGACAAAACTACCCTGTTTTAGCTGTTAGATATGATCAAAAAGCACTCAAATATGCTCATGAACTATAGACATGGAGTGCTAATTTAAGAATAGCGTTTAATCATTCGCTAACGCTGCTCAAGAGAAAACTCTCGTAATGATTGGTTGAATAAGACCTAGCGATTGCCTTTAGCTAAAAGGGATTAACTTTTTAATGATTTTACCTCTGCTGGCAAAATCTTATATGTTTTTTTAAAAATGCGACTAAAATTAGCCGAGCTACCAAAACTTAATTCTTGCGCTACTTGTTTTACTTGAGTTCCATTTTGCAGTTGTGCAAAGGCATATCTCATTTGTATATCTCTAAAATAATCGAAAGCAGAGTGGCCCACCTGTCTTAAAAACTGCCTGCGCATGGTGGATACAGTCATATTGCCAACATCGGCCAAAATTTCTAACCCAGGAAATCCTTGCTTAAAAAATTTATCAAGATGCGCCTTTATTTTTTCAATGCCATCAAATTCATCGGCTGCTGGTGGCTGGTTTAACACCGAATCAGGATCTGCTACAATACTGAAAAAATCGGCAATTAAAGTTAAAGATAGCTTTCTAACCACTAGCGGATAAACTGGCGAACGTTGAGATTTGGTAAGTAACTGATCCAGTTCGTCAAATGTGTCTTTATAGAAATTATCGCTGAAATAAGCCATCCCTTCCATTTCCTTTCGTATCACTTTCATAAAGGTTGCCTCCTGATCTACCGCAGAGAAATCTATTCCTTTATCCAACCATTCTTTGGTAAAACAAAATATAAATGCCCTTACGCCTGCTCCTTTTTCAAACAAGGTTTCGTAATCGAATTCATTGTTATAAAAACTACAAATACGGGGTAAAGACATTGTCCTAGACTGCATCGGATCATTATCTTTCATCGGAACTTTGTTCACATCACCCTTAATCAGCTGATACGATAAGCAGTAATATTCAACATCTCTATCCCCAAACAAGGCTATCTTGGTATCGCTCACCGCCGTCATATCCACTACAAACAAATAACAACCCTCTTCTACTTTTTCGTATTGAAACATGGTTTGAAGATTTTCGCTATTGGCAATAAGCTGGTGTTTATTTTCATAGTGTACAATAGCAGGAATGGTTATTGCTTTCGCAATAAATTTCTCTGGGTAAGTCATTTGCCAAGTGGAGAGTTGGTCTGTCATATTCGAAGTTTAGGCTTTAGACACTGAACAAATATATTATAATTCACCTTCTACTCCTAATCCGAATAATGCAAAATCGTACTTAACTGGGTCTGTATTATCAAATTTTTTAAGATTTTCAGTCAATTCTAAAGCCGTTAACCAATCTGTTTGTTTGCGTTCAATTAAACCAAAATGTCTGGCCACTCTATCTACATGCACATCACATGGACAAATTAAATCTGCTGGGCGAATGGTGTTCCAAATGCCAAAATCAACACCGTAATCGTCTTTTCGAACCATCCAACGTAGAAACATATTTAACCGTTTGCAGGTAGATTTTTGTAAGGGCGACGAAACATGCTTAATCGTTCTTCGCGGGAAATCTGGTAGACTAAAAAAATACGCACGAAAATGATTTAGGGCTTTTTCGATAGTAAAATTATTAAGTGTTAAATTTGAGGTGTAACAAGTGGACGAGGTAAGTTCGTAACCCGCATTAATTTCTTCTACACTTAAGTAATCTGACCTGTAAATTAAAGCTGGAGGTATAAATGCCGTTTCTAAAGAATTAGACTGCTGATAATGCTGCTGAAAGAATGCTACAAAATAAAGTAAATCGGTGTCGTTAAAAGTTCGATGTTTAAATCCAAGCAATCCTTTCAAATCATGGTCAGAATGGTGCAGCATAAACTGATAAGGTTGGTTATCCATCCTCGCCAACAACTCATTACATTTATTAATAATTGTTTTGCGTTGCCCCCAAGCTAAAATTGCCGCAAAAAATGCAGCAATTTCAATGTCTTGTTTTAAAGTATATTGATGCGGAATACTTATCGGATCATTCGCTATGAAATTAGGCTGGTTGTATTGAGCCACTTTAAAGTCTAGGAAATCTTTTAATTGATCAAAATCATTTGTAAGCCCAGTCTCAAATCTCATATCTTAAATCTAATTTCTACGATAGAGCTTGCTCCAAATCCGCCAATAAATCGTCAATATCTTCTACTCCTACGCTAAAACGCAGTAAGTTATCGGTTACGCCAACTTTCTCACGTTCTTCTTTTGGTATAGAACCGTGTGTCATACTTACAGGATGGTTAACTAAACTTTCTACACCTCCCAAAGATTCTGCTAGAGAGAACACTTTAAAGCGAGAAGCAATTCGGAAAGTTTCTTTCAAATCTGCATCTTTTAAAGTTACAGATACCATACCACCGAAACCACGCATTTGCTTTTTAGCGATATCATGGTTAGGATGATCTTCGAACCCTGGCCAGTAAATTTTATCAATTTTTGGATGGTTTCTTAAGAAATGAGCAACCTTCTCGCCATTTTCGCAATGCGCTTTCATACGCAAGTGCAAAGTTTTAATTCCTCTCAATACCAAGAAAGCATCTTGAGGACCTGGGGTTGCGCCACATGCATTGTACACAAAGAACAAATCTTTATAAAGTTGCTCGTTATTAGTCAACAACGCTCCCATAACCACATCAGAGTGGCCGCCAATGTATTTAGTAACCGAGTGCATGACCACGTCAGCACCTAAATCAATCGGGTTTTGCAGGTAAGGCGATGCAAAAGTATTATCAACTGTTAAAAGAATATTGTTGGCTTTTGTAATCTTAGCCACACCTTCAATATCAATGATACGCATGGTTGGATTAGTCGGTGTTTCTATCCAAACCAATTTAGTTTTTTCATTGATGTATGGCGTGATATTCTCTGGATTTGATAAATCTAAGAAATGGAATTTGATGCCATAGTTTTGATAAATTTTAGTGAAGATACGGTAAGAACCACCGTATAAATCGTTACCAGTGATGACTTCATCGCCAGGCTTTAGCAATCTTAACAAACAATCAGTTGCTCCCATTCCGCTACTAAAAGCCAAACCGTACTTACAGTTTTCTAATGCCGCTAAACAATCTTCTAAAGCTTTACGAGTTGGGTTGGTACCCCTAGAATATTCGTAACCCTTGTGGTCGCCAGGAGAAGCTTGCCAATAAGTTGAAGTTTGATAGATTGGTGTCATAATTGCACCAGTTGTTGGATCCGGCTCCTGGCCTGCGTGTATGGCTTTAGTTGCAAATTTCATTTTTCTACTTTTTACTTTATATCTTCATTTCGATAAAGGACGAAGAGAAATCTTAGCCTTTATAGACACATTTAAAAGATTTAACTACGCTATCTTTCAGTTCTCCATTCCGCTGCGCTTCAGTCGAAATGACGAACAACTATTATAAATTATTATTCTGTTGTAATTCAGATTTAAACAAGTAACCTAATCTTTTCCCTGTTGGATAACCGCTAGCGGCCAAAGTAGTTTGCTTTTGATGCAATGTAATATCTTTGACTGATGCATAAGGCGGTAACTGCAAATCTGTATCCATGCAATTTAAAATTGCAAGCTCCAAAATATTGGTCAATATTTCTTCATTTATATCAGCTTCACTAAAGGCTTCGTATAAAAAACCAAGTTGTCCATCTCCTTCTACAAGAAACTTTTTTTCCTTGTTAATTAATATTCGAGCCACTAAGCTGCCTTCATCCGCCAAACGATTATACTTAATAGAATCCGCCAAAAAATTGTGGACATAGATTACGCCACAGTAACTTAAACTAGGATTTGATTTGATATAACTGGAAGAATAAATTCGATGACCTTCTTCAAAATTAAAAACGTTACTATGCATGGATAACAGCAACATATCACCAGAAAACTTAAGTTCTGCTTCAAATTGATGCGTATCTTTGTAAGCTACTTCAACAGAAGGATCTTTTTGCGAATAATCTTGATGTAGCGCAGAAGCAAGTTTCGATAAGGCCTTCTTCGCTACAGCAAAAACATCAACCGTATTTCTGTATATTTCCTGTTTTAAGGATGCCTTGCTTTCTAGCTTACCTAATATCTGTTGATAGTTGCTTATTTGTTCTTTCATGTTTTCAGATATGAGACATGAGGTAATAGATGTAAGTTCTGGCAGTAACTAAAAGGTCTCAAATCTCACATCTAAATACTCAAATCTAATTAATAAGCCCTTGCGAATAACACTCTTTGTTTAGATGGTTTACCCGTTAAGATACAAACACCATCTTCTAATTTATTATCTAAAGGAATACATCTAATTGTTGCCTTAGTTTCCTCTTTAATGCGCTTTTCAGTTTCTGCGGTACCATCCCAGTGCGCAGCAATAAAACCAGTTTTTGTTTCTAACAACTCTTTAAATTCTTCATAAGAGTTAGCTTCCGTGATATGCTCATCTCTAAATTGCAAAGCCTTATCGTAGATATTTTGCTGTATTTGCGCCAACATTTGGAAAATATACTCTGCCAATCCTTCTTGAGGAACCGTAAACTTCTCTTTAGTATCTCTACGAGCTAGCTCCACAGTTCCGTTCTCCATATCTCTAGCGCCAATGGCTAAACGGATAGGCACACCTTTTAATTCGTATTCTGCAAACTTAAATCCTGGTCGCTGGCTATCTCTATCATCGTACTTTACAGAAATGCCAAAGCCTTTTAATCTTGGGATCAATTCATCCACAAAAGAAGATATTTTTTGTAATTCTTCATTACCCTTGTGGATGGGTACGATAACCACTTGAATTGGAGCTAACTTTGGAGGAAGCACTAGACCACTATCATCGCTATGCGCCATAATTAATGCACCCATTAAACGAGTAGAAACCCCCCAAGAACTTGCCCAAACATGCTCTTGCTTACCTTCTTTACTGGTAAATTTCACATCAAAAGCTTTTGCAAAGTTCTGCCCTAAAAAGTGCGAAGTACCAGCTTGTAGCGCTTTACCGTCTTGCATCAGCGCTTCGATACAATAGGTATCTAAAGCACCAGCAAAGCGCTCGGTTTCCGTTTTACGGCCTTTCACTACCGGTACGCCCATCCAGTTTTCTGCGAAATCTGCATAAACATCTAGCATTTTTTCCGTTTCTTCTATTGCTTCTTCGGCGGTAGCGTGAGCAGTGTGCCCTTCTTGCCATAAAAATTCGGTAGTACGCAAAAACAAACGAGTTCTCATCTCCCAACGTACCACATTTGCCCACTGGTTAATCAACAAAGGTAAATCACGGTAAGACTGGATCCATCCTTTATAAGTGTTCCAAATGATCGTTTCTGAAGTTGGACGAACGATTAATTCTTCTTCTAACTTGGCTTCTTCATCTACAATGATGTTGCCATTTCCATCGTTTTTTAGTCGATAATGTGTGACTACAGCACATTCTGTAGCAAAACCATCTACGTGTGCCGCTTCCTTCGAAAAATACGACTTAGGAATAAACAAAGGAAAATATGCATTGCTATGACCTGTTTCTTTAAATTTATGGTCTAAAACCGCTTGCATTTTTTCCCAGATAGAGTATCCGTATGGCTTAATTACCATACAACCCTTAACTGACGAATGTTCTGCCAAATCGGCTTTTATAACAATTTCGTTATACCATTGCGAATAATCTTCACTTTTACTCGTAATACCTTTGCTCATAACTTATTTGGAACGTTTTTTGTGTTAAATTTCTTGTATTGATGACTACAAAGCTATAAATTTATAGTCACAATTTAATTAGCACACAAATTAAAACCTAAATACAATGAGAGTCAATCATTTTTTAACCAGTACACTTGCGGCAGCCGCCATGTTGGTTGCCTCATGCACTACACAAAAGATGGCACAGAACAACAGTGCCGATGATGTGTACAATACTACTGCACAGGCTAGGGTTTACAAATATGCACCGCCAGTGCAAACTGCACAAATAGATACCAGCCATTACGATGCTAATTACCGACCTAGTGATCAGGAATATGATATGGATTATGCGTCTAGGATAGATCGATTTTACTATGGCAGTCCGAACAGAGTTTATTTTGATGATTATTATAATGTTTACGGGTACAATTCTTGGTATAATCCCTACGATTGGTCATTAGGCTTTAATTACGGATGGGGTTTCAACAGATGGTTAAACCCTTACCGTACTTGGGGTTTCTATGGTAGTCCATACTATTGGAACACTTGGGGTCCTTACTCTTACTGGGGCGGCGGCTTCGGTTGGGGCGGCGGTTTTGGCGGTGGCTACTGGGGAGGTGGTTATTGGGGCGGCGGCTGGGGCGGCAACGTGATCGTGAGAAATAACGAAAACTACCGTCCGAGACCTAATCGTGGTAATGGCAATACAGCTAGACCAAGCGGAAGATTTAACGATATACCAAATCGAGGCGTTGTAAATAACGGGACTGCAAGACCTACTAGACCTCAAAGTTACAATCCTTCAAACGGATCGTCTAGACCCACAACGACCTCTAGCAGTAGGCCAAGCAGAGGAAACGAAGGTAGTAGACCATCAACGACTAGAGAAAGCTATAGTCCACCATCAAGACCATCAAGTCCTCCTCCATCAAGTAGTGGAAGCAGCAGCGGAAGTAGCAGCGGAAGTAGCCGCCCAACACGTGGCGGAGGCAGAGGCTAGCTAGGTATTCATCTAATTATTGATAACACAAATGAAAAAAATATTTTTAGCACTAGTGGTGGCTACAGTAGCCACCACTGGAAGTGTATACGCCCAATATAGTGGTGATGCGCTCCGTTTTTCTCAAACCAACTACGGTAGTTCTGCCAGGTTTAAAGGCATGGGAAATGCGCAAATGGCTGTTGGTGGTGACATTAGTTCATTAGGTGCCAATCCCGCCGGATTAGGTTTGTTCACCAGGTCGGAATTTGTATTTACTCCCGAGTTTAACGGCACAAATATGAATGCTGATTTCTTGAATAATAAAACTTCTACCAGTAGAAGCCAAATTAACCTTAACCAACTGGGAGTTGTATTTCACATGCCGACCTACAGAGCAAAAGGACAGGATACACAAAAAGGTGTAGTTAGTGCAGTGGTTGGTTTAGGTTATAATCGTAATAACGACTATGGCCTAGAAGCCAACTTTTCTGGAACCAATAATACTAGCTCTGTTTATAATATGTTCGGAGACTATTCAGTTGCTCCCAACAGCACTCAATCCGTGAACGTAGCCAGAAGTGGTTCTGTTTCTGAATTTAACATTGCGGGTGCTTTAAATATTTCTAACCAAATTTATATTGGTGCTACTTTAGGATTAGTTAGCTTAAAATACGATTACAGCTCAATGCTGGATGAAGATGGTATAGCTTCAAATTATTACATCAATTATAACCAGAATCAAATTACCGAAGGTTCGGGTGTAAATGCTAAACTAGGCGTTATATTCAGGCCTTCACCAGAGTTTAGGATAGGTGCAAATCTACAAACCCCTACGTGGTTTAATATTGACGATAGCTACACAGAAAGTAGTAATGACCCTAACGTACTTACTAGCGAGACCTATAACTTTAGCTACAATCTACGCACTCCGTTAAAGGGATCACTTGGGGCAAGCTATATTATTGGAAACAGAGCATTAATTTCTGCGGATGTTGATTTTGTAGATTATTCTACTATTCGTTTTTCAAGTAGCGATGGTGGAGATGTATCTACCATTGTAGATAACAATAACGACGTTAGAAGTAGTTTTAAAAGTGCTGTAAATTACCGTGTAGGTGGCGAAGTTAAAGTTAATGATTTTATAAGTTTAAGAGCGGGCTACGGACTTAATGGATCTGCTTATAAAGATGATAGCGACAATCACTTTAAAACTCAGTTTTTTAGTGGAGGTGTAGGCTATAGGAATAAAAATTATTATTTCGATTTAGCTTATCAAAGAGTTCAAACCAACTCTACATTTAGCCCTTATTTATTACCAGATTATACTGAACCGGTAGCCGATGTTAAAAATGACAAAAATAATGTATTTCTAACTTTCGGAATTAGATTCTAGAAACTAGCATAACAAAAAAAATCCCGCAATTAGCGGGATTTTTTTTGTTTCCACATCTACATTCCTAAATCAATCCATACAAACAGCCGCCCTTCTCTCCCATTCGATCCACTTTTCTTTCTACTTCAGTATCTTTTATTAGTTCTGGCGCATGATGGGGTTTCTTACGGGCATCAATAATTAATGAACCCCTGCAGCCCCAGTGCTTATTTTCTGTAAAATCATCTACCCCATCTATGTCAGCTGCTGGGTTACTTCTCGTAAATGCTACCCACACCAAGTTATTGATACTCGCTGCTGTAAATTCAGCGTCATCGCAAACCACTATTAAGGGAATTTGAGTTAAGTTATTTACCTTTAATTGTTCTTTAAGCAAAGCAATAGTTGCTTTACCTTGTTCTTGGTTTTGATATTCGTTTAATTGAACCGCTAAAATACCATCGCTTGCCAAAGCATGTTTCGCAGCTAATTTAAAATCGCTTGGTAAAACGTTTAAAAGTGTCCGCTTTTTTTCTCCAGCAGCCGCAAACACCACTTTAGAACCAGAGTTTAATCCATCGCCAGAATAATCTAAAGTATCTATAGTTGTATTTGTATGGAAATGCACATCTCGTTTCCAATCAATACGTTCTAAAACATGGCTCAGAAAGCGCTCGATGGTATGAGTATCTAAAGTTTCGTCGTCTTCTTTAGCTGCAATAAACAGGTATTTAGCCAAGCTCAATTGGTTTTTACCAAGAATATGATTGCTTATGGTTAAAATTTCTTGAGGCTTACGTTCTTTTAAATAAGGCGTATAACGCTCGCTGCCAATGGCAAACAACAAAGGATGTACACCGGCAGCGTCAACAGCGTTTACTTCTTTTAGTCCGTGTATCTCTTGCGGTATCGCAGATCCAGAAATCTCATGAATTAAAGCGCCAAAGCTGGTATCTTCTTGTGGTGGCCTACCCACCACTGTGAATGACCATAACGCGTCTTTCTTGTGGTACACGTTATGAACTTTCATTAACGGGAATGGATGCACCAAGCTGTAATAGCCTAAATGATCGCCAAAAGGCCCTTCGGGTTTGTTCTGGTGTGGCTCTACTGTACCCGTAATTACAAAATCTGCATCAGCAGAAATTACAAAATCCTCTTCATCCCTAAAATATCTAAACCTTCTGTGGCCCAAAGCGCCTGCAAAGGTAAGTTCCGATAATCCCTCTGGCAACGGCATTACCGCTGCTAATGGATGCGATGGAGGCCCACCTACAAAAATACTTACCTTTAGTGGTTGTCCCTTTTTATTGGCTTTGGTTTGGTGCACACCAATGCCTCGGTGTATCTGGTAATGAAGTCCAATCTCCTTGTCGGGTAGGTAATCGTTGCCTGCCAATTGAATGCGATACATACCCAAATTGCTGTTCATCACCCCTGGTTTGTCTATATCTTCCGTAAAAACCTGAGGCATGGTAATAAAAGGCCCGCCATCCATTGGCCAATTTACAATTTGTGGAATTGCTGAAATGGTGGTTTTCTGAAAAGCCTGTTTAAACAACGACTGTTTTAAAGGTAATGCCGTTAATGCCGTTAACGCTGTGCCCACGTATTTAAGCGGCTTTTTTAAGGCCTTCATCGGATCAGAACGAAGCTCTACCAGTTCTTGAACTTTAGGCAAACTGTCTCTAAACATAAATTTAGAACGTTCGATAGTACCAAAAAGATTGGAGACTGCTTTAAATGGACTTCCTTTTACATTTTCGAAGAGCAAAGCCGGTCCTTGTTTTTCGTAAACACGAAGATGAATAGCAGCCATCTCCAAATACGGATCTACTTCTTCTTTAATTCTAACCAGATGACCGTGTTTTTCTAGGTCCGCAACGCATTCGGCCAAGCTTTTGTATCCCATACGGCAAAGATAGGAGAATTTGATAATGCTGTAATGTGATGGTTATAGAATGTGATGATTTGATGATGAGAAAGCATAAAAAAGCCACAGATGTACAGAACAATTTTAAAATCTGTGCATGTGTGGCTTCCTAAAATCAGCTAATCGTCACATCAGCCAATTAGCTCATCTATTTTTTTCCCAAAAACGATTTCAACATCCAAATGGTTTTTTCTTTGAATTGCATGAACCTATTAACCATATCATTAGAACCATCGTCTCCAGCTTTATCAGTCGCCTCCAACAAGTCACGTTCTAGCTCAATTAGTTTGGTCATATCTTCTAAAACGGCCTCTACCATGGCAGTGTCTGCTAAACCGATAGTATCAATTTCTTTAATAGCAGATTCTTTAATATAATCGGCAAAACGGCTGTGAGGCGGCTTACCTAGAGTTAGTACGCGTTCTGCAATTTCATCTATGGTTAACTGGGCGTTGGTGTAAAGTTCTTCAAACTTTAAATGAAGCGTAAAAAAGTTTTGTCCTTTAATATTCCAATGACAGCCTCTTAATTTTTGATAATGAATATGATAATTGGCCAAATACTCGTTTAGCATATCTACCACTGGTTTCACTTGTTTTTCGCTTAAATTTATTTCTTTTGCTGACATAATATGTATGTTTTTAATAGTATAAAGCTAACAAAACTTAGTATAATAAGTTTGAAGCAAATTGAAATTTAATACAATAGAACATTAAATGTTACCGTTTAGTTACATAGTTAGCGATCCTATATATTATTCGTATAATTGTACCTCCAAAAATTTAAGAATATAGATGTTAAAAAGATATATTTTGATCACCGCTCTATTTGGTTCGGCAACTGCCCATGCTAATGCTCCTGTAGATTCTATTGGGGTTGAGAACAATAACGGAAAAAAACTCATCATCCATAAAGTAGACCCTAAAGAAAGCTACTACTCAATATCCCGAAAATACAATGTAAATGTTAAGGATATTCAAACGTATAATAACAACATTGGCTTGCAAATAGGTAGTATAATCAAAGTTCCAACTGAAATTCCCTTTGGCCAAAAACCTGTTGCTGGCAATTCGCCAAATATTAGTGCTACCACTTTTTTTGAATACACCGTAGCGGCCAAAGACAACTTGAATTTAATTGCCGAAAGATTTGCGACAACAGTGCCAGATATAAAAAAACTCAACAATCTGAATGGCATTAATCTTCAAGTTGGGCAGGTTTTGAAAGTTCCCTTTACTAAAAGTGGATCTAAAGTACCAACTAACTCCAATGTCATCTCTGCCAAACCTAAGGAAATGCCTACACCAGCGGTTTCCGAGAACTTAACTACTGAACATACCGTAAAACCTAAAGAATACCTAGGGATAATTGCTAAACAATATGGTATTACTGTAGAAGAATTAAAAGAGGCAAATGGTTTAAGTGCTAACAATTTAAGCATTGGGCAAATTTTAAAAATACCTACCAAGGCTAATGAGCAATCGGAAAAAATTACCGAGGTAACTATGATGCCACCACCGCCGGTAACTAACCATGAAGTTAAACCTCAGGAAACCATTTTTACTATTGCTAAAAAATATGACACTACCGCTGATTATTTAAGGCAACTTAACAACCTAACTAACAATTCGCTAAAAGTAGGTCAAAGCATTCTTGTGCCAAAAACAGAAAAAGCACCTCCTACAAAAGCGATTGCCGTTACCGCCCCGATAGCAGCAGAGCCTACTTTTGAGCATGTGGTAGCAAATGGCGAAACCATTTATTCTATCGCACAAAAATATCAACTGACCACCTATCAGTTAAAAACCTATAACAACTTAGCCTCTACGGAATTAAAAGTTGGGCAAAAGCTGATCATCAAAGGTGAAAAACCTACTATTGCTTCAAATGCTGATCAAAATACCGATGATGAGCCAGCAGATAGTGTAGAAACGCTAAAAAATCCAAACTTAAAAAGACCAGCAGCAGTTTATGGCCTAAATAAAATTGAAGAAAAAGGGACCGGAGTTTGGATTAGTGATCCTGATCTAGATCAAAACAAAATGCTAATTTTGCACCGAACAGCTCCGGTAGGCACTATTATACAAATTACCAACCCAATGACCAATCGTTCTACTTTTGCAAAGGTAGTTGGTAAATTTACTGAAAACGAAACTACCAAAGACGTAATTATTGTAATGACTAAAGCAGTTGCTGATGCCGTTGGCGCACTAGACAAACGCTTTTTTTGTAATCTAATCTACGGACCAAAAGAGAATGAAAAATAATAAGCCCGTAATTATCGGTATCGCTGGCGGCAGTGGCTCTGGCAAAACCTTTTTCTTGCATAGTTTTCTCCATCATTTTAAAACAGATGAAGTTACTTTAGTATCGCAAGATGACTATTATATCCCTGCTGGAGAAATGACGCAGGAAGAAAACAAACTTTATAACTTCGATTTGCCAAGTACAATTGATGACCAACAGTTTTTATTGGATATCAAAAAGCTGATTAGTGGCGAAACCGTTTATAAAAAGGAATATAATTTTAACAATCCATTGGCGGTCACTAAAATTTTAGAAATACACCCCGCTCCCATTATTATTGTTGAGGGACTTTTCATTCTTCACTTTACCGAGATCCATAAATTAATTGATTATAAAATCTTCATAGAGGCTGATGAAAATATTGCGTTAGAAAGAAGAATTCAAAGAGACGGTATTGAACGAGGTTATCCAGAAGAAGATGTATTATACAAGTGGCACAACCACGTAGTTCCAGCCTACAAGGAATATTTATTACCTTATAAAGAAACCTGTAACCAGCTGATATACAACAACTCCAACGAAGCAGATGATATTATTCGCATCACCGAACAAATGTCCGCAGATTTTAAAAATGATTATTGTAAAAGCTAAATATTAATAATATGATATTGAAGCGCCTATAGGGCGCTTTTTTTATGTATTAAGCCATTATGTTTCAAAATGTTATTTTTTAACTTTTGATTTGTTTTATTTTTTTAAAAATCGTTTATTTGATAAAACATGAAAGCCGAGCTTGTTTTGCAAATCAAATCATTAAACGAATTATATAAATGTCTAAAGTTGCTACCGCACTAAAGTCAGCTAATGAAACCAAAAGCTTAATTATTGGCCAAGATGTTTTACAACAAGCTTTCATAGTATTCAAAGAACAATTTCCTGGCAAGAAAGCAATCATAGTTGCTGATCAAACTACTTATGGCATAGTTGGCGAAACTATATTGAAACAATTTGAAAGTAACGGTATCAAACAAGAACCTGCTTTTGTGTATTCTGATCCCGAATTATATGCTGAATACAAATATGTAGAAGAACTTGTTACAGCTTTAGAAGAACATCAAGCTATACCAATAGCCGTTGGATCAGGAACCATCAACGATCTTACAAAACTAGCAGCACACTTAACAAACCGGCCGTATATGTGTGTGGCAACAGCGGCTTCTATGGACGGCTACACCGCTTTTGGTGCTTCAATTACTGCTAATGGCGCAAAACAGACTTTCAATTGTCCGGCGCCACAAGCTTGTGTGGCCGACGTGGATATTTTAAGTGCTGCACCTACCGAAATGACGGCCGCGGGCTATGCGGATTTATTCGCTAAAATTACCGCTGGTGCTGATTGGATTTTGGCCGATGCATTGCGGGTTGAAGCCATTGATCAAACCGCCTGGTCTATTGTGCAAGATGGATTACACGAGGCACTTTCAGATCCAGAGGGAACAAAAAATGGACATGCACAAGCAGTGACACAACTTACCGAAGGATTGATGTTAGGCGGGTTTGCTATGCAATGGTCTAAATCCAGCCGGCCTGCTTCTGGCGCAGAACATCAATTTAGCCATTTATGGAACATGGAACACCACCTCAACAATGGCGAGCATGTTTCACACGGCTTTCAGGTAAGTGTTGGCACTTTAGCCATTACCGCTTTGTATGATTTACTGCTAAAAACCGATTTAGAAAATTTAGACATCCAAGCAGCATTAAAACAATGGCCAACCAAAGAAGAGCTTAAAAAAAAATCGTTAGCCATCTTTAAAGATACTGATTTCCCTGAGATAGGTTGGCAAGAAACCAGCGCTAAATACATAAATCATCAAGAATTAGAAAAACAACTACAAACGTTAAAACACAATTGGCAAGAGATCAAGCACCGTCTTGCTAAGCAAATTGTCCCTTTTGTAGAAGCCAAATCTAGATTAGCTATCGTTGGCGCTCCAACAGAGCCCGAACACATCGGTATTAGTAGAGAAAGATTGAAAGAAACATTTGTAAGAGCACAATACATCAGAAGAAGATTTACTGTACTTGATTTAGCTGTAAGAACTGGCTATCTCGATCAGTGGCTAGATCAGTTATTTGCTAAAGATGGAATTTGGCCTATAAATTAATAACCCATTAAGAAACCACCAATGAACTAAAATATATGAATGTAGAAGAAACAAAAGACAAGGAAGACGCTTCTAAAAAGCTATTCAAATACTGGCAAACCCGCACCATTGTAGTTACTATGATTGGCTATGCACTGTTCTATTTTGTACGAAAAAACTTTTCGTTTGCCATTCCAGGCTTAACCGCAGAGTTTGGAATTACAAAAACAAGTTTCGGTATCATCATGACCTTAGTAACTATTGTTTATGGCATATCAAGGTTTCTTAATGGCGTTTTAGCAGACAGGGTAAATGCTCGTTACCACATGTCGATAGGTTTGTTTCTTTGTGCGGTGGCCAATTTTGCCTTTGGCTGGGGTACCGATTTAAGCACCTTATTTACTGGAGAAACCGGAGGCCCTATGTTTACTAATACTATGGTACTCATCTTCGGAATCATCTTGATCGTGAACAATCTTATCCAAGGAAGTGGATTTCCGCCGGTGGCTCGTTTATTAACCCATTGGATACCGCAAAATGAATTGGCAACAAAAATGTCAATTTGGAATACGTCGCACTCTATTGGTGCGGCTTTAGTGGCTATTCTCGCCGGCTATATTATGGGCTCACTAGGAACCAACATGAGCAATAATCCGGAAATAGTTGCATCCATTGCGGCCAACTTAAAAGTAGACCCATCAGATACCGAAAAAATGAAAAGCGTAATTGAGTCTGCCTCTCATTATGGCGCATGGAAATGGTGTTTTTGGATACCAGCAGCCATTGCCATGGTAGGTGCTGTAGGGTTATTTGTTGGCTTAAGGGATACGCCATCTTCTGTAGGCCTGCCAGAACTACATAAAACACACAAAAAAGGCAAAGACTCTTCTGCAGAATTTAAAGCATTTGTAAGCAAGCACGTGTACCGTAACAAATGGATATGGATTTTGGGTATAGCCAATTTCTTTGTTTATATAGTTCGCTTTGCGGTATTAGATTGGGGGCCAACTTTTTTAAAGGAAGCCCACGGAATGACATTGAGCAATGCAGGCTGGACAGTAGCTGTATTCGAAATATTCGGCATTTTGGGAATGCTAGTTGCTGGTTGGGTAACCGACAAATATTTAGCCGGAAAAGCCCACCGTACCTCTCTGTTTTGCATGGTAGGTGTAGCTGTTTTTATGACCATCTTTCTATACCTACCAACCGATAGCCCGCAATGGATGATGATTGCAGTTTTAGCGGCATGTGGATTCTTCATTTATGGGCCACAAGCCCTTATTGGAATTGCAGCTGCAAACCAAGCAACCAACCGAGCAGCGGCAACAGCCAATGGCTTAACAGGTTTATTTGGTTATGCAAGCGGATTGGTTTCTGGAGTTGGCGTTGGATATATGGTAGATGTACTCAGTAAAAGTGAGCCGGGCAAAGCATGGGATTATGTTTTTATGATGATGATAGGTATGGCAATTTTATGTGTATTTATTTTTGCTTTAATGTGGAAGGCCAAAGCACATGGATATGACGATTTAGAAACTAAAATTGATTAAAAAAGAGATGACACTTACACCAGAAATAAAACAACAACTACAACACATTAAACACTTTGCCTTAGATATGGATGGCACCATTTACAATGGCAGCACCCTTTTTCCTTTCACTAACATTTTTTTAACCTATTTAAAAAACAATGGCATTGGTTACTCTTTCCTAACCAATAATCCATCTAAAAGCACAGCCGATTACCTTAAACATTTAGAAAAAATGGGTATTCCCGCTACCAGAGAAGAAATGTACACATCTGCGGTAGCAACAATCAATTACATCAAGAACCATCATCCGGCTATTAAAAAAATATTCATATTAGGCACACCCAGTATGGTTAAAGAGTTTGAAGATGCTGGATTTATCTCTACAGATGAAAGTGCAGAAGATAAACCTGATGCCCTAGTGGTAGGTTTTGACACTTCACTAGTTTATTCTAGGTTGTGCAGGGCGGCTTATTGGGCAAGCGAAAAGCTACCTTATTTTGCTACCAATCCAGACTGGGTTTGCCCTACAGACCAGCCTAACGTTTTAGTAGATTGTGGGGCTATCTGTGCTTGTATTGAAGCGGCAACTAAAAGAAAACCAGATGTGGTTATTGGTAAACCAGACCCTGGTATGTTAGACGGAATTATCCAAAAATTTGGATTGCAGCCAAACGAAATTGCCATGGTTGGCGATAGAATTTACACCGATGTGCAAATGGCCAAAAATGCTGGTGCTTTAGGCGTTCTAGTATTATCTGGCGAAGCTACCGCTACCGATGTCGAAAATTCTGCCGTAAAGCCAGATATTGTAGCCAAAAACTTAGCCCAGTTGCAAGATTTTATTGAGCAAGCAAAGCTGATAAGCTCAGCTGAATAATAAATTCGTTGATAAACAAAACAGGCCTGTATTTAAAAATACAGGCCTGTTTTGTTTAGAAGTATGATCGAATTAAAATTAAGCTTTTCTTACGTTTACAGCCTGTGGTCCTTTCTTGCCTTCAGCTATTTCAAATTCTACTTCATCATTTTCTTTGATTCCATTGATGCCACCTTCTACATCTTTAAAATGTACAAAAATTTCTTTGCCACCGTCATGAGAGATGAACCCATAACCTTTTTCGGTATTAAACCATTTTACTTTTCCGGTACTCATTAGTTTTAGTTCTACTATATTAAAATTGATAATTAAAGTAAATCTAATGATTTATTATTAACTATCAACTTCTTATAAATTATTTATTAGGTTGTGGTGTGGTTCTTAAATAAGGCTTAATGACCTTGTGTCCTTTAGGAAATTTAGCAGCAATATCTTCAGTTTTGATACTGTTAACTACAATCACATCTTCTCCGTCCTTCCAATCTGCTGGTGTAGCTACACTATAATTTGCAGTAAGTTGTAAAGAATCAATCACACGTAGTACCTCATTAAAGTTTCTACCGGTAGAAGCAGGATAAGTGATCATCAATTTCACTTTTTTATCGGGTCCGATTACAAATAAAGAGCGAACCGTTAATGTTTCAGAGGCATTTGGATGAATCATATCATACAAATTCGCTACGGTCTTATCCGAGTCTGCTATAATCGGAAAGTCGACCTCTGTGTTTTGCGTTTCATTAATATCTTTGATCCAACCCAGATGCGATTCTACTGGATCTACACTCAACGCCAAAACTTTGACATTCCGTTGATCGAATTCTTGCTTTAAAGCGGCAGTTCTACCTAACTCTGTAGTGCAAACAGGTGTATAATCAGCAGGATGCGAGAACAAAACTCCCCAGCTATCCCCTAAATATTCATAAAAGTCTATCTCACCTATAGATGTTATCGCTTTAAAATTTGGTGCAATATCCCCTATTCTTAAACTCATGGCCTTGTTTTTTAATTTAAAAATCTATTATTTATAAAATCAAGTTACGAAATTACGATGGCTTTACCAACGAGTGAAAGCTTAGATCAACTGAACAACTGCTCTTGGCCACCTAGAAAATTAATACGAGGCAATTTACTCCCTAGCTTTTCATTAAACTTTTCGATAGTATAATCTGCGATAATTGGCGTATCGCTTTCATCATGCTGATGCAAAAAGAAATAAATTTCTTCTAAGCCTTTGTCTAGCCACTGCGCTAGTCTTTCTATCCAATCGTCTACTCTTTTCTTATCAGAACTTTCTAAAAACTTACCACCGTTGCCTACAAAACGAATAAAAGCTTTTGGTGTTGGTAGTTCCATGTGTACGCAATCTCTTCTTCCGCTAGCATCAGTAATGGCTGCTCCAATTTTTAGATCGGACAGTAAAGAAAATAGCGTTTTCCTTTCGGCTGGTTTAGCAAACCAATCTTCATGACGCACCTCTAAAAACAAATTAAAATCGCGAGGTAAAGCCTCTAAATATTGCTGTAAAGCTGAAAAATTCTTTGGTCCAAAATTATCACCCAATTGCAAAAAACACGGCCCTAACTTGTCTCCAAAGGCACTAATCGCATTTAAGTATAAATCTGTCTCAGCCTGTGCGTTATTTAACCTTTTGATGTGTGTAATGGCTCTGGAAAATTTCGGACAGAATAAAAAATCTTTTCTGTGGTGTGCCATTTCTTTCCATTTAATAATCTGCTCTTCTTTGGGGATGCCATAAAAAACTGCATTTAATTCTATAGAATTGAAATGCTTCACATATTCGCCCAAAAAGTCCTTTTCTTTCGTTTTTGGAGGATAAATTAAGTTTACCCATTCTTTTCTACCCCATTTGGCACAGCCAACATAAAATTTAGGTGCTTCAATCCGTTTACCAGTTAAAGTAAGCTGAGTTTGCACGCCATCTGGCGGCAAGGTAAAATCAATATTGTTTATTTCAGTAGTGTCAACTCTTCCAAATTCCATGTTTAAATATAATTACTTAGCCACAGATGCACAGATAATTTTTTAATACAAATTTATATTTGAGAATTATAGCATTAAATTATAGGCGTTTAATACGTCAACTTATTACATACCCTTACATTAAATTTAGGGTCTGCAAAATTTATTTCGGCATCAGTTTTATGGGTTAAATCAACGAAATCAAGCTAAAGTTAGCTCAATTTAGTATTCAAAAAACCAATCCGTACCTCTCTAGGCAAAATTTATCCTTTTTAAACATTATCTGTGCATTTGTGGCAAAAAAACTCTAAAAAGAAAAACCCCGAATACAACTAAATGTTTTCGGGGTTCAACTATCTGTCATTTAAAAATTAGTTATTGTTATACACCTTAATCATGAAAACATAATCTTGTATCTTCTCTACCTGCTTATCACGTTTTAAACCTTTAAGCAAGCTCTTTTTGCCATAACCAACTCTCTTACTTAGGGAGTCTTGCGGAATAGCGTTTAAAGCCTCCATAATATATTTAGATTTTACGGCAAAAGTAGCACCATCAGTTTTGTTTTCTTTACCATTAATAATACCTACAATGTTACCATTATTATCCAACAATGGTCCGCCACTATTACCAGGATTAACCGGAATAGCTACCTGATAAGCCAAAGTATCGCCATTAATACCGTTTTTAGAACTTACGTATCCATCGCCTAAAACAATATCATCTTTAGGGAAGCCTAAGGTAAATACAGGTTCGCCAACGCCCGAGTTGCCTTTCTTTATTGTATAAGGTAACGAAGGAAGATGATCAAAACTATTATCATTAATTTTAAGGATAGCGATATCATTTACAGGATCTGTGTAGATAGATTTCACTTTATAAGAACCTGTGTTATTTTGCACATAAATAGAATCAGCACTACGAATAACATGATAATTTGTTAGAATATAGCCGTTGCCAGAAATCGCAAAACCAGTACCACCAAAATTAGCAGGTTTAGCTTCGGTTTTATTAGATTTACGAGATCTAATATCCCTAATCAAAGTATTTGTTGTGGTTTTAATTTGCGCCACATCTTTACTCATAGCTGCAAAATTACCCTCTTGTTTCCTACTTTCGTTGTAAGAATTTAAAGCAATTAAACTCAACAAAATAAACGAAGCAGCTACGGCTACCGCAGATCTATTATTACGCCACAACCTAACCAGCTTAGAAGGATGAGGTTTCAATTCCTCTGTTAACGAAGCCACGTCAATTTGTGCATGCGCCACATCCATTTGTTCCTTCAACTTCATGATGTTGGCATACTGGTTTACCGATTCTAAAAAAACCTTATGGGCAACCACTTTGTGATCTACCATTTGGTCGTTGCTGCGCAATTGTTCAAACGCGGCACGCTCTTCTGGTGTTAGCTTACCGTTAAGGTAATCTTCAATTATAGCCTCTAGTTCTAAATCTTGTCTCATCTTCTATGATTGAAAAAATAATTTCTTTAATCTTTGCAAACACTTGTATTTCTGTGTTTTCGCATTATCAGCATTAGTATAACCAAACTTTTCGCATATCTCCTGCATTGATTGGTTGTTGATATAAAAATCTTCGATAATCGTTTTACAAGGTTCTCCCAAGCTTTCCAATGCCACCTTCATCTTGTCAAACTGCATATCTTTATGTTCATGCTGCTCCAAATCTTCTTCTACGGCAAGTACATCTTCAAAATCAGCGATATTACTGCTTTTCTTACTATGTTGAGCAAGCTTTTTTAACCAAATCCTCCTACTTACCGAGTAAATGTAGGTTTTCAGCTTACTGCTTAACTCAAAACTTCCGCTTTTAATTTTATTGTAGAGCACAATAATCGCTTCCTGATAAACATCTTTTGCATCATCCTCATCGCCATTGTTGTTCAAAATAAACTGCAATACCATTGGAAAATACGCGACATACAACTTATTTAAAGCATCTACTGAGTTATTAAGTATCCCTAAAACAACTTCTCTATCTGTTGGTAACGAACTGCTAAACTTTACACTCACTTATTAATACAATTAAATTCAAATGGTAACCCAATAATAATCAAAAAAATAAAAGACTTACACTGATACCATACATCTCTTTTTTTGAAAAGCAAATATACTACTCCTACTTAAGTATAGCTTTGTTTTCGGCTTTATACCGGTAGTCTTATAATTAGCGGCACTAGCGTGATGTTCGCTCTTTAATCTGCTTTATAAAAACCTGGTTACTACACAAAGCTCCTTTTTAATACCTAAACCACAAAATAGTAACCTTAGCAACGGCTCAAAAAAAATATTTTCATTTTTTCTTAAAACTTAAGGTTACCTTTTTACCTTTGCGGCATTAAGAGTAAATTAATTAATTATTTAATCAGAAAATTAAAATGAAAAACTTATTCAAATTTGGCTTTTTAGCTTTAGCATTATCTTTAACTGTAGTTGCTTGTTCGTCTGAGAACAAATCAGAAGGTACTGATACTGTAGGTGCTGATACTACTATCACTGCTGATACTACTGTAACTGATACAGTTGTAACTACTGATACTACTGTTGTTGATTCAACTGTTAAACACTAGTCAAATAGTAATGTATAGAAAAAGTCCTGAGAATTTCTCAGGACTTTTTTTTTTAGACGACCAACTTTTTAAGCTATTGCTTAATTTTACTTAACTTATCTATAGAAACAATGTAAATGGCGTTACCGTGTTTCTCTATCAATTTTTCTTCCTTAAAATCGGCCAACATACGACTAACTGTTTCACTAGCTGTACCAACAAAGGCAGCTAAATCATCTCTAGAAATCTTTAAAGTGCAGTTATCATCTTCGGGGTTAGCAAATTTTCTTGCCAATTGAACCAAAGCTTCTGCTACTCGTTTACGTACAGAAAAGTAAGCCAACTTTAACATTTGATCTTCTTTAAAACGTATGTTACCGGACAGCAATTCTATAAATGCCGTAGCCATTTCCTGATGATTAAGCAAGGCATCCATAAAATCAGCCTTAGGTATCAACGTTATTTCGGTATCTGCTAAAGTGGCCGCATTATCTGCATAGGCTACGCCACAACATAAACTTTCGTAACCAAAAAAATCTCCATTCTTATAAATATTCGATGAAAGTTCTCTTCCATCCTTAAAGCGCTTATATGTTTTTACCTGACCACTTTTTACGTGGTACAAATAGTTAGGTTCGTCATTTTCTAAGTAAATTACCTGCTTGCTTGCATAACTTCTTGCTTTTCCTTTTTGTTTTAACTCTGTAAATATGGTTTGTAAATCTTTTGGCGAAGCTCTAAAACCTACCGTTTGATTTTTCTTTTTTAACCTACTTTCAATTGCATTAAAGAGCTCCAGATCATCAAAAGGTTTGGTCAAGTAGTCATCAGCTCCCATTTCCATTCCTTTGCGCATATCTGCTCTTTCAGCCTTCGCTGTCATAAAAATAAAAGGAATATTGGCCAATTTGGGATTTTTGCTTAATAAATAAAGTACGCCATAACCATCTAACTCGGGCATCATAATGTCACACAAGATGATATCGGGAGATGAACTTAGTGCCAATTCCACTCCTAACTTTCCATTTTTTGCCGAAATTGCGTTATAACCCGCCAATGTTAACACTTCAACCGTACCTTCTCTAATATCGTCGTTATCTTCAATTACTAAAACTTTTTTCATTTGCTGACCAATTACTGTTGGTTAAAATTAAAATGTAGGGTAAATGTGGTGCCTTTATTTTGTTCGGTTTGGCAGGTAACTGTACCACTCATTAAACCTACGTATCGTTTTACAATGTTTAAACCTAAACCTGTTCCAGGAATATCTCCGGTATTATGCGCTCTAAAAAAGGGCTCAAATAAGTTTACTTTATCTAACTCTGGAATACCAATTCCGTTATCTTTTACTTCCACCAGTAATTCGTTTTCTTTAAGCTTGGTATTAAACTGAATCATTGTATTTTCTCCAGAATATTTGATGGCATTAGAAATGAGGTTGATAATACAGTTTTTTAATAAGTTATGGTCTAAAAAAACCTGCGCACTGGTTCCGGTGTGCTCGTAAACAATTAATTGATTTTGCTTACTAATCAATTGTAGTTCTTCCACAATTTCTTCTGCAAAGGCAATTACGTTAAACCAGCCGGCATTAGGCTCCACTTTACCTGCTTCCAGTTTTTCTAGCGATAGAAAATCATTTAAAATGGTGGTCAAATTATTGATTGCATTTTTGATTTTCATGGTATGCTTTTCTACATTGGCAACATCACTTTTAGAGCTGTATTTATCTATTAACGAAGCAGATAACTGAATAGAACTCAATGGTGTTCTAAACTCGTGAGAAGCCATAGACACAAACCTAGTTTTCAACTGATTAAGTTCTTTCTCTTTCTCAAACAAAGCACTTACATGCTCTTTTGCTGTTTCTAGCTCGTTGATAGATTTGATAAGGTCTTGTGTACGCTCTTTAATTTTAAGCTCTAACTCTTCGGTATAGCTTTTAATTTTCAGCTCATCTTCTTTCTGCCTACTTAAATCGTGAATAAAACCAGTGAAAATCCTTCTATCCGAAAACTTCACTTCACTTACGCCCAATCTAAACGGAAAAGTAGAACCATCTTTACGCTGCCCCAGCACTTCCCTACCAATACCGATAATGTGCGGATCTCCACTATGACGGTAATTTGCAATGTAACTGTCGTGCCTTGCCTTATCTGGTTGCGGCATTAAAACCGATACATTTTTACCAGTAAGCTCCTCGCGATCATATCCGAACAAGGTAAGCGCCGAAGGATTAATGTGCTCAATTATCCCAAATTCGTCGATGGTAATTATTCCATCAATTGCGTTTTCTATAATTGCGTTTAACAATTTCGCTCTTTCCATGTTCCTTGTAAGTAAAAAGTTAAAATTAAAAAGTCAAAAACCTCAACTTTTATCCATTTCTTCTACGTTAGCAAGTTAGTTATTTTAGGAATATTTTAATTAAATCAAAGCTAAATATTGGTATTTAGCAGTCTATTTTCAGATAAAGACAACTCATTTAAAACGCTTGTATTTGATAGTTCGATAAACAAATCTTTATAATAGGCAATACCTTTCTCTAGCTGATTTTTAAAACTATCCAAATGCTTTTTTTTCTTCTCATTAATGTTTTTGAAATAAAGCTGTGCCTCGGTTTGTAAATAATCGATATACAAATTCAGTTCGTTTACGAAAACATGTGGCCTATGAACTTTATCTAACAAGTTGATACCTCCATAGATATGCTTTACCATTTCATCTAAAGAATAGACTTTGTTAAAAAACGCTAAGTTGGGTCCTGGACAAATTGCCACCGCTTTACTATCCTTAGGTTTTAACATATTGGTTTTGACATAGGTTGATGTACACAAACCCTCGCAAAGGCATATTTTTTCTGTAATACGATCAAAAGCATCCTGATAAGCTGCCGTACCTAGCTGCTGCGCATTTAACTGCTTTATTTTTAACTTTTGATATTTACTGGAAGCTGTACAAATAGGTTCTTGGGTAAACTCTGTGTTGCTGCACAAATATTTTTTAGTACAAGGACTGCCAGGTTTTCCGGCGGCTATCCGATTTAAACGTTGCTGCTCGGCGCTGCTGTATTTAAAATTATTAAACAATACACCCAAAGGAGACGAATTACTAAGATAATAATCTTCTTGCTTGGCTACTACCAATTGTTGTAGCGTACGCTCATCTACATTCGTTACTTCTGGCACCAATAAAAACGGACTTCCCCAACCAGTAGCGTCCAAATTATAGTATTTCAACAAAAAATTATTTTCTTGTGCCGTACCAATGCCGCCCTGCACGGTAATCTTTTGTTGTGGTAATTCTCCAACAAAAACTTCTTTTTGAGCTAACGTTTTTTTGTACAACCCCTCCAATTCATTACGCATCGAAATACGGTTTTGTTTAAAATCTTCTAAAATTGGACCTAATAAAAAACCCTCAGTAGCAAAGGCATGACCACCGCAGTTTAAACCAGATTCTATTCTAAACTCTGAAACCCAGAGGCCTTTTTTTGCCAGAAACTTTGCTTGTATCAATGCAGACCTAAAATCGCTCACTTTCAGTATTATACGCTTACCAAACTCACCTTCATGATTAGGATAAAAACCTTCAAATTTTTCGATATAACTGTATAACCTTGGGTTCATACCGGCAGATAATACCACAGCTGCATTTACCTTACTGTAAGCGAACGCCCTCAATGCAGCCAAAGCATCGGTATTTTCATCGCCCAAATATTCGCCATTTTTTGCAAAGTTCAGCTTATCAACCTTCGCCATAATGTTAACGTCGATGTTGCCTTTTTTCATTCTTTGACGTAATAGGTCTTGAAAAATTTTCTTCCGTTCCCCTTCTGGATACTCCATCATTAGCTCGTAGCCATTTTTAATTACCGAACCTTCAGGCAACAATTCGAAATACCTACAAATATCACTTCCAACAACGAATTCGTGTTTCTTTAATGCTTCAAACTGCATATCCACCAAATCATGCAACAGATTAAGATATGCCGTAATGCGCTTTGTTCTATAATCTTCTTCCGTTTTATCTATAGGATGATATTGTAATTGATTTAGTTGAGAATGATATTTTCTCATGCGTTCCACTAGTTCATCATCTACTATCGAAACTACAGAAGAAATGCCATAACGTGCTACTTTCAACGGCGTATCTATAGAAAAACCTAAGCCTAAAACTGGAATATGAAATTGATGAACCATATATTTAAGTAAGAATTTATTTTTCGCCAAAATTATTGGTAGAGCACACTTTTTAGTACTAAGTTAGTCAAGTTAAAAAGTGATTTAAGTCATTTTCAGGAATTAGAGATCAGGTATCAGTCCGTTTTAAAGGTTCATTAGTTTGTTGGTTCATTTGTTCATCGGGGTTTATATTAGTAGTACTGGGGACTAGCTTCTCGCATATCCAAAATAAAATCATTTTACCTATTTGCAGTTTAATGCCCACAACTGACCACTGACTACTAATACCTATACTTTGGTTACAAAATAAATTCTATGTTAACAACAGATATTAACATTAACAAAATGATAATATACGCTTAAAGTAGCAATAGCCTAGCTTTGCCAAAAAGCTTAAATTCATGAAAAAAGAAAAACAGAGAGCACAACAAAAGGCACAGCTAAAAAACAACCGTAAAAAAGCCGAAAAAGCAATAAAAGCTGCATTACTTGGTGAGTTAACTACCCTAATTAGCACTTTTGCAGCGCCTAATAAAAAGCTTAAAAAACTCGTAGAAAAAGCTGCAACTGCATTTGCTAAAGAGATTGATAAAACTGCAAAACCTGTTAATGAAGCATCAGAAATAAAAAAAGAAGAAATTATTACTGTAACAGAGGTAAAAAAAATTGTCAAACCACGTACAGTAAAGAAAATAGAAAAAGAAGCAACAAAATAGTTGCAAAACACCAAGATTGATACAAATAGCTGTAGTTATGCGAGTTAAGCAACTACAGCTATTCTTTTTTCAAATGCATTGGCAAATATTTGAAATTCTTTTTCATTTCAGAAAAAATAATTGCAACTTTGTATCATTAATGAAAGCTAAAAAATCATATCAAAACAAGAAAGCAAAGGTTTTTGCCAGTACTTTGTTGGCGGTTTTGTTTTTGGCTATTCCTTTCATTCAAATGCTTCACTCGCACCATGCTAGTGAAGATTTCGTAAATACAGTTACAGAAAAATCTATTTCTAGCACAGCTGAAAAATGCTTGATTTGTGACTACACGGCCGAAATTAAAGGCAAACAAATTTTAATGGCTCAACCGCCAGTTGTTAATATTCCAACGAATATTTGTGCTACATTAAACACCTTCGTTTACACGAGGATTTACAAATTTACGCTCCAAAACTTCAGCAATAAAGGCCCTCCCAGTCGCCTAAGCTAATTTCTCGTTAACGGTTTGTCTATGCAATACGCTTTTGCACGGCCGTAAATCCAATTTTTTTCAACTCGAAGGCCGTAAAGGCAGTCAAATTTACTTTAGGTCTCTGATGGACTAAGGAATTTCGAAGCTGTTAAGCTAGACTTTTCATTTTAGTCATCAGTGTCACAATTTTCTATTTTTTTCTGATGAAGAGATGGTGTGCATTATTCTTTAGCTGTTTTTTAACAGGCCTTGTTTGGGGACAAAACGTTGAAGTTTCCGTGTATGTAAGCACGACCGACGAGGCGGCTATTACGGGAGCTAAGGTATCGTTAAATCATGCCTATGCACTTACAGAACTTTCCGGAACAGCGATTTTAAAGAATATTTCTATAGGAAACCACTTACTTGTTGTAGAGGCAAAAGGTTACGCGGTTTACGAAAAACGTATTCAAATTGACGGCAGAAAAAGGCATTTCCATGTGAAATTAAAACCTGAAGTTAACCAACTTAAAACAGTTGAAATCAATAGCAGCGCACAACATATCAGAAAAAATACAGATGCTAGAAACATCGAAATTGTAGACCAGCAGTTTGTTCAACGTAACCTTGATGGTAGTCTGATGAAGACTTTGGATAGATTACCAGGCATTAGCAGCATTGGTATAGGTTCTGGACAGTCGAAACCTATTATTCGAGGTTTAGGGTTTAACCGTGTGGTTGTGATTGATAAAGGAATTAAACATGAGGGACAACAGTGGGGCGCAGACCATGGCTTGGAAATTGACCAGTTTGCAACTGGAGAGATTGAAATTATTAAAGGCCCGTCGTCTTTTGTATATGGCTCTGATGCAATAGGTGGCGCTATTAACTTAAAACCCGTAAACGTACCGCTAAAACAAGGTTTGGGTGGAAGTGTAAATCTCATTGGAAAAACAAATAACAAACACTACGGTAGTTCTGTAAATTTATTTGGAAGTAATGAAAAATGGTTTTTCGATAGCAGAGTTACCTATCAAAACTATGCAGATTACCGTGTACCTACCGATAAAGTGTATGTTTACGACTATGCGGTAAACCTTTATAACCAACAGTTGCGAAACACAGCGGGAAGAGAAACTGGCCTACACTTTAGTACGGGTTATGTGGGCAAAGCTTTAAAAACCTCATTTTATGCGAGTAATAGCCACGCAAAAACTGGTTTTTTTGCCAATGCGCATGGCTTAGAACCCCGTAATGTAGATGAAGCACTTCATGATGCTTCTGATAGAGATATTCAATTGCCGTATCAAACCGTTAATCATTTTAAACTGATTAACCGTACAGAATTTAGTCATCCAAATGGTAAAACCGAAGTAGAGCTAGGTTTTCAGTACAACTATAGGCAAGAATTTAATCGTTATACCGCCCATGGCTATATGCCTCCAAATTACCCTAATGATATGACCATCCCAATAAACTTGGAAAGGGTTTATGATAAATATATCTATTCCGGGAATGTGAAACATAGCTTTAATATCCACAAGCATCAGGTACAAATGGGCTTCAATGGCGATTTCCAAAACAATAACATTAGCGGTTGGAGCTTTTTAATTCCTGCATTTCAACAGCTGAACGCCGGCGTGTTTGTTTACGATAAATATCAAGTTGAGCCAGATTTGCTTTTACACGCCGCAATGCGCTATGATCATGGTTTCTATCAATTTGAGCAATACGACGACTGGTTTCGCTCTGAGGATGTAGTTAACGGCTCTATGGTACAGCAATACCTTACCAGGGCCCGAGATTTCTCTAGAAACTTTAACAGCTTTGTTTGGTCGCTAGGTGCCAATTACAACCCTGGCAAGCTGAATATTAAGGCCAATATCGGAAAGAGCTTTAGGATGCCGATAGCTAAAGAACTGGCGGCAAATGGTGTAAATTATCATTATTTTAGCTACGAAAGAGGTAATGAAAACTTAGACCCAGAGGTTGCTTACCAAATTGATTTAGGCTTAACCTGGACAGCAAAAAGATGGTCGGTGGCAGTTAATCCGTTCTACAACTATTTTACCAACTACATTTACCTAAATCCTACAGCCTATCATGATCGTTTTTACGGTGCTGGAAATCAAGTATTTGAATACCAACAAAGTAGAGTAATGCGTTACGGTGCCGAATTGAAGGCAACCTACCAATGGCTACCTACATTAAGTTCAGAGTTTTTGGGAGAATATGTGTACAGCGAGCAACTTTCGGGCGAAAAGAAAGGATTTACCTTACCCTTCTCGCCTGCTCCTTCTGGATTATTAAACCTTACCTGGTCACCAAAAATATCGAATAGTATCAGCGACACTTATTTTTCTGTAGACTATCGTTTAACGGCAGCGCAAAACAATATCGTACCACCAGAGAAAAAAACACCTGGTTATCAAGTCATCAACCTGCAAATTGGCGGCAGTTTGCAAATGAATAAACACAACATTGATTTGAGCTTACAGGTGCAAAATTTGATGGACACCAAATACTTTAATCATACTAGTTTCTACAGACTAATAGAACTGCCCGAAGCCAGCAGAAATGTAGTATTGTCCTTAAAAATACCCTTTAAATCAATTAAAAAACAAAATAATCAATAATCAATAATCAATAATCAATAATCAATAATCAATAATCAATAATCAATTTAAAAATGAAAACAAGAAAAATTACCCTTGCAGCAATGCTATTATTTGTAGCCGCATTTACCGCATGTAAAAAAGACAACGACGATCCTATAAAAGAGGGTATTGAAAGAGCCGAACTTACCTTTACAGAAGTAGAAGGCTACGCTCATGGAGACCACTTCCACGATCTTGCAGATATGGCAGGCGCCACCCCAATTGTTGTAAAATTTAACAATAAAGGTGCTGCAATTTCTGGCGGACACATGCACATTGAAGCCGAGGCCATTTACAAAATAGAATTGAAAGCTTGGGATTACACTGGTAAAGAAGTGCAAAACGATTTTATCGCTAACAAAGCCACGGCCGATCAGTACAAAGCCTTTATGGTTGGTGGAAACTTTATTTTAAATACAGCAACTACCGACGAAAGTGGCGCAATCTTTCAGCCGAGAGAAACTACCTATGGCGATGGAACAGCAGTATCTGGAAGTGGCGGTATAGGCACTACCGGCATTGTAAGCTATTTTACCGTTGGCCATAGCAATGAAGGACCTACAAAAGAAGTGAGTTTTATTCTCAGAAAGTTAAACGCTGGCGTTAAGGCTAACATTACTAGAAACGACTGGAACCGTACTGACTATGCTACTGTTTTCGGCGGTGAAGATGTTTTGAAGTTGAACCTTGAAGTACATGCCGAAGAAGGCCACGTACACTAAAAAAATCTGGTATTACGAACTTACGAAGTAAAACGAAGTCATTGCTCACTGATTTCAAAACAAATGAACAAGGGAGCCGGTTCTACTTCGTAAGTTTTTTAAAAAAAGAAAGATGAGAAAACATTTTAGATTATTAGGCCTCTTAGCGTTATTTTTTACAGCGATGGCGGGGTGCAAAAAAGATGACGGCGAAGAAATAGATACCGAATATCCTGAAATTGTGGCTACTGCAAATTCGTTTCCGCAACAATGTAGCCTGATGATGCGTGGGCAAACTGCTCTAATTAAACTTACATTTAGTGACAATAGAGAGCTGGGCGCCTATAGTTTAGATATTCACAATAATTTCGACCACCATAACCACAGTACAGAAGTTAATGAATGCAATTTGGAGGCAAAGAAAACACCTGTAAAGCCTCTGTTGTTTGTCCAAAACTATGACATACCTACCGGTTTAAAAAGATATGAGGCAACTGCCCAAATCGCTATTCCTGCCGACGTAGATCCCGGTGATTACCACTTTTTGATTAGACTAACCGATAAGGAAGGATGGCAAACGATTAAAGGTTTAAGCATTAAAATACAATAAATGAAATTAATTAAAACATTAGTTCTACTCATCAGTTTTACTTTTATGAGTACAGGATGTAGACATGAACACCATGATCAAAAATCATCCAACACTAAGAAATCAAATCACGCTCACGAAACTAAAAAAGAAGACGAAAAACACCGTCATTAAAGATAATAGTTTGTTTAGGTTAGTAGCAATTGCCTCTCGATGGATATCGGGAGGCTTGCTCATCTTGTTAGTGATTAATCAACTTACTGCTATCCTGATCTAAAAACAAAACTACTTTAGGATGTTTTCTTAATATTGTAGCCGGGTTTTCTGTGCTAATTTTGCTGTTAAGTGTATGTAGTACAGCTACCGCCTTTGTTGGCCCGGGTACAACACAGTTGATATAAGTTGCGCTAAACAATGCCGGAATAGTTAGCGTTAAGGCGTGGCTTGGCACCTCAGCTAAGGTAACAAAGCAGCCATCATTTACTTGCTGCTGTCTACAAACTTCATCAAGTTCTACCACTTTAACCGTTTGTTTATCTTCAAAATCAGCTACTGGAGGGTCGTTAAATGCCAAATGCCCATTTTCTCCAATGCCCATGCAAACCATATCAATAGGTTTTTGCTTCAACAGGGCTGCATACCTTTCACATTCTGCAGTAATATCCTCAGCATTGCCATTCAAATAATTTACCGACTTAAAATTAAACTTACTGAACAGGCGTTGCTTTAAAAAATTACCAAAACCCTGAGGTGCATCACTAGCTAAAGCAATATACTCGTCCATGTGAAAAGCATTAATACGGCTCCAATCCAAATTTTCGTCACTCAGTGCTTCTAAAAACTCATTTTGCGAAGGTGCCGCAGCAAAAATCACACTAATTTCTGGCTGGGTTTTAAACAGTTCGTTAACCTCTTTGGCAAATTTTGCGGAAGCAGCTCTTCCCATTTCTTGCCTTGTTTCGTAAATACGCACATCAAGTTTAGGCTCCATAATTGTTTTCATTTTATTGGCTTTTAGGTAATCTCAATAGCTGATATAGCTTTTAAAAATTAAATTTCAGCTAAAATAACATTTTTCGTGTACGTTAACGAAAAAATTATCTTTTTAAAAAAATGAATTTTCTTAACTAAAGGGTAATGATTTATAATTCCCAAAAACTACCAAGAGGATTGGATATTATCTCTTAACCAACTTGATTTTATCTAAAATAAACGAAGACTTTTCTGGCGAAATAGGGATAGATTGGCCGCTTTTCATAAATAGACTTCCACCCTCACTCTTGTTGTAAGAAGTTACGTGAGCCAAATTGACGATATAAGATTTGTGTGGGCGGAAAAAAAAAGAGTTTTCTGGAAATATTTCCTCAAAGTTTTTCAAGTTTCTACTAACCATATAATTCTTGCCATCTTCCATATTTATTTCTGAATACGCTCCTTCTCCTTTAATGAAAAGAATTTTGTCTATTTCTATAAAAATAAGAGAGCTACCAGAAGGAATGGCTATTTTTCCTAAATGTACATGATTAATATTTTCTTTTAAAATACCATAATTGTGCATTTTTGCCTCTTGTCTTTTAACTCTGGCTATGGCATCGGCTAATTCTTCGGGCACAATTGGTTTGAGCAAGTAATCTACGGCCGAAAATTTGAAGGCTTTAACCGCATACTCATTATAGGCAGTAGTAAAAATAATGCTGAAATTCACTTCGTTCTCATCAAAAAAATCGAGTAGTTCCAAACCGCTATGCCCAGGCATTTCTATATCGAGCAATACTACTAATGGCTGCAATTTACGAATTGCCTTTACCCCCTGTGATAAATTTTCGCACTCGGCAACCAAGTTTACTTCCGGACAATACTCCCTTAATATGAGTGCTAAATTTACCCTCGCTCTTTTTTCGTCATCTATAATAATTGCATCCATATCTAGTTTTCATTTAATGGCAGCTCAATAACCACCACAGTTCCCATACTTTGTTGGTTCTCTCCTACTTTGTCAAAATATTGTATCGAAATTTTTTCGAATTTATTCTTATTAAGCAACTCTATTCTGCTTTGAATAGCGGCCGTTGCAAACGATTTATATTTCGATTGTTTGATTTGGTTCAGTGCCATACTTTTTTTTCTTCCTATCCCATTATCTTCTATAGAAACTACTAGCTTATCGTCTGTTTTCTTGAAGATTATGTTCAAGTATTTATGACCTTCTTTGTGCAACAATCCATGTTTAATGGCATTTTCTAAATAAGGCTGCAACAGCATTGAAGGTAGTTTAATATCTTCTTTGGTGGTTATCCCAACTTCCGTAATTTGGTAATCAAAATCTGCGTCAAACCGTGCTTTCTCTATATCTAAATAGAAACCTATGGTTTTAATTTCTTCAGCTAAAGAAACTTCATCTTTTTCAGACATTTCTAAAATAGTTCTGGTAAGATTTGCAAATTTAGAAAGGTAGCTTACCGCTTGTCTTTTGTCGTTGGCCAGAATATAAGATTGAATGGTATTTAGCGCATTGTAAAAAAAATGTGGGTTCATTTGAGATTTTATTGCTTTTAATTTAGATTGATTTAGGTTATTCTCTAAACTAATTCGATCTAACTTTTGTTGGTTAACCAGATTGTTCTTTTTAATTTGATATCGATATAAAATATAGGCAACTGTAGTAGCCAAAAGTACAAGCAAGCAAATAAACCAATAAGACCACCAGAAAGGTTTACCTATAGCAAAAGATACTATTAAAGGTTGTTGATTTTTACCTACCTTAAAAAAAACATTATAATTGCCCGAAGACAGAGAGCTAAGTTTTAAACTGCCACTCTGCTCTGTAAGCCGTTGCCAAGATTGGGCATTAAGCTTGTAATAAATATCTGTTTTTTCTTTTGGCGTAAAAGCCAATAGGGCGTATTTAATTTCTAAGTTATTTTGGTTATAGGCAAGCTTTAAGAGCTGTTTCGCATTAAAAATTTCGTTATTTACCAAAACGTTTCCCACTATAAATGTCTTCTTCAGCGGCTGCTTCAGGTTACTTAAACTTTCAAGTAGTATTCCTTTTGCGGTAGCCATCACAAGTTTACCATCTGCTTCTACAATATCTGTCACTTCAAAATCTTGATAAAAATTAGGCATCTTTACAAGCTTGCCGTTGGACAGGTAATAACGGTAAATGCCCGAGTTTGCATAAATAAACATTGAAACGCCAGATATACTTATTCGATAGGCTGCTTTTACACCCTCTGCAGCACGTACTAAAGTAATTTTATTGCCTGCAACTATTTCGTAGAGCTTACCATTGGTAGAAAGGGCAAAAGTTTTATTTCGATAGGCCACAAGCTTCTTGATAAATAAAGATTTACCGTTGAACTTGATCTCGTACTGGCCTTGTAAATTCACTACATAAAGCCCCAAGTTGGTTGCATAATAAATAGCTTTATTTACTGAGTTGTAAGCTGTAGATTTTGCGTTCAAATGAGAATGCAGTGGTACCTGATCAAAGTCGTATAGGTTTCTTTCACCTTGATCGTAAAACTTATCCCACTCGCTCTTAATGGTTGTATGGTTTAACCTAAATAACCCAAAAGAGCCACTGGCGGCAAAACTGTAATATTTATCATCAAGCTTGTCTACTTCTTTAACAGCAATACGAGCTTGAATTACCTTGTGACGATTTTTTGTTAAAACATTAAAGGTATTCGACGAAAAAATAATGTGACCGGTTAGGGTATCTGCATAAAGTTGATTAATTGCATGATTGCTGCTTCCTTTATAAAATTCTTTTTTAACTCCACTTTTTAGATCTAGTTCATGTAGCGCATCGTCTTCTGTAGAAATAAGAAGCTTGCCATAATATCTTTCCAATCTAATCGGCCTAGATGACATTTCTATCAATTTGTTCTTAAAATCTGGCACTAGAATAATCCCTTTGTTTACTGTAGAAAACCAGTAATTGTTGCGGTTATCTTCAAATACATAAGAAATATTATAGCTTCCAAAGTAATTTTCGTAATTGCCAGATAGCGTATTAAGCTGAGCACCTTTAGGACTGCAAAACCATAATCCGTCTGTAGTACTGGATAAATTTTGTACAAAACCTAGATCTTTTGCCCTAACACTTTTAACAAGGGTGTTTCTAGACGTTAAATAGTGGAGATAATTTGAGTTTTTAGAAACAAGAGCTACACCTTTAGCAGACTGCTGAATGATTACTGGATGTAAACTTGTATTATCATCGCTTTTTGGAAAAGGAATTTTTTGCAAAAGCTTTCCATTGCCAATTTCATACAAAAAAGCACCTACTACATAGAATTTATTATCAATAGTACTAGCTGCAGAAAGGTCTTTATCTGTAAAAGGAATAAGTTTAACCAGTTGAAGTGTCCTTAAATGATATACCATTATTCCTTTTTCGGCAATTACGTACAGAAAATCGTCGGCTATGCCATACTTAAAATAACCTCTAGGTCTGGTATTGCCCAATGCTTTCAATTTCCCATTGGTTAAATAATAGAGGTAACCATCAAAATTACTATACCAAATACGTCCGTATTTATCTTCGCTAATGCAAGAGCCCGAGCGTGAGGTTTGCTGGTCGGAATAATAGGTGGTAAACCTCGCACCATCATAGCGGCATAAACCTTCGTCTGTGGCAAACCACATGAAACCAATTCTATCTTGAAAAATATCGTATACGCTGTTAGATGGCAAGCCCTTAGACCTATCAATAAAATAGTGATACGGATCTTGTGCGTACAATAAAGGCATTGCAAAAAGCAATAGTAATGAAACAATTTTAAGGCGGAGATACATTTCTAAACCAAATGTACACAACATACAACCATAAGCAAGTAGGCCAGTTTACAAAACTAAGTTAAGCATTAACGAAAGTACTAAAAAGTTATATGCAGTTAATTTTCGAATGTATTAAGCTATTGGTAAACCGATATAAGCCTTTGGTAAACCCAGCCCTAATTCACCTTAAGATGAGGAACATATTTGTATCATGGAATTGCTAAAGTTTGTTTTCGGTTTTCTAAAATACATTATAACCAACTCCATCAATTTAAAATAACGATTATGAAAAAAATTTTTACTCTTACACTCATTCTTTCACTCTCTCTATGGGCTAGCCATATTAAGGCTCAGGTTACTAACGGCTTAATACAGCATTTCAAGTTTGATAATTCTTACAGCAATGAAGCTAGAGATATTACATTCTCTGCTACCGCTTTTACCACTGATCGGGATGGAGTTCCTAATTCTGCCATACTGATTACGAATGCTATGCAATCTCAAGCTACAATCTCGGGTTTACCTTATGGAAATGCGGCAAGAACTATTTCATTTTGGGCAAAGTCTAATGGATATTCTGGTCAAAATTACGACCCAGTTTTTACTTACGGCACCGGCACAAATAGTAATGCTTTTAGTGGCAGTTTTAGCTTAGATAGAGTTGCTGTAAATGCGCATACAGACAACACTACTTATGTGCTTGGGGGCGGAATCACAAATGTTGTAGGCAATTGGTATCATTTTACGATGACCTACGACGGAACTACGGTAAAGCTCTATAGAAACGGAGTTGCCATGGGCCCTGGCTTAACAAAAAACTGGAATACGATCAACAATAATGACATTTTTAAGCTTGGAATTGGTGTTGGCGGAGAGCAATGGTTTAACGGAGCTATAGACGATTTGAAGATATATGATAGAGCGGTAACTGATACAGAAGCGGAGCAGATTTACAAAGGAGAAATTGATGTTTGCAGCAATTTACTTTCCTATTTCAATTTTAATAGCAATGCCACAGACCATACACAAACCATAAGTTTTAGTACTACAGATCCAACTTACCCAGTTACAACTACAATTGGGAGAAGTGGTGGAGCCGATTATGCCTTGCAAACTTTTCAGGCAGCTACGCAACCAAGAACAATTAGCTTACCAGAGTTACCAATAGGAAACAATCAAAGAAGTATTGTTTTTTGGATGAAAACATCGACCCCTTTTACAACAAGCCAAAATTATTTTACCTACGGCACCGCTGCCAATGCCCAAACTTTTGGGTTATACAATACCGCCTCGGGACAACTTGTTTTTCAAGGATTTGGAGCTGGAAATGATGTTATTGCTACCAATGCCACATTAGCACAAAATACTTGGGCGCAAATTGCCGTAGTACACAATGCTAATATGGTAAATATCTATACAAACGGTGTTTTACGCCACAGCTTTGTTCCGGCTACCACACTAAATACTGGCAACTCTACTTTTAAAATAGGTGCTTTTAATGGTGCTGTAGATGATTTGGCTATTTACAACAGGGCATTGTCTTTTGGAGAAATTGAAAGCTTATACACCAATGCAAGCACAAATTGTGGCGCTAAGCCAATAATTTCTGCTGTATCTACTAGTGGAAGTACGGTTGGTGGCGCCACCATCAACTATTCTTTAAGGGCATTAAACTTCGCCACTACTTCAATAGTAAAATATGGCATAGCCGAAGGAAATCTTACAAACCAAGTAAATGGCTTTTTGGCATCGGGAAATAGCGTTACCCCTGGCAACGTAGTTATAAACGGATTACTAGAAAACACCACATATTATTACCAAATTGAAGCTACCAGTAGCGAAGGTACTGCCGTTAGTAAAGGAACTTTTAAAAGTGGTGGTGCAATTGCAGACTACAGATTTGATAATACTTACAATAATGTAGATGGAAACACACCATTTACAAACGCAAATACAAGCTTTGTTACCGACCGCTTAGGCAATGTAAATGCAGCATTGAGCCGTACATCTACGGCAAACACTGCTTCAATAGCTAACTTACCTTTGGGCGCCTCACCAAGAACCATTTCTCTTTGGGTAAATAGTAGTGATGCTACCAACAACTCTAGTTTAAGAAGCATTTTTAGCTATGGCTCTTACAGCGGCGGCGCATCTGGAATTTTCAATATGCTTTTTTACAATAACGGTGGCTTAGCGCTTGAAGGCAATGGCGTAACGGTAGTAAATAACCATACGGTTGCGCACAACCAATGGTTTCATTTAGTAGTGGTTTATGATGGCTCTGCTATTAGAATTTACATAAATGGAGTGATAAAACACGGAGTAGCTAAAGTACTAAACACCGTTAACACCAATTTTTCGATAGGAAATTTTACCGGTTTGGTTGATGATCTTTTGATCTATAACATTGCTTTTTCAGATGCTCAGGTAACAAGTATGTACAATGCCTACGCTGTACTTCCAGTTAGCTTAAAGTCTTTTACCGCCAAAGCCCAAAACAATTCTGCTATACTCAACTGGGAAACCGCCTCAGAAACTAATAACAGTCACTTTATCATCAAAAGAAGTGCTGATGGCGAAAATTTTAAACCTATATCTACAGTAGCTGCGAAATCGGCAAATGGCGCTAAATATCAATTTATTGATAACAGCCCTGCAAACGACACCAACTATTATCAATTATTACAGGTTGATTTAGATGGAAAAACCAATGATATGGGAGTAAAAACCGTTAGCTTCTCTATTAAAGATATTGTTAAAACCTTTCCTAATCCTGCAACAGATAAAGTAGAGGTAACTTTTAATGCAGCCAGCTACAACAAGGCCCAACTAATCGACATTAACGGGCGAGTTTTGCAGAACATCAGCATCAGCAAATTACAACAAAGTTTTACAATAAGAATAGGCAATTACCCTAAAGGTATATATCTACTACAATTAACCGGCGAGCAAGAAAAAAACACAAAAAGAATAGTTAAGCTATAGTAAATCGTTTACGCTAAAAAAACAGAAACCTATAAAAAAGCAAAAGGGAAGTCAATTTTCGTGACTTCCCTTTCTTGTTTCTAAAACTGAGGCACTATTGGCTTCGTTTTAACTACTTCTTCTATTTTAGCTATTACTTCATCGGTTAATAAAGGTAACGCTTCTAAAACTTGTAAATTTTCTTGTAGCTGAGGCACTTTTGATGCACCTAAAATTACCGTACTCACATTTGGATTTTTTAAGCACCAAGCAATAGATAGTTTTGCCAAAGAGACGCCTAAACTATTTGCTAATTCTTGCAAAGCGGTAGCTTTTTCCATTTTATCAGCAGCTAGAGTCCTGTCTTTTAACCATTCTAAACCTTGCATTCCTAATCTGGTTCCCTCTACACTACTGTTGGTATATTTGCCAGATAAAATACCAGATGCCAAAGGCGACCAAATGGTAGTACCCAAACCGTGATTTTTGAATAAATGTAAATATTCGTTTTCTAATTTCTCACGCTCAAATAAATTGTACTGTGGTTGCTCCACAGTTGGACCAATTAAATGGTATTGTTTTGCCACCGCTATAGCTTCCATAATTTCGGCAGCGCTCCATTCTGAGGTTCCCCAATATAAAATTTTACCTTGCTGCAACAGTGTGTTCATGGCAAAAACAGTTTCCTCTATGGGCGTGTTTTTATCTGGTCGATGACAAAAGTACAAATCCAGATAATCTACTTGCAAGCGCTTTAAAGCGGCATTACAAGCTTCAATAATATGCTTACGCGATAATCCCATTTGATTTGGTCCTTTTCTTTCGGCACCAAAAAACACTTTGCTAGACACCACAAAGGTATCTCGCTCCCATTTTTGGTTTTTAATGATGTTTCCCATCACTGTTTCCGATTTACCTTCAGCATACCCCTCGGCATTGTCAAAAAAATTCACGCCAGCATCATAGGCAACCCCCATTAGTTCATCTGCTACTTTATCGCTAATTTGATTACCAAAGGTGAGCCAGCTACCAAATGAAAGGGCACTAACCTGTAATCCTGATTTTCCTAGTCTTCTATATTCCATTTTATGAAAATTTATGGAGCACAATTTAGCGAGTTATCTACAGAACATAAATCAATAGCCAAGATTTTACAAAAACAAAACTTTATTGCTAGATATTCCTAACTTTAAAGTTCAAATAAAAATATGAATCGACTATTATTACTTATACCGCTAGCATTACAGCTAGGTTGTGGATCCGTTAAAGAAGTTAAAACAGCGAATACCCAATTGCTAAAGGATGTTGAAATCTTGTCTTCAGACGAATATGAAGGTCGCAAATCTGGCACCAAGGGCAGCGAACTTTCTAGGGCATATTTAGTAAAAAGATTAAAGGAAATTGGCGTTGAAGCACATCCAGAGTTGGGAAAATACGAACAAAACTTTGATATTAAGGGACGTAACAGCATTACCAAGGGTGTAAACTTAATTTCTTATGTAAAAGGAAAATCAGATGATGTAATGGTAATCTCTGCACATTATGACCATATTGGCATCATTAATAACGAAATTTATAATGGAGCTGATGATAATGCCTCGGGAGTAGCAGCCCTGTTGAGTTTTGCGAAATACTTTAAAGAACACCAACCTAATAACACGATCATTTTTGCTTTATTTGACGCAGAAGAAATGGGTTTACAGGGCGCCAAAGCTTTTGTGGCAAATCCACCAGTTGCATTAAATAAAATTAAGCTAAACATTAATATGGATATGATTAGCCATAACGATAAAAGTGAGCTTTATGCCGTTGGTACCTTTAAATACCCTGAATTAAAAAAGTACCTGATTACTACCAATCCAAACATTAAATTATTGTTGGGTCATGATGATCCTAAGCTAGGCCATGACGATTGGACCAACCAAAGTGATCAAGGTGCTTTTAATGCCAAGAATATTCCATTCATCTATTTTGGCGTAGAAGACCATAAAGATTACCACAAAGCTACCGACGAGTTTAAGAATATTAATCAAGAGTTTTATACCAATGCAGTAGGTGCAATACAGGAAGTGATTGTTAATATAGACAAGCAAAGAGATATACAGAGCATATTTAGAGAAAACCTGCAAATGAAAAAGCAGTAGAAACACAAAATCCCAACTTTTAACGAGCTGGGATTTTTTGTTTCATTAAAAATCTATATCAACAATAGAATTGATGGGCACATGTACATTATTCTTTAGTTGGAGGTATTTTTCGGTAACAGACCAAACAGTTGTACTTACTTTTCTAACCCCTTGTTTCGTATTAAAGGCAATGTAAGCCTTTGACTTAAACTCATTTCCTAATCTTTGCGCATACGAAAGCTTGGCCAACATCTCCTCAGACAATGGCACATCTGCGGGCAAAAACTCGGTTACGTTTATTTCCTCTTTTTCTATTAATTCACCAATCATAAGTATTACATTTTTAGTTAAACAAGCTTAACAATTTTTTAAAACAATAACAATATTGCAACTTAATATTTAAACAGTATTTTGTAAAAATTTAATATCAAAAAAAAGACCGCTAATGCGGCCTTAATGTCTTTTTAATGTAGTTTTAATTTTTCCTTTCGTACCTGTCTTCTATCATTCCAACAAAGCTATTATCTCTAAGTGGTTGTAATTGCTTTAGGCTGTTAACACTAATAGATTGTCCTTGTACAGACATAGTAGACCTGGCCTTGTCTGTAGTAACCGAAACACCTGGAGCCAAAATTTTAATTGCAGTGGCTAAATACCCCTCTCTTACGTCTCCAAACTCATATCTTGGGTCATCCCATATATCACCCGTCCCATCTAAATCCTCATCATATTCCGGGTTTGGCTTAATACCATCATAATATGCCCCTTCTCCAAGTGAATTTCTAGTATCAAACATTGAATAATACACTTTGTATCTATTTTGTATTACTATAGGAAAAAAGCCAATTGGCTTACCATAAGTAGTTAGGCCCACCACTTTAACATTAAGATGAGGCTTTAACGAGTTAATTACCAATTCGCTAGCCGAAGCTGTGTTTCCGGTTACTAGAAAAACTACATTTTGTATACCGTTGAGGCCACCTTTTTTACTGAAACTAGTGGTATTGTTGGCAACAGTAAATGGATTAGCTTTATAATCAAAATAATTAACTATTTTTCCGTTAAAAAATTGCACTTTGCCATTTCCATCTGGCAATGGCTGATTTTTCAATATGGTAGCTTGATTATTTTGCATAGTGGAATTATAGTGTTCAGAGAACATTACTCGTCCATTTATACTAGAAGGTGCTATCAAGTTAATAAGATATTCGGCGGTTTGTATATAACCTCCGCCATTATATCTCAAATCGATAATCAAATCGGTTACTCCTTTATTACTAAATTCAGTAAAAGCGGCGTCTAAATTAATGTCAGAAGGATCGTTAGTTGCTGTAGACAATTTAGAAAACCTCGCCATAGCAAAGTAGCCTAGTTTTTTGGCACCTGCGTTAAACACCTTCGTTGCGTAAATAGGACTGCTATTTGTGTAAACCGTTTTGGTTAGCGTTTTAGTAAAATCTACATTATCTAAAAATCCTCTCCCTTCTAGGTTAACAATGTTTTGGCCCAACTGCGAATTCAAATTTGTTCGCTCATTCTCGTAATGTGCGCCTACGTTAACTCCGTTTACCTTGGTTACAATCATTCCCCTTTTCATACCTGCAAGCATTGCTGGCGATTTGTCGTAAACAGCGGTAACAAACAAAAGATAAGAACGCGTAGTAACATTAGTTAAATAGGGCACTAAGCGCAATCCAATATCATTGCCATTACCTTCTAGGTCAACATTTAAGGCTTTATCGATCATAAAACCTGTAGTAGATGGATTTTCTGTAGTCTTATCTGATATATAAGAAAACTTCGGCTCTGCATCACCTACTTTATATTCTCCCGGATTGGAGTACTTCGATATTTCGAAAAGCTCTTTTTCATAATTCAATAAATCAGAACCTAATGAAGTGTACTGCCTAGGATTAAAGACCTTATACGTAGGCAATTTATCGTTCCAGTAATAAACTTCTTTAGCATACAAAAAAATAGAGTCTAAGCTTAATTGTTGCCTAGTTGCCGTTCCAGTTGTAGGTGGTGTTACTACTGGAGGTGTTACCGTAGGCTCTACTTTACTCTTTTTACAGGCACCAAATGCCAACATTGATACCGCAGTGAGGATCAATAAATATTTTCTATTCATTTTATAGTTAATAAGTAGTACTAATTAACGAAATATTTTTCATCTGCATATAAATTTATTTTAACGGTAATGAAGCTATCCCGATAAATTGGGATGGTTTTACAATATTTCTGTTACCGAAAAATTCTCCACGTCAATATTTACGAAATTACTTTGAGATTGGATTTCAGAAACAAACAACACAACCTCATCTTTTTCAACACTTTGCTCCTTTAGTAGGTGTGCTATCGTTTCGGTAACCGAGCCGTTATATTCTGCCGTAAAATACAGTTTAAGATATTGTTCCAACCCATTCCATTCAATTTGCTTAATCTTGTTCAAAGCCTCCGCTGGATTTCCTTCTACTAGAATAAAAATCGATCTCCTATTTACTACGGCCTCCTGTAAAAGACCAAGCACCTTTTGAAACAATAATAATTTCAATGGCAATCGGGCAGTTTCAAATAGTAAATTAAAATTTTGTTCATATTTTTCTGGAATATTGAATTTGGAGGCCGTTTTCTTGAAGAGATCTTGCTCTCCATGCGTTTTATATTCCTCACTCATAAACTCAACAATTGCTTTAGCATCTAGGTGTTCGGTGTAAGCCATGAACTCTGAGAACAAATAGTAAACCTGCAACAGGTAATCCTTTTTTGGATACAAAGCATCATCTAAAGTAATGATGAGCGCTTTTTTATTAGAAAGATATTTTTCGAAAGACATGGATGAAGTTAAAAGTCAAAAATATAAAGTAAAAAACAAAGGCAACGGTAACTTTTTTTACGAAGGATTTGGGATAGAGATTAATACTATATCTTTATTCTCATTATAAAACGAGTATGCCCCGTTTAAATTTTCGTTACCACTTAACACTATATCAGTAGAAGAATAAACCAGCCTACCCTCATCAAAAACACAGCAATCTTTCCATTTCTCTTGTTTAATCTCGGGTTTTTTAGGTAATAAAACCTTCAAACCAAATTCCTCGAACAATACCAAAGATTTTGAAAGTGCTTCGATTTCGGCTTCATAAAGCGGAAGAAGCATATCCACACCCTTATCTAAACATTTGGTAAGTAAGTTGTGTGCCAATACATCTGCATTCCATTGGCCCAATTCAGCAAAAGCATAAGAGCTTGTGCTAATTTTCGGCATATCTCCGTAATCGCCTAAAAGGATCTCATCATGATTAAACGCCTTTATTAATTTTAAGGCAGTGGCCGTTTTGCCGCCGGTAATTAGAATTTTCAATTTTATAAAATTTGGTTAATTGATGATTTGTTCAATTGGTTAACTGTGCTTGCTAACGGCGGATAAGGCATGTAGCTAAACAAGCCATCAATTTCAACAATTAAACAATATTACCATCTTTCATGGTTACCACCCTATCACTAATTTCTGCTAAATCGGCATTATGGGTTACTATCACAAAAGTTTGTTTAAAGTTGTCTCGCAGGCTGATAAAAAGGTTGTGTAGGGCATCGGCATTTGTAGAATCTAAATTACCAGAAGGTTCATCAGCCAATATGATAGAAGGACGATTAACTAAAGCCCGGGCTACCGAAACACGTTGCTGCTCGCCGCCCGACAGCTCGTTGGGTTTATGATGGGCACGTTCTTTCAAACCAAATAGATCTAACAGCTCAAACGCTCTTATTTCGGCCTCCTTCTTACTCTTTTTAGCGATAAACGCCGGAATACAAATATTCTCAAGAGCGCTAAATTCTGGCAACAAATGATGAAACTGGAATACAAAACCAATGTGTTGATTTCTAAAAGCGCTTAAATTTTTCCCAGAAAGTCTGTTTAACTCCTTGCCGTTTAAAACTACGGAACCAGCATCTGGCTGATCCAAACTTCCTAAAATATGCAACAATGTACTTTTTCCAGCTCCCGATGCCCCAATAATACTTACAATTTCTCCCTCGGCAACATCAAAATCTACTCCTTTTAAGATCTCCAGATTTCCGTATGCTTTTTTTATCCCTTTGGCCTGTAACATGATGCAAATGTAGGTTAATTGTTGGAAGGTTAAAAGGTTGTAAAGTTTAAAAATTTCGGATAATTGATATCACTATGGCAAAACATTTCAAAAAAAAATTTGCAAATCAGAAATCCATTCTTAACTTTGAAATACAAAGCACTTTAAAAAATGAACCAACAAGAGCAGTTAGATACGCTAAATGATATCCGGAATATCATGAACCGTTCGTCAAAATTCATCTCTTTAAGCGGATTATCGGGTATTTTTGCTGGAATTACCGCATTAGTGGGCGCTTATTTTGCACATCAAGCTATAGAAAAATATTTAGCAGGTAGTTATGGATATGGAATTGACGCAGACTTTAACATAGAGCTAACGCTGCTCAAAATTGGCGTTACAGTGCTGCTTATCGCTTTGTTGGGCGGGATTTTTTTCACTTACAGACAAAGCAAAAAGAAAAATTTACCAATTTGGGATAACACCACCAAAAAATTACTCATTAACTTGGCTATCCCTTTAGCTAGTGGAGGCTTCTTTATTTTGGCTTTATTGCTTAACCACAGCCATGCAGTAGCGTTAATAGCCCCTAGTACTTTGGTTTTTTACGGTCTAGCACTTATCAACGCAAGTAAATACACTTATTCAGATATTAGATTTTTAGGCATCTGCGAGATTATACTGGGCGTTATAGCGATGTTTAATATTGGCTTGGGTCTATATTTTTGGGCACTTGGCTTTGGTATATTACACATTTTATATGGTACCATTATGTATTTTAAATATGAGAAAAACTAGAAAGTATAAGGTTAGTGTACAGCTCGGCGCCAATCACAAATACACATTCTAAATACTCCAATCAATTAAGATGAAGAACCCAATACAAGCACTGAATAAGATTTTTGACAGCCGGATTAGACTGGGCGTAATGTCGGTGCTAGTGGTAAACGATTCTGTAAGTTTTAATGATTTGAAACAACTCTTGGAACTTACTGATGGCAACCTTGCCTCCCATTTGAATACTTTGGAACAGGCAGCATACATTAAAATGCACAAAGCCTTTGTGGGGCGTAAAACAAATACTACTTACACTATTACAGAACTTGGCAAGCAATCTTTTAAAGGTCATTTAGATGCGCTTGAAAAGATGATCAAAGGAATATAATTTTTTTGAATTTTAACTTTGAAAAACAAAGTACTTTATAATAATTTTAAACAATAAAATGATGGAAACAATGACAACACCTAAAACAAAAACAAAGCAAAGATTAATGATTACTTTCGCCATTATAGCTTTTATATTAGCTATACCCTTGGTAGCCATGCAATTTACTAAAGAAGTAGATTGGAAACTATTTGATTTTATTATCATGGGCACTCTTTTAACAATTACCGGATTAGCAATAGAAGTGGTAACCAGAAATGCAAAAACTACCGCATGGAAAATTGGAATTTCTGTAGCCCTCATTATTTTATTGCTCCTAACCTGGATTGAGCTTGCCGTGGGTATTTTCGGAACCCCATTTGCTGGGAGCTAGCACTACGCAAAAGCCATTTTTTTTGAATTATTACTTTGAAATACAAAGCACTTTAAAATGAAGCAAACACTAACAATATTATCCATTATAGCTATCGCAAAGCGATGTGCCAGCATATCGTTGGCAACAGGCACCATAATTTTCTTAGCATTTGCAATTAGTAAAGCCCAAACTCTAATTATTGTAGGTTTCGTTTTTACGTTTATTGCTTGTGTAGCAAATGGCATTATTTTGCTGGTGCTACTGCTTCATTTTACAGGTAATAAGCCTTATTGGAAACAAGTTTTCAATACTATAATTATCATACTCAGCAATATCCCCATCGCCATCTTATTCGCTTGGCTCTCTCTCCAAATATCTGAATTAAATCATATCAAATTATGACACAAAAAATTGATTATCGACTTCCGCTGATGTTACTGGGCGGCTTATTGTTCCAACTCCTATTTTGGGACGAGCTATTAGGTTTAAATTTACTCCTCTACTCCTTATTTATTTTGGCCATTACCTTTACAGATAAGGATATTCCGTTCCACCCAAGTAAACTACGCACTGCGCTACCACATTTAGCTATTGCGCTTTACATAGTTTACAACAATGCTACCCTTGCTATAATTACTTGGTTTATTACGTTGTTGGTATATTTAGGCACCGCACACTTTGTACTACTAAAATCTAGCGCAACGGCATTATTTTGGGGTATTTTACAAGTGATAAGTGGTCCATCTGGTATTATTATCAAGTTACGCAAAACCAAATTAGGCAAAGTAAATTTTAAACCTATTTTAAAGCCAATTAAGTATGTGGTATTGCCTTTGGTAATGGTGGTAATCTTTTGCACTTTGTACAGTATTGCCAATCCTATTTTTGAAAAATACACACGCTTAATCACAGATAACATTAGCTATTTATTTAACGCCGTCTTTAATTTTTTATTTGTAGATATTAGCTTACCTAAATGCTTATTTATAGTGTTGGGCATTTGCATTACAGCCGGCATTATAGTTAGTGTTGACAGCAAGCTACTAGATGAAGTAGAAATTGGTAAAAGTGACGAGTTAATTAGACAGCGCAGAGAAAAAAACAAGTTATCTCTTTTCCAAGATTTTAGGACACTGTTAGCAGGAAATCAGGTAAAGAAGAAATTAGCACTTAAAACTGAAAACATTGTTGGTGTTATTTCATTTGCTGCACTTAATCTGTTATTGTTGTTCTTAAATGGCATTGATTTTAGTACGCTATGGCTGAATAATAACATAGGTGCCAACAAAAACTTTTCTGCTGAGCTGCACGACGGCACCAATACTCTGATTTTCAGCATTGTAATTGCCATGCTCATTATCGTTTACTTCTTTAGCGGAAACCTCAATTTTTACAGCAAAAATAAGTTCATCAAAATATTGGCTTATTTATGGATTGCCCAAAATGCCTTCTTGGTACTTTCTGTTTTACACCGCGATTATGATTACATCTTTTACCATGGCTTAACCTACAAAAGAATTGGCGTAGCCATATTTGCAACTTTATGCTTTGTTGGGCTGGCCTCTGTATATATCAAAATAGCCAAACAGAAAACCATTTTCTTTCTATACCGCATTAACTCAAAAATATGGTACGTGTTGCTGGTGATACTCAGCTTCGTAAACTGGGATGTCTTAATTGTAAACTATAACCTAAAAAGTGCCAATCAAATTGGCATTGATGTGAACCATTTGATGAGCTTTTCTGACAAAACCCTACCCCTACTACAGAAAAACAGAGAAATATTGCTAAAACAAGCTGTAGTAGAAGCCGAAAAAGAAGAGGCCAGCCAAACTGCCGCCATAGACACGGTAGTTACAGGAGTTGCAGTTGCTACTACAAATAAAGTAAATGCAGCAGCACCGTTAAGCCAAGCCGAAAAAAAAGCTTTAGCAATTAAAAATGCAAAAGATGCATTTAACCAAAGGCTAGACAATAAAATTGAGTACTTTTTACAAGATCAGCAAAAAAGTTCTTGGTTGTCATTTAGTTATTTGAATTGGGAGATGGTGGAAAGTTTGAAATAATTAAAGTTATGAGCAACATCAAAATTTCCCGCATTACAGCCATTGGATCTTTCGGAATTGGAACGACATTATTTTTAGCTTACTTGGCTACCAATGCCCATTTATTACTGCCAATTGGATTTTATTATCTTCTAATAGCCATAATTCTCAATATAACAATTCTATTAAATCTACTTATTTCAGCTTTTCTTTATACAGATGAATACATAGCATATCTAAAAGCAATTGGATTTATGCTATTAAATATTCCTGTGACACTTCTCTATTTATTCATCCTGAGACTTCTCTAACTTTTAAATGATATGCAAAATTCAGAAAATTGGGTGCGATACTTTTCGCAAAATTTACGAAAAAAGAGAATTGATTGGGATTTCGTTCCCTATTTAACCACTGTTGAAAGACAGAATATATTAAAATCATTGCAAGCATGGCAATTAGGCGAAACTTCTGATGGTATAAATTTAATTAATGCTGCTACAAAGTATGCTAGGAAATTGAACGATGAGAATTATGTAAATGCTATTAAATTATTTATAAAGGAAGAACAAAAGCATGGGAATAACCTTGGAAAATATCTCGACTTAATTGGCGAGCAAAGAATTAAAAAAAACTGGGGAGACAGTTTGTTTAGAAAATTTCGTGGATTATATACTGACATGGAATTTTGGACAATAGCTGTTATTACCGTAGAAAGCGCCGCACAAATATTTTATCAATGTTTAAAAGACGCTACCAATTGCAAACTATTAAAACAAATCTGTACCGATATTTTAATAGATGAAGCACCTCATATTTTGTTTCAATTAGATAGACTTGCTGTAATTTTCAATCAAAAGAGTAAGTTGATGAAATTTCTCACCTATTATTACTACTATACTTTTTACTTCTCAACCGCATTGGTAGTTTGGCAAGCACATCAAAAACTTTTTAAAGCGGGTGGCGTAGATTTTAATAAATATTGGAAAAAGATGAGGTTGAAATTCAAGAAAACTATTCGAAAGCTATCCAATAGTAAACAGCCACAGTACGCTACAATTTAACGAAAAATGGGACTTAGCCTTAATTTTCATATCTATCCTTAGCTCAATAATTTGTATTTCTTCAGTTACTAATTTATAAATACATAAAAATGAATTAGACAATATGAAATTTACTTTTAAAAAAATAAAATGATACAAATTATGAACGCTAAAAAAGAGCAAAGAATAAACTGGATTAAATTACTTGGAATTATCCACTTAATCATTGGAAGTGTCTTACTTGTATTTATGTAAGTTTTGAGGACGAGCCGGGAGCATTACCTCTCCAATTGATCATCATTGGAATAACCACTTTGATTGTAGACAAAGTTAGAAAGAAACGCACTTAGCATGATCAACAATTCAGCAATCCATCCATTTAGCAATAACAACTTACAAACATTGCGATTTCTTTACATTTAAAATCATTTTACTATTGGCATAAAGGTTTTGAAATTGTAGATTTGGGCAAATTTTTTAATCAAATGAACCGTAAGCTCCATTTGAGCAATAAGAGAAAAAAATCATAATCAAATGAATATCCACGAATATCAAGGTAAACAAATTCTAAAGAGTTTTGGCGTTGCTATACAAGAAGGCATTGTTGCTGATACAGTTGACCAAGCTGTTGAGGCCGCTAAACAAATGAAAACTGACTTTAACTCTGACTGGGTTGTGATTAAAGCGCAAATCCACGCTGGAGGTAGAGGAAAAGGCGGCGGTGTAAAGTTGGCCAAAAACTTAGATGAGGTAAAGCAAAGAGCTACCGATATTTTGGGCATGCAGTTGGTTACGCCACAAACTGGTGCTGAAGGTAAAAAAGTAAACAAAATTTTAGTTGCTCAGGATGTTTATTATCCTGGACCTTCTGAAACTAAAGAGTTTTATGTAAGTGTACTTTTAGATCGTGCTGCTGGCAAAAACATCATCATGTACAGTACCGAAGGCGGTATGGACATAGAGGAAGTTGCAGAGCATACTCCTCATTTGATTTTTAAAGAAACCATTGATCCTAAAGTAGGTTTACAAGGTTTCCAAGCCCGTAAAATTGCTTTTAACTTAGGTTTAAGCGGCGCAGCACATAAAGAAATGGTGAAGTTTGTTTCTGCTTTATACAAAGCTTACGACCAAACTGACTCTGCAATGTTTGAAATTAACCCAGTATTAAAAACTAGCGATGATAAAATTATTGCTGTTGATGCTAAAGTTGATTTAGACGAAAATGCGCTGTATCGTCATCCAGATTATGCAGCAATGCGTGATAAATTGGAAGAAGATCCAACAGATGTTGAAGCTAGTGAAAGCAACCTTAACTATGTAAAATTAGACGGAAACGTTGGTTGTATGGTGAACGGTGCTGGTTTAGCAATGGCTACTATGGATATCATTAAACTTGCTGGTGGTGAGCCTGCAAACTTTTTAGATGTAGGTGGAACTGCTAATGCAACTACGGTTAAAGCTGGTTTCAATATCATCTTGAAAGACCCTAACGTAAAAGCAATTTTGATTAACATTTTTGGTGGTATTGTACGTTGTGACAGAGTTGCACAAGGTGTAATTGATGCTTACCAAGAAATTGGCGACATTAGAGTTCCAATTATTGTTCGTTTGCAAGGAACTAACGCCGAAGAAGCTAAAAAATTAATTGATGAATCAGGCTTGAAAGTTTACTCTGCAATTTTATTAAAAGAAGCAGCAGATTTAGTAGAAGAAGTTTTGGCGAAATAAGTCAAAAAGTTCTCTAGTCCGAAAGTAGGATAAAATATAGTATAAAAGACCAGTTGAGCAATCAGCTGGTCTTTTTGTTTATTATGTGGCACTTGTTGTCTTTGATGCTAGAGGTGTGAGCAAAAAATAAACTAAACTGCTAAAAACTTTTTGCTATTTGAGAGCAAAAGCGTTCTGCCGACAAACTACATCCTTAAACCATCTTTGCTGCAAAAGCCGATTGACTGAAATCATCTGGCTTTTAAATCTAAACGGAAACGGTGAGCCAATCTTTTACATCGCTACAACTTATCTAAACGGAAATAACCCAAATGTATATCGTCTTGATGTAAATTTGCGGCGGGCGTTAATTTAATAGCGTAACCTCGATGCAAACCTGGCTGCCAAATATCTTCTATCCTATGGATGTCATCTACATCAATACCATATTTCTCATCAATATGGGAGTTAGCCCCCTTACCCCCCGCTATGCTGGCCGATTTAAAAAACGCTGCTTTCTTGGCTAATTGAGTGGCTTCGGCTTTGTCTCTACATACCGATAGTTGGGTATAGTGCTGTTCTTCTAATCTCCCAGCGGTGTATCCACCCAAATTAATAAAAAACAAACGATGTTCGTTTGGCAAGTTTACTGCTGTTTTTGAAACTATTTCTACCTTAAAGTTATCTACAACATTCACTTCTCGCCATCCGTCTATATGCAAACTTTTCCCAGCTTCTGGCCAAAACGCCCTCAAATCTGGGACAAGATCTGCCAAAGAATTGGCAACCCCAAAGAAAAAATCATGTTGTTCAACATTACGGTTCTCGGCTTTAGAACCTAAAAGCACCATATATAATTTTGGCTTAGGCTGTACTTCTATCATCTTACAAATAATTAAAATTACCTTTTAAGCTAACATTACCAAACTCTTAACTATTTGATCAGCTGCTGTTTCACAAAAATCTAAACCAGAATAATCTGGATTATAACCACCAATAAATGGAACTGACATCACATAAATTCGGGGGTTGAGTGCTAAATATTTATCTACCACTTGGAAATAATCATTAATGGCCAAACCTGGCACCTTCAGATAATATTGGCCATCTACACCGATTTCAATATCCTGGTTTTCCTCTAGTAAACTACTCGCCAATGTTTGTACCCTAAATTGCAACTTGGCTGGAGCTATAGTACCTTTTTCTTTAAGCCCTGGAAATGGAATATCATCAAAAGAAAGATGTTGCTGACCAATACAATCTACAAACGTATCATATTCTACGACTTTTTCTTCTCCTTGCTCGTTGGTATAATGATAGGCTATCCCCCCTTCTTGCTGTGGAACCACCTTACTTTCAGCGCCAACGGCAACTAAATCCAATACGCCTGCGTCATGCAATGCCAGTAGCTCTTCTGCCGAACTTTGGGGCACAAAAGCAATAAGCAGAGAAATTAAAGGCATTAATTTTTTCTTTAGTCTTAACATATCCTCAGCAGAAAAATATTTTGCAGGATAGTTAAGCGTATAGCTCAGTCCACACAACAATTCTTTCCAATAAACACTTTGATGACGTCGAATAGATTGCGCTGCCTCTTTATATTCGGATCTAAATAGCTGAAAAGGACCAAGACGCTCTCTAAGTTCCATTACCTTATCTACAAAATCTTCCATTGGCAAATCTTTTATTTTCTGGTAGAAAACGGGATCTTGCTTCGACAAAGGCTTTAAGAATTTCTCTTCAAAGGCTAAATTTAGAGGAACAAAACCCTCGTTTGCTTTTCTAATAGCTTTAATCTCATCGGGGGTAAAAATGCTGTCTTTTCCTAAAATAGAATCTTCTAAATGAAAACGAACCCCGGGCAATAAACCTTCTCTGGAGTGCAATACAATTTTAAACTCAGATTTTGGATCATTAAGTTGATAATACAAGCGTCCCATATCCGAAATTCGATAACTACCATGTTGCCGAGCAAGTGTGCGCATAGCATCTATAGCAGTTAGCGAAGCACCTCGAATAGCCACAGGATGATTTAAAATTTGTTTTAATTTAGCCGGAGGATAAGGCGAATCGTAATACCCTTTAATCTTATCTTCGTGACGCTTAGGCCACAAATGTCCGCTGCAAAGCACCAAATGATCAAAAGCACAACTAGAATTATCGGCAAGTACTACGGTTACGCTTTTGTTGGCAGGTTGGTCTAATATATCTGCCACTTGGCTGTTGTAAAAAATTTGTAAATCTATACCAATATTTGCTGCTTTCTTAGCTAATAAAGCAAACTGATCTGCAAGGTATTCTCCAAAAAGCAGTCGAGGCAGCACCTTGTAATCGTGAAAATGCGAAAGATCTATTTTAAAACGAGCTAGCGTGTGCGGATGTACTTGCTTTATCCACTCGCCAATAGACTGCTCTAATTCTGGAATTTCATTGGCCGAAACATTGGTAACATGTTCATCATTGGCACCGCTAGAGCTATAAGGCATCCCTGCGCCGAGCTGATTTCCTTTTTCAAATATCCGTACACTTATGCCCTGCAAATCGGCGTCTATCAATTTCTTCAACATAAAAAGGCCACTAGGGCCACCACCAATAATGGCAATTTGCTTACCTGCTAGGTTATTATTTTTTTTCATCTAGAATGCGTTAAAAGAACTGATATGATGGTTTAACATCTCCTTTATAGGGCTGCTTATATTTTTATTTCGATATCCGCAACAACATTAGCAAAACAACTTAAAGCAAGCTAAAAACACGAATTAGCTAAAAGCTTTTAAAGCTAAGCTAACTTTTAGATGAAGAGATTTGATCACTCCGTCTGTAAGTATTTTTAAAAAATTCGGCACGTTGTCTTTAACTTGTTAAGCATCGTGGTGCTCGCTTTTATTTTCGTTTACTTTTTTAATTGATTTGAATTTATGATACCAAAATCTTTAGCACGCACACTAAGGCTTACAACAATATCTCTTTTAAATTTGTTTTGATAATGGCGACAACCTCATCAACTTGGATGGATTAAAAGCTTTGTGGTGAAGCTGGAACAGATGGTACAAAATCAGTATTTTCTGCCCTTTTGCGGTCAAATGGCCTCAAAAAATGGTAAAAAACCAATCCAAAGAATGGATAATTTTGTGTGCGACAAGAGTGAGAATTTGTAGGTTTTGCAGACGATTAAAGGGTTTTAATTAATTCGAGGACAATTCCAAATATGCAAGGAGGTGTCTGGGCAAAAAAAAACAGCCCTCTAGGGACTGTTTTGTGATGTTGTGGAGAATATCGGATTCGAACCGATCACCTCTTCACTGCCAGCGAAGCGCTCTAGCCAAATGAGCTAATCCCCCAATTTATTTTAATTAGCCTTACAACAATTATTGCGAGAACTAATTCTTTGCGTCGGCAAATGTAAATATTTTAGATCACAACGCAAGTATTAAATTAAAAAAAGGGAAGACTATCCAGTCCTCCCAAACACAATAACATAGTTAAGTAGAGAATAGACAAACATTACCCTACCGACTTAACCTAAATTTCTTCAAATTTATTGCATAAAACAGCTTCATACAATACCTAAAATTGGGTATTTTAATTAATTTTAAGTGTATCCAACAATTAGTTTAGCCGTTTTTTCAGATGCACCTGCCTCTCCCATCAATCGGTGTAAATCTCCATAATCTATCAGCATCTTTTCTCTTCCGTTTCCCGCAACAATGGCGCCTAGCTCTATGGTTACCTTTTCTTCTGAGCAGTCCTCTTGTATAAGCTCCGCAACTATCCTTCTATCTACAATTAGGTTTACTAAAGAAATGAAACGGATTTTCACTAGTAATCTGGCAATGGCTATAGAAACAGCACCACCTTTATAGACTACTACTTGCGGCACATTAAATAAAGCGGTTTCTAAAGTTGCAGTACCCGATGCTACAATGGCAGCATGTGCCTGATTTAACAAATCATAAGTTTGGTTAAATACCAACAAGGCTTTATTTTTATTCATAAATTGTTGGTAATACTCTGCAGAAAAAGTTGGGGCGGCGGCTATAACAAATTGATAACCGTCAAAATTGTTCATCACACTCAACATCACAGGCAATAATCTTTCTATTTCCTGTTTTCTACTTCCGGGCAAAAGTGCAATTATTGGTTGGTCTGTTAAATGATTTTGTGCTTTAAATTTCGCATTTGGAGTGAATGAAGAAATCTCATCTAACAAAGGGTTGCCCACATAATCTACTTCCATGCCCCAACCTTTATAAAACGCTACTTCAAAGGGCAAAATACAGAACATGTGATCTACGATCTTTTTGATTTTAAGCACCCGTTTTTGGTTCCATGCCCAAACCTTTGGCGATATGTAATAACAAACTTTAATGCCATTTTCTTTGGCAAATTCGGCAATTTTAAGGTTAAATCCCGGAAAATCTATCAATACCAATACCTCAGGCCGGTAGGCCAACAAATCTGATTTGCAGTATTTCAGATTTTTGAAAATTGTACGCAGATTAAGCAACACTTCAGTAAAGCCCATAAAAGCCATATCTGCATAGTGTTTTACCAATTCTCCTCCTTCGGCTTGCATTTTATCACCACCAAAGTACCTAAATTCGGCATTTGCATCTTCAATTTTAAGTGCTTTCATCAAGTTAGCACCATGTAAATCGCCCGAGGCCTCTCCTGCTATTAAGTAGTATTTCATTGGCAGATATGAGTATTGAAATGTGAGATACGAGACATTACTTCTTAACGGATTAATATTTAGTAAAAAAAATTCGGCTAACCGATTAACCAAATCAACAATTAACCAGTAAACACACTAAACTTCCTGCATTATTTTATAAAAAAAGAAAGCAAATGCACATAAAAAAGTGGCACTTACAATTCCTCGTCCAATATTTTCTTTATTGATTTTGTTGAAATAATTTACCCACACCAAATTAACCGCTACGCAGCCAATCAGCAATAAATCTGCCTTCTTAAACAAGGTAGTGTGGTGCATTAGGTACCAAGCAATAGAACCTAAAATTAGCGGACTGCCTAAGCCAATTGCCAAGCCAACCAACACATGGTTTTTTATGGATGAAAATAGCTTAGCCATCCTATCCTAAATTAGCACCGTCGGCGCCGGCTGTTTTTTTAGGTTGATCAATACTACCGTTGAAGTCCCAAGTATTTAAAATTTGGATGGCATGATGTGCTGTTAAATCAAACTGTACGGGCACTACCGAGGCGTAGCCATGATCTAAAGCCCAAACATCGGTATCCTCACCTTTATCGTAATTTTCAAAAACTCCAGTTAGCCAATAGTAAGGTCTACTGTATGGATCCTGGCGTTCATCGAAATCTTCTGCCCATTTGGCATTGGCCTGCCTACAGATTTTTATTCCTTTAATTTGATCTCCTTTGGGGAAATTTACATTTAGCAACGTTCCTTCGGGTAAACCCTTAGCCAACACTTGCTCTGTAATTTGCTTGATGTATTTTTTGCAGTGCGAAAAATCGGCATCTTGCGCAAAATCATCCAAAGAAAAACCGATAGACGGGATTTTTTCTATCGCCCCCTCTACCGCAGCAGACATGGTACCCGAGTAAATTACGTTGATGGAGTTGTTTAAGCCGTGGTTAATTCCAGATACACATAAATCTGGCTTTTTACCCTTAAAAACCTTATTTACTGCTAATTTAACACAGTCTACTGGCGTACCAGAGCATTTGTACATTTCAATTGGTGGGTAGAGGTTAACCTTATCAAAACGTAAAGGTTTGCCAATGGTAATGGCGTGTCCCATTCCCGACTGCGGACCGTCTGGCGCTACCACCGTTACATTTCCTATTTCGCTCATTACCTCAATCAAAGCCTTAATGCCTGTTGCAGTAATTCCATCATCATTAACTACTAATATGGAAGGTTTATTTTTCATCCGTTTATTTAATTATAAAGCCAAGATCTTTAAAAGCACTTAGCATCCACGTCAATGCCCGTTTAATTTGCGGTTAAGATAAGGCAAAAAACGACCAGCACACTTAGCTGCACAAAGCCCTCTCTCACAACAATCGCTTTGCATTACCGCCCAAAAATACAAGAAAATATGCTAATTGTCGATTTAACAGTTTTATTGATGCAACATCTACAAAATACAATTGTCTTTGTATATTTGGATGATAACTTATTACAACATGAAAAGACTTTTATTAATTGTAGGTCTGCTTTTCTCGGGTTCGGCCCTAATGGCGCAAAATACCACGTACCAATGGAAAACGGCTACCTCAGGCGGTTACACTTACAAGTATGTAACCAACGACCCCTCTAAAACACGCTTTTACACTTTAAAAAACGGCTTGACGGTAATTTTATCGCCAAACTACAAAGAACCAAAAATCGAGTACCGCATGAGCATTAGAGCTGGTAGCAATACCGACCCTAAAAATGCTACCGGCTTAGCGCACTACCTCGAACACCTTTTATTTAAAGGTACTGATAAGTTTGGTACCGCAGATTGGGCTAAAGAAAAACCATTATTGGCAAAAATTGATGCGCTTTACGAAAAGTACAATAAAACTACCGACCCAGCCCAACGTAAAGAAATCTATAAAGAAATCGATAAAGTTTCTGGCGAGGCATCTAACTTCTCGATTGCAAACGAGTACGATAAAATGATGCAAGGTATTGGCGGCAACTCTACTAATGCACACACTTGGTACGAAGAAACCGTTTACAACGAAGATTTCCCTTCTAACGCTACTGATAAATTTTTAGCCATTCAGGCTGAGCGTTTCCGTAACCCAATCTTCCGTATTTTCCATACCGAATTAGAGGCTGTTTACGAAGAGAAAAACAGAGGTTTAGATAACGATGGTTGGAAATTGGACGAAGAAATGATGGCAAAATTGTTTCCTACACATAACTACGGGCAACAAACTACCATTGGTACCATTGAGCACTTAAAAAACCCTTCATTGGTAGAAATTAGGAACTATTACAACAAATATTACGTTCCTAACAATATGGCGCTCATTTTAGCTGGAGACCTAAATCCAGATGAAATGATTAAGAAAGTAGACAAAGCTTTTAGCTATATGGTTGCTAAGCCGGTTAGCCTTTACAACCCAGCGCCAGAAAAACCATTAACACAAATTCAAAAAGTTGACGTATATGGTCCAAGTGCCGAAGCCGTAGAAATCTACTATCGTGGATACGCCCAAAACACGAGAGAAAGCTTAATGCTTTCCTTAATCAGAAGTATTTTAATTAACGGAAAAGCAGGTTTGTTTGACATCAACTTAAACAAACAGCAAAAGGTATTGAGAGCAAATGCCTCTTACCAACAAATGAAAGACTACGGTGTGTTTAACTTATCGGCACAACCAAAGCAAGGACAAAGTTTAGACGAGGTGGCCCAACTTTTATTGGAGCAAATACAAGCTTTAAAAGATGGCAAATTTGATGACGAGTTGTTGAAAGCGATTGTTGCGAATGGCAAACTCAGTTTCTTACAGGCTTTTGACAACAATGGAAGAAGAACCGATAACCTCTCTAACGAATTTATCTTAAACAGAGGCTCTGGCTGGGATAAATCATTAGCTGAATTAGATGAAACTGCTAAAATCACCAAAGCGCAGGTGGTAGCTTTCGCTAAAACATTCTTTAAAGACAATTACGTAATTGGCTACAAACATAAAGGCGAAGATAAAAACACCATTAAGGTAGAAAAACCAGCTATTACACCTATAAACGCTAACGCTGGTCTTACTTCTCCATTTGTAAAAAACATTTTAGAAGCGCCGCTTAAGCCTATTGCGCCTAAGTTTTTAGACTACCAAAAAGACATCAACTTTGGTAAATCTGGTATTGCCGAAGTAATGACCATTAAAAACACGGAAAACGCCATCTTCAGAATGAGCTACCGTTTTAATATGGGTGCTAACAACTACAAGTTATTGCAATATGCAGCCTCGTACTTGCCTTTCTTAAGTACTGATAAATATACTGCCGAAGAATTGAGCAAGCAGTTTTATAACATTGCTTGTTCTTATAGTTTAAACGTAGGTGCAGAAACTACTACCATTAACATTAGTGGATTGCAAGAGAACTTTGATAAAGCAGTTGCTTTGGTTGAGCATATTTTTGCCAATGTTAAAGCAAACGACAAAGCATTAGCAGAGCTGAAAAGCAGCATTTTAAAATCTAGAGAGAATGCAAAATTAAACAAGGGCGCCATTATGAATGGCTTAACTTCGTATGCTCAATATGGCAGTTTAAACCCTTTCAATAATGTTTTAAGCAATGAAGATGTGAAGAACATTAAAGCAGAAGATTTAATTTACACGCTTAAAAACCTGAATAATTACGAGCATGTAATTACGTATTATGGGCCTAAAGATTTAGCTGCCTTTACAGCGAATATTCAAAAGGCACATGCTTTACCTAAAGCTTTCACCCCTGCTGCTCCAGCTAAAGTTTATACCTATACTGTTCAAGATTCTAACAAAGTATACTTTGCCAATTACGATATGGTACAATCAGAAATCCGTTGGTTAAGAAACACAGGTTTATACAACAAAGCAGATGGGGCAACTATCGAAGTATTTAACAACTACTTTGGCGGCGGCATGGGATCAGTAGTTTTCCAAACCATTAGAGAATCTAAAGCATTGGCTTATTCTACTTTTGCTACCTACGCATCACCAGATAGAGCAGATAAGCAATACAGCATGGTGGCTTACGTGGGTAGCCAGGCAGACAAAATGAACGATGCAGTTGCAGGCATGAACGAGCTTTTAAATGTATTGCCTAAGAGCGAGAAAACATTTGAAGGTGCTAAAACCAACTTATTAAGTAATTACGAATCAGACAGGGTGTTGAAAGATGCTATTTTTGGTTACTACTTTGCTGACAAAAAGTTAGGTTATAACTATGATTCGAGAATAGATAGATACAAAGAAATTAAGCCAATTACTTTCGATAACATCAACACTTTCCACCAACAAAAAATAGCTAACAAGCCATACACTTATCTAATTGTAGCTTCTGATAAACGAGTGAAACAAGAAGATATGGCTAAATTTGGTGCCGTTAAAACCTTAACTTTAGAAGAAATCTTCGGTTACTAGGTATATGCCGATAAATAATTAAAGTAATATCAAAAATGCTAAACCCCCAAAAGTTGAAATACGATTGGGGGTTTTTAGTTTTTTAAATTGATGTTCTGGCTCATGCAACATTGACGGGAACGCCCATGTTTGAACTGAAGTTATCGGCGTCTCCACTAATAAATAATAGGTTTCGAATACCTTTAATTTTTAATCTAACGTGAATTCGGGTTAAGTATTTTTACAATTCTTGAGAAATTCGCATTGAACGTATTTTTTTTAGCTCGCCGCCGCTGGGCTCTTACTTTTTTCATATTTATCATTTTGTTTTCATCG